>Ga0136639_10000207_pt1 | contig 18562 bp, 20 predicted proteins | sample AntDrymUQ8592106_2_FD_113739 | JGI IMG/M metagenome (GOLD analysis project Ga0136639, IMG submission 113739) | Polar desert sand microbial communities from Dry Valleys, Antarctica - metaG UQ859 (21.06) | ecosystem: Environmental > Terrestrial > Soil > Desert | place: Antarctica: Dry Valley...
GATGATGTCGTGGACCAGGTCGATCTCGGCCTGGTCGCGGTGTGACCGGTGCTCGCGCAGGAGCATCAGCACACTGGTGCTGTCGTCACTCCCGGAGCGGTCGGTCATGGTTCTACTCAAGCACTGCCCACCGACAGTCCGACCCCGAAAAGCCCTGTTTCCACAGGGTCATGGGAACTTTCTTCGAACTATTTTCTGAGTGCTCCCCAGGGTCTAGATCGTGGGCATCTCGCCGGGTCTCGACTCAGACTTCGCCTAGCGGCTCGTCCGGCTCGACCGACAATAGTGCGCCCGGCTCGACCAACGAGCGGGGACGTCGACAGTCAGCTGACGAGGGAGAGCGGGGAGTCCGCACGGTCGCGGATGGGCGCCGCGAGGTTGACCTGGTCGACGAGAACAGCGCCGTCGGCGGTGATGCTGACCTTCGCATCTTCACCGGCGACCACCCGGTGCCCGGTGGTGGTAAGCACGCCGAGCCGCTGGATCGCGGCCGGCAGGGGCAGACGCTCCTGGCGCAGCTCGACCTCGTCGGTGACGATGCACTGGGCATCGCTGGAGACCAGCTGCACCTGATCGTCCTGGTGTCAGGAGAACGCGCGAACACTGCCGGTCAACGCGGTGGACGGCACCTCACGCGCTGACCTCGGTGTCCCCCGCGCTGGTTGACTCGTCCGAGCCTGTGGTCTCGGTGTCCTCGGCGTCGGGGCCCTCGCCGGCGGCCTGGGGGCGGCGACGGCGGTGGCGCAGCTCGACCCACAGCCCGCGCACGCCGGCCCGGTTTCCGGCGACCTCGGTGCCGCCGAGCTCGGTGCCGGGCGTGTTGACGGCCTGGACGGCAGCGGTGGCGATCGGCAGGACGCCCTCGCCGCGGTAGGGCTCGGGCAGCGCCTCGTCGTCCGGCGCGAGCCCGAGCGCCGCGAGCGTCGAGGGCAGGATCGCGTGGGCCATCGTCTGGTAGCCCTCGGCGGACGGGTGGAACTGGTCGGGGCCGAACAGCAGGGCGGGGGCGGCGAGGAACTCGGGGCCGAGGATGGAGCCCAGGGAGACCGTGCGCCCGCCTTCCTTGATGACCGCGATCGTCTGTGCCGCCGCGAGGCGTCGCGACCAGGCGCGCGCGACCTGCTTGAGCGGGGGAGCGATCGGCTTGATGGTGCCCAGGTCGGGGCAGGTGCCGACGACGACCTTGACGCCGGCGTCGGCCAGTCGGCGTACGCCCTCGGAGAGGTGGCGCACCGACTGCGAGGGCAGTACGGCGTGGGTGACGTCGTTGGCGCCGATGAGGATGACCGCCACGTCGGGCTCGATCGGCAAGGCCCGGTCGATCTGGCTGGCGAGGGCAGAGGACTCGGCGCCCACGACGCAGAACGCGCGGAGGTAGACCCGGCGGTCGGCGTGCTCGGCCACGCCGTTGGCGAGCATCGCGCCCGGCGTCTCGGTGACCAGGTCGACGCCGTAGCCGGCGGCGCTGGAGTCGCCGAGGAGGGCGATCTTGAGCGCCGGACCGGGGCGACCGCGGCCGTACCAGCCGGTCGCGTCGGGCGTCGGCTCGTCGCCGGTCCGGCCGATGGCCTTGCGGGCGAGCTTGGCCTCGGCCTTCATCACGCCGTAGAGTCCAGCGCCCAGGACGGACAGACCTCCACCGCCATATGCAGCGGCAGAAGCCAGCTTTCTGGCGGCTCCGGCTTTCCCCACGGACGCCACTCTACGAAAGAGCCTTAAGGTCGTCGTGTGCAGTATGTGAACTCAGTCCTCGACCTCATCGGCAACACCCCGCTCGTGCGCCTGTCGCGCACCCTCGACCTGGCGGGAGGAGGTGACGACGGCGCTCCCGCACCGGGGGGTCCGCTGGTGCTCGCGAAGATCGAGTACCTCAACCCCGGCGGCTCGGTGAAGGACCGCATCGCGACCCGGATGATCGAGGCGGCTGAGGCCTCCGGTGCCCTGCAGCCCGGCGGCACCATCGTGGAGCCGACGTCCGGCAACACCGGTGTGGGCCTGGCGATGGTGGCCCAGTCGAAGGGCTACAAGTGCGTCTTCGTGTGCCCCGACAAGGTCTCGGTCGACAAGCGCAACGTGCTCAAGGCCTACGGTGCCGAGGTGGTGGTCTGCCCCACCGCGGTCGCGCCGGAGCACCCCGACTCCTACTACAACGTCTCGGACCGCCTGGCCTCGCAGCCGGGCGCCTGGAAGCCCGACCAGTACTCCAACCCCCACAACCCGCGCTCCCACTACGAGACCACCGGTCCCGAGATCTGGGCGCAGACCGAGGGGCGCATCACCCACTTCGTCTGCGGCATGGGCACCGGCGGCACGATCAGCGGTGTCGGTCGCTACCTCAAGGAGCGCTCTGCCGAACGAGGCGGGCCGCCGATCCAGATCATCGGCGCCGACCCCGCGGGCTCGGTCTACTCCGGCGGCACCGGCCGGCCCTACCTGGTCGAGGGCGTGGGTGAGGACTTCTGGCCCGAGACCTACGACCGCACCGTCGCCGACCGGATCATCGAGGTCTCCGACGCCGACTCCTTCGCCTTCACCCGGCGCCTGGCCCGCGAGGAGGCGCTGCTCGTCGGCGGCTCCTGCGGGATGGCCGCCTTCGCCGCGCGCATGCTCGCCCAGGAGCTCGCCGGCACGCCGGAGGGCGACGACGCCGTGATCGTCGTACTCCTGCCCGACTCGGGTCGTGGCTACCTCACCAAGATCTTCAACGACGAGTGGCTGGCGCAGTACGGCTTCTCCAGCGGTCAGGCCCATGCGCAGACCGTCGGCGAGGTGCTGCGCGGAAAGGCCGGCCAGCTGCCCGAGCTGGTCCACACCCACCCCAGCGAGACGATCGCCGAGGCCGTGCAGATCCTCCAGGAGTACGGCGTGTCCCAGATGCCCGTGGTCCGCGCTGAGCCCCCGATCGTCGCCGCCGAGGTCGCGGGGTCGGTCTCCGAGCGCACCTTGCTCGACGCGCTCTTCGCCGGCTCGGCCAAGCTGACCGACCCGGTCGAGGACCACATGTCACCCGCGCTGCCGACGATCGGTTCGACCGAGGACGCCCGCGACGCGGTCGTCCTGCTCGAGTCGGCCGACGCGGTGCTGGTCCAGGAGGACGGCAAGCCCGTCGGCGTCCTCACCCGCCAGGACCTGTTGGCGTTCCTCGCCCGCGGCTGACGTCTCGTCGATGCCTGCCGCGGGTGGGCGGTGAGTTGTAGGAGGTCCGGTGTGCTCGGGATCGCCCATAGGTCACCGCTCGTCGGTGCCTGCCGCGGCGGGCGGTGAGCTGTGGGACATCCGGTGTGCCCGGGATCGCCCACAAGTCACCGCCCACCAACAAGGACCAGCAGGGCCCAGGTCCGTGACCCTGGCCCCGCCCGGACCGCTGGGTGGGCGGCGTTCGACCGACGTACGCCGTCGATGCCATGATGAGAACCTGTTCTAGTTTCAGGGAGATTCCATGACACAGGCGTCGACGCCCGCCATCGAGGGCTGGTTCACGACCGGTGACTCGCCGGCGCTGATCGGATCACGCTGCACGGCGTGCACGACGGTCTTCTTCCCCCGCACCGCCGGCTTCTGCCGCAACCCTGTGTGTGCGGGGGAGAGCTTCGAGGAGGTCGAGCTCTCTCGTCGCGGCCGGATCTGGTCCTACACCGACGCGCAGTACCAACCGCCGCCGCCCTATATCCCCACGCACGCCGACGGCGAGGCGTACGCACCGTTCGCCCTCGCCGCGGTCGAGCTGGCCGAGGGCATCACGGTGCTGGGCCAGGTCGCCGACGGTTACGGCGTCGACGACCTCCGCGTCGGCGACGAGGTCGAGCTGGTCGTGGAGACGCTCTACACCGACGAGACCGGCGACCGACTGATCTGGCGCTGGCTCCCCCTCGATGCTGGGCACGCAACCGAGCTGGGACAGGAGGCAGACGCATGAGCAACGACGTGGCAGTCCTCGGGGTCGGCATGCACCCCTGGGGCAAGTGGGGCAAGAACTTCGTGACCTACGGCGTGCACGCCGCGCGGGCGGCGCTGGCGGACGCCGGCATCCCGTGGACCGACGTCGACCTGATCGTCGGTGGGGAGACCGTGCGCAACGGCTACGGCGGTTACGTCGCCGGCGCGACCTTCGCCCAGGCCCTCGGCTGGAACGGCGCGAGCGTCGCCACGTCGTACGCCGCCTGCGCGACCGGCGCCCAGGCGCTCGACACCGCTCGGGCGCGGATCCTCGCGGGGCTCTGCGAGGTGGCGCTGGTCGTCGGTGCGGACACCACGCCCAAGGGCTTCCTCGCCCCCAACGCCGGTGAGCGCTGGGACGACCCCGACTGGCTGCGCTTCCGGCTGCTCGGGATGACCAACCCGGCCTACTTCGCGCTCTACGCCCGTCGCCGGATGGACCTCTACGGCGCCACCCAGGCCGACTTCGCGCAGGTGAAGGTCAAGAACGCCAAGCACGGGCTGCACAACCCGAACGCGCGCTACCGCAAGGAGGTCAGCGCACACGACGTGCTCTCCAGCGCCGTCGTCTCCGACCCGCTGCACCTGCTCGACATCTGCGCGACCTCCGACGGGGCGGCAGCGGTCATCCTCACGAGCGTCGACTACGCCCGTCGCCACGGCATCGCGGCCCCGGTGAAGGTCAAGGCGGTCTCGACCGTCACGCCGACCTTCCCCAACACGGTCATGGACATGCCCAACCTCTCGACGGACTCCAGTGCCGTCGCCGGGGTGCCGGCGCGCACCTTCAAGGAGTCGATCGCGCACGCGGCCTACGAGGAGGCCGGCATCGGCCCCGAGGACGTCAGCCTCGCGGAGGTCTACGACCTGTCCACGGCTCTCGAGCTCGACTGGATCGAGGACCTCGGGCTCTGCAAGCGCGGCGAGGCCGAGACCCTGCTGCGGGCCGGTGACACCACGATCGGTGGGCGGATCCCGGTCAACCCGTCCGGTGGCCTGGCCTGCTTCGGTGAGGCCGTCCCTGCCCAGGCCCTGGCCCAGGTGTGCGAGGTGACCTGGCAGCTGCGCGGTCAGGCCGACGGGCGACAGGTGGAGGGCGCCCGTGTCGGCGTCACCGCCAACCAGGGCCTCTTCGGACACGGCTCCTCGGTCATCTTGGCGGTCTGAGGATGTCGTACGTCGAGGTGTCGCGGCCCGAGCCGCACGTCGCCGTCGTCACGCTCAACCGTCCGGAGCGGATGAACGCGATGTCGTTCGACGTGATGGTGCCCTTCCGGGAGGCGCTGCTCGAGGTGGGCGCCGACACCGACGTGCGGGCGGTCGTCGTGACCGGCGCGGGCACGGGCTTCTGCTCCGGCGCCGACCAGGAGTCGGCCGGCGTGCCGCCGGGGCTGACCGGCCTGACCCCACCGACCTACGCGCTGCGCGCCATGCAGCTGCTCGAGGACGTGGTGCTCACGATCCGTCGGCTCCCACAGCCCGTCGTCGCCGCGGTCAACGGTGCTGCGATCGGCGGCGGCCTCTGCCTGGCGCTGGCCTGCGACCTGCGCCTGGCGGCCCCATCGGCGTACTTCCGTGCCGCGGGCATCAACAACGGCCTCACCGCCAGTGAGCTGGGCCTGAGCTTTCTCCTGCCGCGTGCGATCGGGTCCACCCGCGCCGCTGACCTGATGCTCACCGGTCGCGACCTGCACGCCGCCGAGGCCGAGCGGATCGGGCTGGTGAGCAGCGTGCACGACGACGTCGTCACTGCTGCCGTCGAGACGGGATCACGCATCGCGCGTCTCTCGCAACCCGGCATCGAGCTGACCAAGAAGTCGCTCCAGGCCGGCCTGGCCGCGACCTCGCTCGAGGCGCACCTGACCTCCGAGGGTCTCGGCCAGCTCTACCTGAGGTTGCTCACCGACAACTTCGAGGAAGCCACGCTGGCGCGCCGCGAGGGCCGTGAACCCGTCTTCCGCGACCGGCGCTGACGTAGCCTCGTGCGGGTGCCGGGCTCCACCGTCGTCCCCGCGGCCTTGCCGCCCGCGCAGGTGCTCGACCTCTTCGCCGTGCCTGACGCCGTCGAACCCCTGCCGGGTGGGCAGAGCCGCAGCGTCCGCGCCGGCGACCTGGTGCTCTCGCCCGACCGGGACCCCGACGTCCTGGTCTGGCTCAACCCGGTCCTGGCCCGCCTCGCCGTCCGGCTCGACGAGCGACCCGGGCGCAGCATCCGCGACCTGCGGATCGCGATGCCTGTGCCCGCACGGGACGGCTCCTGGTCGGTCGACGGCTGGGGAGCAAGCCGCTACGAGCCCGGCACGATCGCTTGCGACGACCTCGCCGTGGTCCGGGCGAGCGCCCACCTGCTGCATGCGGAGCTGGCGGTGGCCTTCCCCACGGCTCCGGACGAGGTGGGGCACCGCGTCGACCGGTGGGCCCGCGCCGAGCGCCAGGCCTTCGGGGAGCAGTCCCTGATCGCTCCCGCAGGTCCGGGTGCCGACCTCGCGGCGCGGATCCACCGGGCGCTGGCACCGGTCGACCTGGGCCCCGACCAGTTGGTCCACGCCGATCTGGCGGGCAATGTGCTGCTCGATGCCTCCGGCGCCCCGGTGGTCATCGACGTCTCACCCGCGTGGAGGCCGGTGCTGTGGGCAGAGGCCGTGTCCGTGCTCGACTCGGTCGTCTGGCACGGAGCACCGCTCGACGCGATGAGGGACTGGGAGCATGGGGTCGGCCGACAGGTGATGCTGCGGGCGGCGCTTTTCCGGGTGCTGTCGGACGGTCGTGCCCTCAACCTGGCGGCCTACGCGCCGGCCCTCAGGCACCTGCTGTGACGTCCTCGCCCACGTCCTCACCGACGTAGACCCAGCGACCACCGCGTCGCTCGAAGACACTGCGCTCGTGGCGCTGACCGGCGCGCCCGCCGCGGTCGTAGGACGCGACGAACTCCACCCAGTCCTCTCCCGCGCCGAGGATCTTCAGACCCGTCCAGGTCAGGGACGGATCGGGCTCGAGGTCGTCGGGACGGGTACGCGGGTGCCAGGTGCGGAAGATGTGGTCGAGGTCGCCCACGGCGTAGGCCGCGTAGCGCGAGCGCATCAGCTCCAGTGCGGTGCCGGCCTGCGCGGCCTGACGGTGCAGGCGACCGCAGCACGCGTCGTAGGTCTCGCTGCTGCCGCACGGGCACTCCCGTTGGAGCCTCACGAGCCCGGCCGCCGGCGCTCGACGCGGTAGAGGTCGTGCCGTCCGGGCAGGCCCCGCAGCTCCACGTCTGCGGCGTGGAACAACGCCACGGCCGCGTCGTCGTCGAGAGCGTCGAGGACCGCACTGCTCGCGAGGACCTCACCGCCGACGGCCTTGTCGGCGACCCGGGCGGCCATCGCGACGTTGCGGCCGAAGTAGTCGCCGTCACGGCTGACGACCGTGCCGGTGTGGATGCCGATACGCACCCGCACCGGGCGAAGACGGGGGTCGAGGCTGCGCCCGAGGTCCTTCTGGATGCCCAGCGCCGCGCGGCAGGAGGCCTCGGCGTCACGGAAGGCCACCATGAAGCCGTCGCCGGCGGTCTTCACGACCTGGCCGCGGTAGCGATCGACGCGGGAGCGCACCAGCTGGTCGTGCGCTGCCAGGAGCTTGACCCAGGCGGCGTCACCGAGCTTGTCGTTGAGCGACGTGGAGCCCTCGATGTCGGAGAAGAGCAGCGTGACGGTGCCGTCGGCGGCGGCCAGGTTGACGATCTCGGTGCGCTCGTCGGCAGCCCAGCTCGTCAGGTCCTCGAGAGAGCGTTCCAGCAGACCGGCGATGCCGTGCTCCCGGACGCGTGTGGCGGTCTCGAGCACCCGTCGTACGGCGCGCTCGGTGGCGGTCACCGCCGGCCGGGGACGCAACGCGGCGTCCAGGTCGGCCTCGAGCTGTGCAGCCAGCTCCCGCTGGATGGCGAGGTCGGCCCGGGCCTGGTGCAGTCGCAGGACGCAGACCGCCAGCGTGACACCGAGCGCCAGCGTGACCAGGCAGAGCACGACCACCAGCGATGACAGCAGGCTCATGGCGCCAGCGCAGCCTCGAGTCGCTCGAGCTCCTCCCCGGCGTAGACCGCGATCTTCTGCAGGCTCGGGATGGAGTCGCGACACCCGGTGAAGCCGATGTTGAACTCACCGTCGTAGGACACGGCTGTGATGTTGAGGGCCTGGCCGTTGAAGAGCAGGCTGACGGGGTAGATCTCCTCCATCCGCGAGCCGTCGAGGTAGCGGGCCTCGGCCGGGCCAGGCACGTTGGAGATGACCACGTTGGAGGCCGGGCGGGTGCGGCCGCCGGTGCCGAGGATGGCCTCGCTCATGACGGGCAGCATCAGCGCCAGGGTGTAGGTGTCCATCGCGGCGCCACTGACCCGGGGCAGGCGCGCCTTGCCCAGGCGCATCGACTCCCGGATGGCAGCGATCCGCACGACCGGGTCGTCGATGTCGGTGCCCAGGGTGGAGTAGAGGAAGGTGATCGCGTTGCCGACCGATGCCCCCGTGCCCTCGCGTACCGAGACGGGCACGTTGGCGATCAACGTCGTGTCGGGGAGCTTGTCGTGCTCGGTCAGGTAGCGGCGCAGCGCACCCCCGCAGAGCGTCAGGAAGACATCGTTGAGGCTGGCGTCGGCGGCCTTCGCGATGGTGCGCAGCCGGTCGATCGAGTAGTGCTGGGTGGCGAAGCGGCGCGGGGTGTGGATGCGGCCGTTGAAGATCGACTTGGGTGCGCGGAACGGCGCTGCCTGGCCCTCCTCGCGACGACCCGTGACCGTCTCGGCATAGGTCTTGCCCAGCGACCCGACCACGGCCGCACCACCGCGCAGACCACCCACCAGGGCGCCAGCCAGACCGCCGCCGGACGACGGAACGGCGACCTCCTCGGAGGTGGTGCGGATGATGCCGGACTGGTCGGGACCGCGGGTCCCGACGGCCCACGGTGGCAGCATGTCGCGCGCTGCCGGGTCGGCCGAGAGGATGCGCCGCAGCAGCCGGATGCCGCCGACGCCGTCGACCTGGGAGTGGTGGGCCTTGATGTAGAGCGACCAGCGGTCCTCCTCGAGCCCCTCGATCACGTGGCACTCCCACAGGGGGTAGCGGCGATCCATCTTGGCGGAGTGCAGCCGGGAGACCAGGACGCCCAGCTCGCGCTGGGAGCCCGGGGCGGGCAGGGCGGAGTGGCGCAGGTGGTAGTCCAGGTCGATCGCGTCGTGGGGCAGCTCGACCCAGCTGGGAACGGGCGTCTTCTTGAACAGGTAGTTGAAGGGTGGGGCGAACTCCTGGACCTCGCGCCACTGGGCCACCAGGTCCGCGACGAAGGTCGGTCGGTCGTCGGGGACCCGGAAGGTCGCCAGCATCCCGACCTGCATCGGCGTCCGGTGGCTCTCCGCGAACAACCACGCCGAGTCGTTCACCGCCAGCAGCTTGCGTGCCATGTCGCTCCTCTTGTCCGCTCCCGCCGTGACCCTAGAGCACGCACCCAGCCACAGGGCGCCGTCTTGGAGGGCGCTCGACGAGGCTGCTCCACGTTGCGACAGGGGCGTAGGTTTTGGGGGTGACTTCTTCTGCGGCTCCCACTGTCTCCACCGTCGGCGAGCTGCGCGGGTCCGGCCACGTCGCCAAGACCCTGCGCACCGAGATCCGCGACAACCTCCTCTCCGCCCTGGCCGAGGGCCGCGACCCGTGGCCGGGCCTCCACGGCTTCGGCACCACGGTCATCCCGCAGCTGGAGCGGGCGCTCATCGCCGGGCACGACATCGTCCTGCTCGGCGAGCGCGGGCAGGGCAAGACCCGCCTGCTGCGCACGATGGTCGGACTGCTCGACGAGTGGACCCCCGTGATCGAGGGCTCCGAGCTCGGCGAGCACCCCTTCCTGCCGATCACCACCGCCTCCGTACGCCGGGCAGCCGAGCTCGGCGACGACCTCCCGGTCGCCTGGCGGCATCGCGACGAGCGTTACGCCGAGAAGCTCGCGACCCCCGACACCTCGGTCGCCGACCTGATCGGCGACGTCGACCCGATGAAGGTCGCCGAGGGACGCTCGCTGGGTGACCTCGAGACCATCCACTTCGGCCTGATCCCGCGCAGCCACCGCGGCATCGTGGCGATCAACGAGCTGCCCGACCTCGCCGAGCGGATCCAGGTCGCGATGCTCAACGTGATGGAGGAGCGAGACATCCAGATCCGCGGCTACGTGCTGCGGATGCCGCTCGACGTGCTCGTCGTGGCCAGCGCCAACCCGGAGGACTACACCAACCGAGGGCGCATCATCACCCCGCTCAAGGACCGCTTCGGCGCCGAGATCCGCACCCACTACCCGCTGGAGCTCGAGGCCGAGATCGCGGTGATCCGCCAGGAGGCCGAGCTCGTCGCCGAGGTCCCGGACTACCTCGTCGAGATCCTGGCCCGCTTCACCCGCAACCTGCGCGAGTCCTCCTCGGTCGACCAGCGCTCCGGCGTCTCGGCCCGCTTCGCGATCGCCGGCGCCGAGACCATCGCGGCGGCGGCGATCCACCGCGCGACCGTGCAGGGCGAGGACGGGGCCGTCGCCCGCGTCGTCGACCTGGAGACCGCGGTCGACGTGCTCGGCGGCAAGATCGAGTTCGAGTCCGGCGAGGAGGGTCGCGAGGACGAGATCCTCACCCACCTGCTGCGCACCGCGACCGCGGAGACGGTCCGTGCCCACTTCCGGGGCCTGGACTTCACCTTGCTGGTCGACGCGATCGAGTCCGGCTCGATGGTCACGACCGGCGAGCAGGTCACCGCCCGTGACTTCCTCACCGGCCTGCCGGTGCTCGGCGAGTCCGAGCTCTACGACGAGATCTGCGACCGTCTCGGCGCCACCAACGACGGTCAGCGCGCCGGCGCCATCGAGCTGGCCCTCGAGGGCCTCTACCTCGGTCGCAAGATCAGCAAGGACTCCGACGGCTCCGAGACCGTCTATGGCTAGGTTGCGCCGCGCCTCGCGCTACGGCAGGTACGCCGGCGGCGACCCGCTCGCGCCTCCGGTCGACGTCGCCGAGGCGCTGGACGCGATCGGCGAGGACGTGATGGCCGGCTACAGCCCGGAGCGGGCGATGCGCGAGTTCCTGCGGCGCGGCGGACAGGATCGCCAGGGGCTCGACGACCTGGCGCGACGCGTCGCGGAGAAGCGCCGCGAGCTGCTCCAGAAGCACAACCTCGACGGCACCCTGGCAGAGGTCAAGGAGCTGCTCGACAAGGCGGTGCTCGAGGAGCGTAAGCAGCTGGCCCGCGACGCCATGATGGACGACGCCGACCGTGCCTTCGCCGAGATGCGCCTGGAGAACCTCCCGACGTCGACCTCGGCCGCCGTCCAGGAGCTCGGCGACTACGACTGGCAGAGCCGCGAGGCCCGCGAGGACTACGAGAAGATCAAGGACCTCCTGGGCCGGGAGATGCTCGAGCAGCGCTTTGCCGGGATGAAGCAGGCCCTCGAGAACGCCACCGACGAGGACCGCGCGGCGATCAACGAGATGCTCCAGGACCTCAACGGACTGCTGGAGAAGCACGCCCGTGGCGAGGACACCGACGACGACTTCAGCCAGTTCATGGACAAGCACGGCGACTTCTTCCCGGAGGATCCGCAGGACATCGAGGAGCTGCTCGACTCCCTCGCCCAGCGCGCCGCAGCCGCTCAGCGGATGCGCAACTCGATGACCCAGGAGCAGCGTGACGAGCTCGACTCCCTGGCCTCCCAGGCCTTCGGCTCGCCCGAGCTGATGGAGTCGCTCTCCCAGCTCGACGGCAACCTGCAGGCGCTGCGCCCCGGTGAGGACTGGGGTGGCTCCGAGCGGTTCGACGGGGAGCAGGGCCTGGGTCTCGGGGACGGGACCGGCGTGCTGCAGGACCTCGCCGACCTCGATGCCCTCTCCGACCAGCTCTCGCAGTCCTACGGCGGCGCGCGCATGGACGACGTCGACCTCGACAAGCTCGCCCAGCAGCTCGGCGACCAGGCGGCGGTCGACGCCCGTACCCTCAAGGAGCTCGAGAAGGCGCTGCGCGAGAGCGGCACCCTGCGCCGCGACTCCAGCGGCCAGCTCAAGCTGACCCCCAAGGCGATGCGCCAGCTCGGCAAGGCGCTGCTCAAGAACGTGGCCGACAAGATGTCGGGGCGTCAGGGCCAGCGCGACCTGCGCCAGGCCGGGGCGGCGGGGGAGCGGTCGGGGGCGACGCGCGAGTGGGCCTTCGGCGACACCGAGCCCTGGGACGTGACGCGCACGATCACCAACGCGGTGCAGCGCACGGTCTCCGAGGGCGGCGACCCCCGCTCCGGCGTACGGCTCCAGATCGGTGACGTCGAGGTCACCGAGACCGAGGCACGCACCCAGGCCTGTGTCGCGCTGCTGGTCGACACGTCGTTCTCGATGGCGATGGACGGGCGCTGGGTGCCCATGAAGCGCACGGCGTTGGCGCTGCACACCCTGATCAAGTCGCGCTTCCGCGGCGACGCGCTGCAGATGATCGCCTTCGGCCGACAGGCGCGGGTGATGGACATCGAGGAGCTCACCGGCCTCGACGCCCAGTGGGACAAGGGCACCAACCTGCACCACGCGCTGCTGCTCGCCAACCGACACTTCCGCAAGCACCCCAACGCCCAGCCGGTGCTGCTGATCGTCACCGACGGTGAGCCGACCTCGCACCTGGAGACCAACGGCGAGGTCTTCTTCTCCTACCCGCCCCACCCGCTCACCGTCGCCCACGCCGTGCGCGAGCTCGATGCGTCGATGCGCCTGGGCGCCCACACGACGTTCTTCCGCCTCGGGGAGGACCCGGGCCTGGCGCGCTTCATCGACTCCATGGCCAAGCGCGCCGGCGGCAACGTCGTCGCCCCGGAGCTGGACGACCTCGGTGCGGCCGTCGTCGGTTCCTACCTCGGCTCACGCGGCACCCAGAGCCCGATGGGCGACCTGCGCAACGCCTACGGCGACTGGTTCGGCGGTCGCGGGTTCTGGGTCGGCGACTGAGGTGGGTGGCGTCGAGTGACGCCGTTTGCATGATCAGAAGGCCCCAGAAGATGCTCTAGGCGTCACTCGACGCCACCACACCAGCCAGCTCCTCCACCCCGTCCACCAGCCGGGGCCCCGGACGGGCCCAGTGGGCGTTGGCGTCGACCGCGTGCACCCGCACGCCGGGAGGCAACACCCCGGAGGCCACCAGGTCGTCGGCGATCCGCTGGGACGCGGCGCGGTCGAAGCCGCACGGGGCCACCACGACCAGGTCTGGACGGGCCTCGTGGACGGTCTCCCACAGCACCCGCTCGGACTTCGCCCCGGCCGCCCCGAGCACGCACTCGCCGCCGGCCAGCTCGACCATCTCCGGGATCCAGTGCCCCGGCGCATAGGGCGGGTCGGTCCACTCCAGCACCACCACCCGCGGTCGCTTCGTGCCGCGCGCGGCGACCGTCGCCTCGACGGCAGCGAGCCTCGCCCGCAGCGAGGCGACCAGCGCCGTCGCTTCCGTCGTACGACGGGTGGCGCGGCCGAGTGCCTCGACGGAGGCGAGCACCTCCTCCAGCGTGTGGGGGTCGAACGTGAGGACCTCGGCCGTGCAGCCCAGGTGGCGCAAAGCGTCGTCGACGACGCTCACGTCGACCGCGCACACCGCGCAGAGGTCCTGGGTGACGACGAGGTCGGCGTCGAGACCGGCCAGGGCGCCGGCGTCGAGGCGGTAGAGGTCCTCGCCGCGGGCGACCGCGCCCACCACGAAGGCGTCGATCTCGGCCGGGGTGAGGCCCTCGGGCATCGTGGTGGTGGACACGATCGTGCGGGTGCGTGCCTCGGCCGGGGTGTCGCACTCGAAGGTCACGCCGACCACGTCGGGGCCGGCGCCGAGCGCGAAGAGGATCTCGGTCGTCGACGGGAGCAGTGACACGATGCGCATACGTCCAGCCTAGGGTTGGGCAGGTGGAGGACCCGACCCTGACCGTCCTCCTGCTGCTCGGGCTGGCCGCCCTGGCGGCCGGCTTCGTCGACGCCGTGGTCGGTGGCGGCGGGCTGATCCAGCTCCCGGCGCTGCTGCTGGGCCTGCCCGGCGCCAGCCCGGTGCAGATCCTCGCCACCAACAAGCTCGCGTCCTTCTGCGGCACGACGGTGAGCTCGGCGACCTACTACCGCCGGGTGAAGCCCGACCCTCGCACCTTCCTGCCGTTGATGGCGCTGGCGTTCGTCGGGTCGGCCCTGGGTGCCGTGGTCGCGTTCCTCATCCCCCGCTCGGCCTTCGACCCGATCGTCCTGGTCGTGCTGGTCATCGTCGGCACCTACGTCCTCCTGAAGCCCGACATCGGCAGCACCACCGCGCTGCGCTTCTCCGGGCGGCGCCACACCGCCGCGGCGATGGGCACCGGCCTGGCCGTCGGCTTCTACGACGGCGCACTCGGCCCCGGCACGGGCAGCTTCTTCGTCTTCCTGCTCGTCGGCCTGCTCGGCTACAACTTCCTCGAGGGCTCGGCGAAGGCACGCCTGGCCAACTGGGCGACCAACCTCGGCGCGCTCGTCGTGTTTGTCCCGCAGGGCGTCGTCCTGTGGCACGTCGCCCTGCTGATGGGCGCAGCCAACCTGGTGGGTGGCTACCTCGGCGCCCGGGTCGCCGTCGCCCGGGGTGCGGGCTTCGTGCGGGTCTTCTTCATCGTCGTCGTCTCCGCCTTCATCGTCCGGATCGGCGGCGGGGTGCTGGGCCTGTGGTGAGCTCCTACCTCGCACCCCGTCGTGACGCCGAGGCCGAGATCGAGGTCAAGCGCTCCCGCTTCCTGTGCACCGTGGTCCGGGTCGAGGACGAGGCCGCCGCCCGGGCCGTGGTCGCCCGGTTGCGCAAGGAGCACTGGGCTGCACGCCACCACTGCTCTGCCTACGTGCTCGGCCCCGACGCCGCGGTGGAGCGCTCCAGCGACGACGGCGAGCCCGCCGGGACTGCCGGCGCCCCGATGCTCGAGGTGCTGCGCGGCCAGGCCGTCTGCGACGTCGTGGCTGTCGTGTCGCGGTGGTTCGGCGGGACGCTGCTCGGCGCGGGCGGCCTGGTCCGGGCCTACGGCGATGCGGTGCGCGCCGGCCTCGACGTCGCCGGCACCCAGCGCCGGGACCTGCTCCAGGAGCTGGTGCTCGAGCTGGGCCACGTCGACGCCGGCCGGATCGAGGGCGAGCTGCGCAGGCGCGGCATCACGGTGCTGGCCGTCGATCACGCGGAAGCGGTGACGTTGCGCCTCGGCGCCGCACCCGCCGACGTACCTCGTCTGCACGCCCTGGTCGCCGAGCTGACCTCTGGCATCGCCATCGCCACACCCGCGGGCGAGCGGTGGGTGGATAGCCTCGGGGCATGAGCATCCCCGTGGACGTGGCCGAGCTGGGCAAGACGCTGGCCGACTTCGGTGCCGGTTACCTCCTCACTACTTCCGGCGACGGCCGGGTCAAGGCCGTGAGCATCGCTCCTGAGCTCGTCCACGGCGACCTCGTCGTGCGCGTGCCGGGACGGGGCTCCTGCGCCAACGCCACCGCCAACGCGACCGTCACCGCGTTGTTCCCGCCACTCGTGGCGCCCGGCTTCTCCCTGATCGTCGACGGCACGGCAGTCGTCGAGGGGGACGACGTCCGGTTGGTCCCGACCTCGGCGATCCTGCACCGATCGGCGGGATGATCCCCTTCTGGGTCTCCGCCTTCCTCGACCTAGCCGCCCCCGACCTCGAGCGTGGGACCGCCTTCTGGTCCGCTGTCACGGGGTACGACGTGTCCGCGCGGCGCGGTGCCACCGACGAGTTCGCGACGCTGGTGCCGCCCGACGGCGACGACTTCCTGCTGGTGCAGCGCCGTGACGAGGGGCCTACCCGCATCCACCTCGACCTGCACGTGAGCGAGCCGCGCGCGGCGACCGAGCGTGCCGTGGCACTGGGGTCAAGATCCTCGACGTGCCCGCGCCCCAGCACGAGCGCGAGTGGGCGTTCTAGGCACGAGCTCACCGGCTGGGAGCTGCTCGACACCGCGTTCGCGGAGCTGCACCACCTGGCCCGCCCCGCGGCGCAGCCGCTGCGCTTCCTGCTCCAGCGCACCGACGACCCACCCGGCACACCAGCGCGCATCCACCTCGACCTCGCGACCGACGACCGGCCCGCCGAGACGGCCCGCCACGAGGCGCTCGGTGCCCGCGTCCTGGCGACCCACGACCGCTGGACCGTGCTCGCCGACCCCAGCGGGTCGTCGTACTGCCTGACGGACCGCGACCCTGCAACCGGGCTGCTGCCCTGACGTCCGACCGCTAGCGTCAGGGCCATGGACATCGAGCAGCGCGGCTACCCGCCCAACAACGCCGACGAGCGCACGACGCTCCTGGCCTTCCTCGACTGGCACCGCAACACCTTCCGGATCAAGATCGCCGGGCTCGACGCCCAGCAGCTCGACACGCCCCACGCGCCGAGCGACATGACCCTCGGGGGCATGACGAAGCACCTGGCCTACGTCGAGAACTGGTGGGTGCGCCGCATCATGGGCGGCCACGACGACGAGCCGTGGGCCTCGGTCGACTGGGAGGCCGACGCCGACTGGGACTGGCACAGCGCCGTCCACGACACCCCCGCGCAGCTGCGCGACCTCTTCGACGCCGAGGTCGACAAGGCCGATGCCGTGATCGCCTCCATGACCAGCCTGGACACGGAGTCGAAGCACACCAGCGGACGGACCGGCGGGCACTTCAACCTGCGCTGGGTGCTGGTCCACCTGGTCGAGGAGTATGCGCGGCACAACGGGCACGCCGACCTGATCCGCGAGTCGATCGACGGCGCCGTCGGGCAGTGAGCCCGCCGGGGAAGCTCAGCCCGGGTCGGCGAAGCCGGGGAGGTGCTCGGTGAGGATCTCGTTGAAGGCGACCTCGGCCCCGAGCTGGCTGAGCACACCGATCCCACCCATCCAGGTGCGGTGGATGAGCATGTAGGACGGCGGCAGGTTGAGCTTGATCGCGATCGTGTAGCTCGGCTCCTTGGGGTTGTTGATGCGCTGGAACTGTCCGCGCATCCACTCCCGGGTGAAGCGGAACCGCTCGACCATCGTCGGCTCGACGAGGGGGGCGAGGTAGTCGACGAGCAGGTCGGCGTCGATCTTGATCTTGTCCTTGATGAAGCCACCGCGGCGCAGCTCGGCGATGAGCTCTTCCTTGTCCTCCAGCGCGGTGAGCCGGATCAGGGTGCCCATCTCGCTGGGGAACGTGCCTCCGGGCAGCCGTGCGACGGCGCCGAAGTCGAGCACGCCCATGCGCCCGGGGGAGCCGTCCTTCTGGGGGATGATGCGGAAGTTCCCCGGGTGCGGGTCGGCGTGCAGCATGCCGGTACGGCTCGGTCCCTCGAAGAGGAAGCGCACCAGCAGGTCGCCGTAGTGGTCGCGCTCCTCGGGCGTGCCCTCCTTGATGATCCGGGCCAGGGAGGAGTCGGAGTCGAGCCACTCGGTGATCAGCACCGCCTCGCCCTGGGCGACCACGTCGGGGATGACGATGTCAGGGTCATCGGCGAAGACCTTCGCGAACGCGCGCTGCGCCTCGGCCTCGAGCCGGTAGTCGAGCTCGTCCTCGGCGCGGGCCCGGACCTCCTCGACGAGGGGCTTGATGTCGATGCCCGGGAAGAGCGGACCGATCGTCTTGGCGAGGCGGGAGAGCTGGCGAAGGTCGGCACGCAGCGCATCACCGGCGCCGGGGTACTGCACCTTCACCGCCACCTCGCGGCCGTCGTGCCAGCGCCCCTTGTGGACCTGCCCGATCGACGCCGCTGCGGTCGGGCCCCCGTCGAGCCAGACCAGCTGCTGGGGCCAGTCGGGGCCGAGGTCCCGGGTGAGGGTGTCGCGGACGGTCTGCGTCGGCATCGGCGGCGCCGAGTCCTGGAGCTTGGTCAGCTGGTCGCGGTAGGGCCCGGCCATCTCCTCGGGCAGGGCGGCCTCGAAGACCGAGAGCGCCTGGCCGAACTTCATCGCCCCGCCCTTGAGCTCGCCCAGCGTGCGGAAGAGCTGCTCGGCGGTGCGGGCCTGGATCTCGCTCATCACCGCGTCTGCCGGCGCCCCGCCCAGGCGACGACCGAAACCGACGGCACTGCGCCCGGCGAAGCCCAACGGAAGAGCCGCCAGTCGGGCCGTGCGCGCTGCTGCCTTACGGGGGAGGTCGACCATGGCTCCATTGTTCCAGGGGGCCCCGCATCGACAGCTGGACTAGACGCTCATCGTTCAGGCGGTCGCGGGGAACTTGACCCCGGTGTTGGCGTGGCAGCGGTAGCCGTGCGGGTTCTTGGCGAGGTACTGCTGGTAGTTCTCGGCGTAGTAATCGGCTGGCCCCACTGGACCGCCGCACGGATCCGTCGGCTCCTGGGCAGCACCCGGCGCATACTCAGAGCATGGAGCCCAGGTCGGATCCGACGGTGGGGTAGGCGGCCGTTGCGGACTTGAGCTGGCGGGTGGTGAGGCCGAGCTTGATGGCCAGGGCGAGGGTGTTGATCACTTCGCCGTACTCAGGCCCCAACAGGTGGGCGCCGACGATCTGGTCGGTCGAGGAGTCGATGAGGATCTTCGCGGCTGCGGTGGTCTCGCCGACGCGGTAGTTGGAGTACCAGTCGGCGGTGTCGGAGTATCTGACGGTGAGGTCGATCCCGGCGGCGC
>Ga0136639_10000208_pt1 | contig 18523 bp, 13 predicted proteins | sample AntDrymUQ8592106_2_FD_113739 | JGI IMG/M metagenome (GOLD analysis project Ga0136639, IMG submission 113739) | Polar desert sand microbial communities from Dry Valleys, Antarctica - metaG UQ859 (21.06) | ecosystem: Environmental > Terrestrial > Soil > Desert | place: Antarctica: Dry Valley...
CTACGCAGCCGACGGCCTGGGCGTCATCCAGCCCGGGCAGGCGGTGCCGCTTCAGCTGCCCACCGGCGGCGTGGCGCCCAAGCCCACCGCCCGGATGGACATCCAGATGAACCTCGATTCGCGCCTGCGTGCCAGCGTGCCGGTGTCGGGCGCCGCCATCGACTTCAACGATGCCGCGACCTACAACAACGCCACCTCGCTGACGCTGTTCGACGCGAAGGGCCAGGAAGTCGCACTGACCTACTACTTCCAGAAAGTCTCCACCGACACCTGGAATGTCTTCGCCACCGCCAACGGCGAGAGCGTGCTGGGCACGCCTGGCGCGCCAGACCCCATCTCCACCATCGTTTTCGCAGCCGACGGCAGCGCGCCGACCTCGCCCATCGGCCCCATCACCTTCACCGTGCCGGCCAGCGTGAACAGCGCCGGCGCCGACACGCTGGAGCTGGCCAACATCATCCTGAACACCGGCGGCGCGACGCAATTCGGCTCGGCCTTCAGCGTCACCGACCTGCGCCAGGACGGTTTTTCGTCGGGCCAGCTGGTGGCCATCGCCATCGAGAACAACGGCGTCATCACCGCGCGCTACAGCAACGGCCAAAGCCGCCCGGCCGGGCAGATCGAGGTCGCGACCTTCCGCAACCCGCAAGGCCTGCAGCCCTCGGGCAGCAACGCCTGGTCACGCACCTTCGCGTCTGGCGACCCCGTCACCGGCGTGCCGGGCGACGGCAACCTGGGTGTGCTGCAGTCGGGCGCGCTGGAAGAGAGCAACGTCGACCTCACTGGCGAGCTGGTGCAGATGATCACCGCGCAACGCATCTACCAGGCCAACGCGCAAACCATCAAGGCGATGGACCAGGTGCTGCAGACGCTGGTGAACCTGCGGTAATGACCACCCCCGAAGCGGCTGCGCCGCTCCCCCTCAAGAGGGCGACGCCAGCGGCCCGGCAAAGCCGGTTCCGCGGCGTCAGCTTGATGGAGCAATGAACAATGGACCGATTGATCTACCTCGCGATGTCGGGGGCCAAGGCGACGATGCAGCGTCAGGACTCGCTGGCCAACAACCTGGCGAACGCGTCGACCACTGGCTTTCGCGCCGAGATGCAGGCCTTTCGCGCCGTGCCGGTGCGCGGCGACGGCGCCAGCACGCGGGTGTTTGCGCTCGAATCGACCATCGGCTACGACTCCAGTCCCGGCCCGGTGATGAACACCGGTCGCTCGCTCGACGTGGCGGTGGCCGGCAACAGCTGGCTCGCCGTGCAGAGCCTGGACGGCACCGAGGCCTACACGCGCGCCGGTTCGCTGCAGGTGAATGCCGAGGGGCAGCTCGTCACGCCCAGTGGCTTGCCGGTGCTGGGTGACGGTGGCCCCATCACGGTGCCGGCCAACGCCAGCGTGGAAATCGGCGCCGATGGCAGCCTGACCAGCACCGTGCCCGGCCAACGCCCGGCCCAGGCGGGCAAGCTGAAGCTGGTGACGCCCGAGCCGGAGGCCGCCCTGGTGCGCGGCGCCGATGGCCTCTTTCGCGCCGGTGACGGCGCCGACCTGCCGGTGGACGCCACCGCACGTGTGCAGGCCGGTGCGCTGGAAGGCAGCAACGTGAGCCCGGTGGAAACCATGGTGGCCATGATCTCGGCGGCGCGCCAGTTCGAGCAGCAGATGAAGGCGCTGAAAGGCGCCGAAGAACGCGAACAAGGAGCTGCCAAGTTACTCGCGCCGCAATAATTGAGCCCCCGAGCTCGCTGGCGCTCGCCACCCCCCGAGGGGGACCCTCCGCCAGCGGCCCGGCAAAGCCGGTTCCGCGGCGGGAAACTTGATCACAGCGCCTCACAGCGCCTCACAGCGCCTCACGGCGGCAATCCGCTGGTCCTCTGCCATTCACGGGCGCCTTCGGGCGCCTTCGTGTTTTCAGGTGCCGAGATGGCGGGTCGCGCAGCCGCTTTTCGAGCGCTAGCCGCACTTCAGTCCGGGCGAAGATGGCCGTCAGCCCCCAAAAGGGCACTGAACGGCACGCAAAGGACCCCGCACCATGATCCGCTCACTCTGGATAGCCAAGACCGGCATGGAAGCCCAGCAGAACAAGCTGGACGCCATCTCGAACAACCTGGCCAACGTCGGCACCAACGGCTTCAAGCGCGGCAGCGTGCAGTTCGAAGACCTGATGTACCAGAACCTGCGGCCCGCAGGCTCGGCCACATCGGAGCAGACGCAGTTGCCCACCGGCTTGCAGGTGGGCCTGGGCGTGCGCACCGCGGCCAGCACGCGCAACTTCGGCCAGGGCGCGCTGCAGAACACCGGCAACAACCTCGACGTCGCCATCCAGGGCCAGGGCTTCTTCCAGATTCAGATGCCCGACGGCAGCACCGGCTACACGCGCGACGGCTCCTTCCAGCTCGACTCGGGCGGCCAGATGGTCACCAACCAGGGCTATGTGCTGCAGCCCGGCATCACGGTGCCGGCCAACGCCTTGAGCGTGAACATCGCGCCCGACGGCCAGGTGCAGGCCACCGTGCCTGGCCAGACGGCCTTGCAGAACCTGGGGCAGATCCAGATCGCCAACTTCATCAACCCGGCCGGCCTGGAATCGCGCGGCGGCAACCTCTATGCAGAAACCGCCGCCAGCGGCGCGCCGCAGGCCGCCGCGCCCGACAGCAACGGCCTGGGCCGTCTGCAGAAGGGCTATCTGGAAGCGAGCAACGTGAACGTGGTCGAAGAGCTCGTGAGCATGATCGCCACGCAGCGCGCCTATGAGCTGAACAGCAAAGCCATCCAGACCAGCGACCAGATGCTGCAACGGCTGGGGCAGCTGTGATGCGGGCGCTTTCGCAGTTGCTGAAGCGCAGCGTGGCTGCCGCGGTGCTTTTGCTGGGCGCCGGCTGCAGCACCATCTTCCCGCGTGTCGACGTGGCCGATACCAAGCCGCTGCCCGTGGCTGCCATTCCCACCTCGGTGGTGGCACCCGACGCCACGGGTGCTGTGTCATCGCAGGGCGGCGTGTTCCAGGCGGCGCGCTACCGGCCGCTGTTCGAAGACCACCGCGCGCGCCTGGTGGGCGACACGCTGACGGTGCAGATCGTCGAGAAGGTGACGGCCACGGCCAAGAGCACCAGCAGCGTCGACAAGGCCGGCAGCCTGCAGCTGGGCGTGAGCGCGCTGCCCGGCGTCAGCCCCAAGGCTTTCGTGCGCGGCACCGCCGAAGGCAACTCGGCCAGCGCCTTCGCAGGCAAGGGCGCCACCGAAAGCAGCAACGACTTCAGCGGCACCATCACCGCCGTGGTGCGCGGCGTGCTGCCGAATGGCCACTTGCTGATCGCCGGGGAGAAGCAGATCGGCGTCAACGACAACGTCGACGTGCTGCGCTTTTCGGGCCAGGTCGACCCGCGCGCCATCCTCGCCGGCAACAGCGTGCAGAGCGCGCAGATCGCCAACGTGCGGCTGGAACAGCGCGGCCGCGGCCAGCAAAGCGAGGCCCAACGCATCGGCTGGTTGTCGCGCGTGTTCTTGAGCCTGGCGCCTTTCTAATGGCGGCTGAGATGACGAACCTTCAGAGCTTTCAGACCCTTCAGAACTTTCTGCGCCTTGCGCTTGCCTCGGTGTTTTGCGCGGCCCTGTGCGCTGCAGCGCTGCCCGCAGCGGCTTCGGTGCGCGTGATGGACGTGGCCAACGTGCAGGGTGCACGCAGCAACCAGTTGCTGGGCTATGGCCTGGTGGTGGGTCTGGACGGCACCGGCGACCAGACCACGCAGGCGCCCTTCACCACGCAGAGCGTCACCGCCATGCTGCAGCAGATGGGCGTGACGCTGCCGCCGGGCGTGAACATGCAGTTGCGCAATGTGGCGACCGTGCTGGTGACGACACAGCTGCCGGCCTTCAGCAAGCCCGGGCAGGTGCTGGAGGTGACGGTGTCTTCTCTGGCCAACGCCAAGAGCCTGCGCGGCGGGACGCTGATTGCCACGCCGCTGAAGGGCGCCGATGGCCAGATCTACGCCATGGCCCAGGGCAACCTGGTGGTCGGCGGCGCGGGCGCTTCGGCGAATGGCTCGAAGGTGCAGATCAACCACCTCAGCGCGGGCCGCATCCCTGATGGCGCCACGGTGGAGCGCGCGGTATCGAGCCCCCTCTTCGACAACGCCGTGGCGCAGCTCGATCTGAAAGAGACCGACTACGCGATGGCGCGCAGTGTCGCCATCGCCATCAACACCGCGAAGGGCGCGGGCACGGCGACGGCGCTCGACGGCCGCACCGTCAGCGTGCGCATGCCCGACGCCGCGCAAGAGCGCGTGGGTTTTCTGGCTGACGTGAACGGCTTGCCGCTGGTGGTGGGAAAGCCGCCGGCTCGCATCGTGCTGAACGCACGCACGGGCTCGGTGGTCATCAACGAGGCGGTGACTTTGGGGGCCTGCGCCGTGGCGCATGGTTCGCTCACCGTCACCGTGACGACCACGCCCGTGGTCAGCCAGCCGAATGCGCTGGCGCAAGGCCAGACGGTGCAGGCCGAACGCTCCGACATCACCGTCAACCAGCAGGGCAGTGCCCTCATCCACCTGCCTGCGGGCGCCAAGCTCACCGACGTGGTGAAGGCGCTGAACACCCTGGGCGCGACGCCGCAAGACTTGCACGCCATATTGCAGGCCATGAAGAACGCTGGCGCGCTGCGCGCCGACATCGAAGTCATCTGAACATCATGGCTGCCATTCCCTCAAGCCTTCAGGACACCCGGCCTGGTCTCGTCACCGACACACGTTCGCTGGACAGCCTGCGTTCACGCGCCGCGCACGACCCCAAGGGCGCGGTGCGCGAGGCAGCCAAACAGTTCGAGAGCCTCTTCATGGGCGAACTGATGAAGAGCATGCGCGCCACCACCTTGAAGTCCGAGGGCGATGGCGACAGCTCGGGCGGTGCCATGGCCACAGGCATGCTGGACCAGCAGTTCGCCACCCAGATGAGCGGCCTTCCGGGCGGCTTGTCCGACGCCATCATGAAGCAGCTGGAACGTCAGATGGGCATGTCGCCGGGGCCGATACCGGTGATGAAGTCGGCCAACAACACGCCCGCGCCGCTCGGCGTGGCGCCTGCGGCGACGCGCATTCCGCAGAACGGCGCGGCCGGCTTCGTGCAGCAGCACAGCGACGCCGCGCGCCAGGCCGAGGCGCAGACCGGCATTCCGGCCACCTTCATGGTGTCGCAGGCGGCGCTGGAAACGGGCTGGGGGCGCAAGGAGATTCGCCACGGCGACGGCAGCCCGTCGTTCAACCTGTTCGGCATCAAGGCCACAGGAAGCTGGAAGGGCCCCACCGCCGAGATACTGACCACCGAATACATCAACGGCAAGGCGCAGAAGGTGGTGGCCAAGTTCCGCGCCTACGCAAGCTATGCCGAGAGCTTTGCCGACTACGCCCGGCTGATGAAAAACAGCCCGCGCTACCAGGGCGCGGTGCAGGCCGCGGCGGCGGGCGCACAGCAGCCCACGCGCGTGGCCGAAACCGCCAGCGGCTTTGCACAAGGCCTGCAGCGCGCCGGCTACGCCACCGACCCCGCCTATGCCGACAAGCTGACGCGCGTCATCAACACCACGCTGCGTCTGCAGCGTTCACTGGCTTAAACGCCCCGGGGCGCCGAGATGGGCAGTTCACCGCTGATGTCGCTGGGCGTGCGCGCCATGGCGGCCAACTACGCCGCCATGCAGACCACGGGTCACAACATTGCCAACGCCAACGTGGCCGGCTACTCGCGCCAGCAGGCCATCCTGGCCACCTCGCAAGGCCAGTTCACCGGCGCCGGCTTCTTCGGCCGCGGCGTCGATGTCGTCGGCGTCACGCGTTCGCACAACGCCTTCCTCACGCGCGAATCGGCCAGCGCGCAGTCTTTGGCGGCAATGGACTCCACGCGGCTGACGCAGCTGCAGCGCCTTGAGAATATTTTCCGCACCGGCGAGTCGGGCCTGGGCTATGCGGCCACCGAGCTGTTCAACGCCATGGTCGACCTGTCCAGCCGGCCGACCGATCTGGCCACGCGCCAGGTGGTGCTGGCCCGCGCTTCCGACATGGCAGTGCGCTTCTCTGAGGCCGGCATCACGCTCGACCAGACCCAGGACGCCGTCACGGCCGAGCTGAAGTCGTCCGCCGCCGAAGTGAACCAGCTGACGAGCTCCATCGCGGTGGCCAACCAGCGCATCGCGGCGCTGCGCGGCTCGGGCCAGCCGGCCAACGACGTGCTGGACGAAAGAGACAGGCTCATCGGGCAGCTGTCCCAGCGCGTCCAGGTCACACGCATCGAGGCCGACGACGGCACGGTCGGTTTGTTCGTCGCCGGGGGGCAGCGGCTGGTGCTGGGCGGTTCTGCCACCGAGCTGATGGTCGTGGCCAGCGATGTCGACCCCAGCCGCAGCGCCCTGGCCATGCGCGAGGGCACGGCGATACGCCGCATCGACGACGCCGGCCTGGGCGGCGGCTCGCTCGCGGGCCTGATGCGCTTCCAGAACAACGATCTCGTGCAGGGCCGCAACCTCGTCGGGCAGCTGGCCGCCGCCGTGGGGGGCGCGGTCAATGCGCAGCAGTTGCGCGGCATGAGCCTGCAGCAGCCCATCGGCAGCGCGCCCTCGCAGCCGATGTTCGCGCTGGGGCCTCAGCAGGCGCTGCCGCAACGCGGCAACGCGCGCGACCCGGGCACCAACCTGCCCATCGGCAGCGTCAACCTCACCATCACCGCCCCTGCGGCCCTGGTGGCCAGCGACTACGACCTGCGCGAGAGCGCCACCGTGCCCGGCAGCTGGGACCTGAGGCGTCTGTCGGACGGTCTGGTGCGGCAGGTCAACGGCGGCGATGTCGTCGATGGCATGCAGATCGACATCGCCAACCCGCAGCCTGGCGACCGCTTCCTGCTGCAGCCCGTGGCACGCGCTGCCAACGGCATGCAGGTCTTGCTGACCAGCCCGCTGGACATCGCCGCCGCATCGCCGTTGCTGGCCACCCCTGGTGCCACCAACAGCGGCACGGCGGCCACGGGCGACCTCGTGGTCACCGCATCACCCCTGCCTTTCGCCGGCAGCAGCGAACAGCTGCAGTTCTTCCGGTTGACGCCGCCCGTCAACGGCATGGACTACGAATATGTCTCCAGCCTCACCGGCACCTCCACGCCCTGGCGCACCGGCCTGCCGGTGGTGGGCGCCAACGGCTTCACGCTGCAGCTGACCGGCGTGCCGGGTGACGGCGACGTGATCAACATCGACCCCACGCCGGCGACATCGCTGGCCAGCAACAACGGCAATGCGCGTGCGCTGCTGGCACTGCGCGACGGGCTCATCGTGGGCGGCCGCACCTTGACCGATTCATGGTCGCAGTCGCTGGCCGACATGGGCGTGCGGGTGCAGAGTGCCGGTTCTGCGGCCAGCATCTCGGCTGCCGTGGCCTCGCAGACCGAGCAGGTGCGCAGCGGCCAGGACGGCGTGAACCTGGATGAAGAAGCCGCGCGGCTGATCCAGTTCCAGCAGAGCTACCAGGCCGCCGCCAAGATGCTGCAGGTGGCGCAGTCTCTCTTCGACACCCTCTTGCAGGCCACCCAGTGACCTTTCGCAGCGACTGACACACCATGCGCATCAGTACTTCCTACGCTTTCGAAACCTCGCTGGCCAACCTGCAGCGGCGTCAGTCGCAGCTGTCCGAGGCCCAGGAGCAACTCACGAGCGGACTCCGCGTGCGCAAGCCCAGCGACGACCCGGCGGCCGCCGCGGCGGCCGAGCGGGCGCTGGCGGCCGAGGCGCGCGCCACGGCCTACATGCGTGCGCTGAACGACAGTCGCAACGCGATGCAGATGACCGAGAGCGCACTTGGCGATGCCGGCGACATGATGCAGCGCGCACGCGAGTTGATGGTCGCGGCGGGCAACGGCAGCTTCGGCGACAGTGAGCGCCAGTCACTGGCCGAGACGCTGCGGGGCATTCGCAACGACATGCTGTCTGTCGCCAACCGCGGCGACGGCGCCGGCCGCTATCTTTTCGGCGGCCAGGGCAGCGATGTGCGGCCGCTGCGCGACGCGCCGGGAGGCGTGGTCTACGACGGCGCGGCCGGGCAATTGAACGCCGCCGCCGGCGAGGTCACGCCGCTGTCGGTGGATGGCGGCGCCGTGTTTCTGTTCGCGCCCGACCCCGGCAGCCCCGGCGGCGCGGTCAGCATCTTCGACGCCATGGACAAGGCCATCACCGAGCTGATGATGCCGGGCCGGCCCAGCACCGATGTCGCCTTGACGGTCACCACCGCGCTCAGCCAGTTCGGCGCCGTGCAAGGCAACCTGTCGGGCTGGCGCGCGCGCGCCGGCGAGGCGCTGAACCGCGCCGACGGCATCGAGAGCCGCCTCAGCCAAAGCAAGATCGACGCGCAACGCGACCGTTCAGCCGCCGAAGACCTGGACATGGTGGGCGCCATCTCCGATTTCCAGAACAAGCAGACCGGCTACGATGCAGCGCTGAAGACGTATTCAATGGTGCAGCGCATGTCGTTGTTCGACTACCTGAACCCCTGAGACTCGACGTGATGCCCTGCGATTCGCCTACCCGCGCATGACTGCCATGCAAGAACACACCGTGCTGGGCAAGGTGGCCCTGGGCTACGCGCCGATGATCAACCGCCAGCGCGAGGTCGTCGCGACCCGGCTCACGGTCTTCCCCGAGCGGCCCGACACCGCGCCCGACGGCACTGCGTTGCTGGCCGCCTTGCAAGAGGTGTGGCCGACGGCCGAGGCTGCGGCCAACGAGCCGCTGAAACTCTCGCCGCGACCGCTGGACCCGGCCTTGCGTGGCGCCCGCGCTCCGACTGCGCGCCCGCCCGTGACGCTGAACCTGGCGGGCGAAGGCCTGCTGCGCGCGGTGATGACCGCCATGACGGCGGGCAGCCCGGCCACGCAGTTCATGATCGAAGTGCCCGCCTTCATGGCCGGCGATGCCGCCATCGCGGCGCAGCTGCGCCAGTTGCACGAGGCCGGCAACCTGCTGATGGTCAAGGGGCGCCCGCTGCAGCCGTTGACGGCCGAAGTGCTGAGCTTGTTCAGCCACTCCATCGTCGAGATGGGTGAGGAACGCCGCAACGGTGAAGCCACGCCCGAGGCCGCGGCCATGCGCAAGATCACCACCGTGCAGGCCGGCGCGCGCACGAGCGAAGAAGTCGAGGCCGCGTTCCTGCGCGGCGCCGTCGCCGTGCTGGGCTGGCCGATGGACGACGCGCCGCCCAAGCCCTCGTCGCGCGGCAGCGTGCCGAGCGACGTCAACACCGTGATGACCTTGATCAGCGGCGTGGAACGCGAACGCCCGGTGGCCGAGCTGGAAGCTGTGCTCAAGCGCGACCCGGCGCTGGCCTTCAGGCTGATGCGTTACCTGAACTCGCCGGCTTTCGGGCTGAGCGTGGAAATCAATTCATTCGGCCACGCGCTGATGATGCTGGGCTACCAGCGCCTGAAGCGGTGGCTGGCGCTGTTGCTGGCGTCGTCGGCCAAGGGCGTGAACGCCACGCCCGTGATGTATGCCGCGGTGCGCCGCGGCCTGCTGATGGAAGAACTGGGCCGCGAACAGGGCGACGCCGAGATGCGTGGCGAGATGTTCATCTGCGGCGTCTTCTCGCTGCTCGACCGCTTGCTGCAGCAGCCGTTCTCGGAATTGCTGCCCAACGTGCCGGTGCCCGAGCGTGTGGCGCAGGCCTTGCGAGGCGATGGCGGGCCCTACCAGCCCTACCTGGAACTGGTGCGCGCGATGGAGCAGGAATCGATGTACGACATGCGCGAGCGTGCAGAGGCCTTGATGCTCGGCCCCGCCACCGTCAATCGCGCGGTGCTGGTGGCGCTGCGCGCGGCGCGGCAGCTTGACGGTTAGGCCCACCCACCCCGGCGCGCGCGGCACGCCCGCGTTGCCCAGCCGTGGCTTGACGCAGTTGCCGTCGTTGACCGTGCTGCCGGTGGCGGCCACGCTGCAGGGCGCCGATTTCCGCCTCGTCGACCTCAACCAGCCCTTTGCCGTGCTGGTCGGGCGCACGCGGGCGGCGCTGCTGGGCAGCGACCCGGTGCTGCTGGAGGCCTTCGAGCAGCAAAAGGCCAGTCTGGAAGAGCGTCAGCAGCACAGCGGCAGTGCTGCGGGCGGCCTGGCCATGCCGACGCTGCAGCGCCGCTTGCTGGATGGGCACGGCCGTGAACGCTGGTGCAGCTGCGCCACCAGCCGCATCACCGATGGCCGCGGGGGTGTCTACTGGTTGACGCTGTGGCACGAGGTCACGGCCGAAGTGGCTGCGCGCGAACAGGCGCGCCGCGCGCAGGACGAACTGGCGCAGTGGTTCGAGCTCAGCGGCACCGGCATGCTGGTCTACGACGAAAGCGGGCTGATCGTGCGCTGCAATGCGGCGCTGGAAGCCCTCATCGACCACGTGCCCGATGAGCTGGCGCAGGCCGAGGCCGCGCTGCAGGCGCTGCTGGGCTGGCAGGGGGGCGCATTGGCACCGGCGCTGGTGGCCGGGGCCCCGGCGCTGGAAACACATGGCCTGGTGGCGCTGCACGACGGCCGCCGCCGCCGCTTGAGCGCGCGGCTGGTGTGCCAGGCCACCGACACCGGCGGCCGCCGTGTGATGGCGGTGCTGCAGGACCGCAGCGCCGAAGACGCGCGTGACCTGGCCCAGCTGGAAATGGGCATGCTGATGGACACCGCCAGCATCGGCGTGGCGACCTACGACCCGGCGCGGGGCTGGCTGGCACCCGAGCCGGCACGGGCCGGCGGCGACCGCGCCGCGCCGGGCACCCCAGGCAACCCAGGCAAGCCGGCGCCAGGCACCAGTTCCAGCGCGCTGATGGGCATCCACCGCGAACTGGTCGAGCCGGCCTCGCTGCCCGAGTACGAACGCCTGCAGCGCGCGCTGCGCAGTGGCGAACGCACCGAGGTGCGCTACGCCGTGCGCCACCCCGAACTGGGTCAGCGCTGGCTGCTCACGCGGGTGGAGCCCGGCGCGCTGGCCGGCGGGCGCATCACGACCTCGGTGGTGACGCTGGACGTGACCGACCAGGAACGGGCGCAGCGCCGCAACGAAGAACTGCTGCGCGAACTGACGACCATTCTGGACAGCTCCACCGCCGGCATCGCCTACCTGCGCGGGCCGGTGCTGGTGCGTTGCAACCGCCGCTTCGAGCGCATGCTGGGCTTCGAGGCCGGCGCTGCGGCGGGTGCCACGCTGGAGGAAATCTTCGCCCGCAGCATGGGTGCCTTGCAGGGGGCCGGCGCGGCGGTGACCGCACTCGAGCGCCTGGGCGAGGGCCAGCCCTTCGAGGCCGAGCTGCCGCTGGCCATGGGCGACGCGCCGCCGCATTGGTATTCCCTGTCGGTGCGCAAGGCCGAGGGCGAGCAGGCCGAGGCCGTGGCCGTGCTCACCGACATCACGCGGCTGAAGCACCAGCAAGCCGAGCTCGAGCGCCTGCTGCGCGACCGCGAGCTGATGTTCAGCCTGTCCGAGGTCGGCATCGTCTACCAGCGCGGTGCGCGCATCGAACGCGCCAACCAGGCCATGGCCACGCTGACCGGCTGGGCCAGCCCCGAGCTCGGCACCCTGGACGCCGCCGAGCTGTACGAAAGTGCGCGTGAATGCGTGGTTTTCGAAGCGAGCATCGCGCAGGCGCTGCGCGAGCAGGGCCGCTACAGCGGTGAACGCCGGCTGCGCCGCCGCGACGGCAGCCTGATCTGGGTGCAGGTGGCGGTGCGCCCGGTGGACCAGAACGAGCCCGAGGCGGCGGTCATCTGCAGCTTCATCGACATCGACGAACGCCGGCGCAGCCGCGAAACGCTGGCCGGTCAGGCCGAGCGCACACGCGCGGTACTGAACTCGGTGCTGGTGGGCATCGTCACCGTCAACGACGCCGGCATTCAATGGATGAACCGCTCGGCGCGGCGCATGTTCGGCGGTGAGCTGGCCGACTTCGTGGGTGAACCGATCAGCATCGTCGCCACCCCCGAGCCCGACCATCCGCTGCGCCGGCTGGACCGGTTGCAAGGGCTGGCCGATGGCCAGAGCGACACCTTCGAGTGCCGCCTGAAGGCCCGCGACGGGCGCGAGTTCTGGGTCGTGGGCAACGCCGTGCCCAGCGCGGGCGGCCAGGCCGGCGCGCCGGGTGTGCCGGGTGCGCCAGGTTCAGGCGGGCGCGAGATGACGATTGCGCTGCTGGACATCGAGCGCCGCCGCCAGGCCGAGGTGCGCATCGCCCGGGCTCAGGCCTCGCTGCAGCGGGTCATTGAAACGGCGCCGCTGGCGATCGCGCTGTTCGACGCGCGCAGCCTGGTGGTGCAGCAGATCAACCAGACCGCCGCCAGCTTCTTCGGCCGCCCACTGGCCGGGTTGCAGGGCTCAGCGCTGGACGACTGCGCCGCGCCCGCGCTGGCCGCGGCCTTGCGTGGCTGGCTGCTGGAGGCCGCCTCTGGCAGCGCCACGGTGCAGCACGAGTGGCGTGAAGAGCTGGCTGAGCTGAGCAACGGCGAGGCGATCGCGCGGGTGTGGGACTGCCGCATCACGACGTTGCAGGACAGCAACGCGGCCGAGCGTGCCGAAAGCGCCCGGAGCGCGGGCAGCGCCCGGAGCACCGACAACGCCTACAACCTTGACGGCGGCTTGCAGCTGCTGCTGGTGGCCAGCGACGTGACCGAGCAACGCGCCGCAGAACGTGCGCGCCTGCAGGCCGCCATCGCGCAGCGCGAGGTCTTGGTGCGCGAGGTGCACCACCGCATCAAGAACAACCTGCAGGGTGTGGCCGGCCTGCTGCAGCAGAACGCCGTGCAGCGCCCGGAACTGGCGGGCATCTTGAGCGAAGCCGTGGGCCAGGTGCAGGCCATCGCGCAGGTCTACGGGCTGCAGGTGGGTGCCAGCGGGCCGCTGGTGATGGCCAGCCTGCTGCGCGCCATTGCAGCTTCGGTGCAGCGCACTTTCGGCCGTGCCATTGCGGTGGAAGTGACCGGCGAGGTGCCGCACTTGCTGCCCGAGGCCGAGGCCATTCCCGTGGCGCTGACATTGAACGAGCTGCTCACCAATGCCATCAAGCACAGCCAGGGCGGCGAGGTGCGCTGCGAGCTGTCGGCGCAGGCAGACCACCTGCACATCGCCATCGCCAGCACCGCGACACTCGATGCTGATTTCGATCTGAGCCAGCGCCGCAGCGTGGTCTCGGGCCTGGGCCTCGTGCGCGCCTTGTTGCCGCGGCGCAGCTCTTCGCTCGCGCTGGCGCAAGAGGGCAGCGAAGTGGTGGCGCGCCTGGAGTTGCGACCCCCCAGTGTGCAGGTGCCCGCATAGGCGGTGGGTACCGCGTGGGCCACAATCGGTCGATGACTTTGGAGCCGGCAACGCGAGGCAAGATACTGGTTGTCGACGACGACAGGCTGGTGCTCGCCACCGTCACGTACGGGTTGGTGGCAGCCGGCTACGAGGTCATAGACGCCGACAACGGCGACGACGCCATTCTGCTGGCGCGTGAACACCGCCCGGCGCTGGCGCTGCTGGACATCCGCATGGAAGGCAAGAGCGGCTTCGACGTGGCCGAGACCCTGCGCGACGTCTACGGCATCCCGTTCATGTTTCTTTCGGCGTTTGCCGACGAGGCCACGCGCAAGCGGGTGCAGGCCTTGGGCGCGCTGGACTACCTGATCAAGCCGCTGGGCGTCGACCAGATCGTGCCGGCGGTGGAAGCGGCTTTCGCGCGCGTGCGCAGCCGGGCTGGCGGTGCAGCCGAGCCCGTTTCTGCGGCTGCTGGCGCAGCACCGGCGTTGCCGCAGCCGGTCCCGGTGCGGCTCCCGCTCCCTATCGCAGACTCGGTACCGCTGGCTGTGGGTGTTCTGATGCACCGCTATTCGCTGTCGCGGGAAGGCGCTTGGCAAAGGCTGCAGCGTCTGGCAGCCGATCAGCAGCTAAGCGTGTCTGCGCAAGCCGAGCGCTTGCTGGCTGCGGTGGAAGAGCTGGCCCGCTCTGCGCTCTGAGCGCAGAGCGTCGTCCACACGCTCAGGCAGCCAGCGTGAAGTAGAAGGCCGCGCCGCGGCCGGGCTCTGCTTCTGCCCAGATGTCACCGCCGTGGCGGCGCACGATGCGCCGCACCGAAGCCAGGCCAACGCCGTGGCCGGGAAATTCGCTGGCGCTGTGCAGGCGCTGAAACAGACCAAACAGGCGCTCTGACGAACGCATGTCGAAACCCGCGCCGTTGTCGCGCATGACGTAGGTGGGGCGTGCACCCGACGCGGCACCCGGCGCAGCGTTCGGCGTAGCGTTCGGCCCGCCGTTCTCCACGACGTTCGACACCACCCCCAGATAGAGCCGTGCCTGGGCCGTGCGGCCGGTGTATTTCCAGGCATTGCCCAGCAGGTTTTCCAACACCAGCCGCAGCAAGGTCGGGTCTCCCTGCGTCGACAGGCCGGGTTCGATCTCCACCTCTACCTCGCGTTCGGGCGCCGTTCGGCGCAGGTCGTCGACCACGAAGGCCGCCAGCTGCGACAGGTTCACGGGCTGGCGCGCCAGCGGCTGCGAGCTCAGGCGCGCCAGCGTCAGCAGCGCATCGATCATCAGGTTCATCCGCGCTGCGGCGCTCAGCACGCGGTCGAGGTGGTCGTTGCCGACGCGGTCCAGCAGGAGCCCATAGTCTTCCTTGACGATGCGCGTGAAGCCCTCGACGACGCGGATCGGCGCCCGCAGATCGTGCGACAAGGTGAAGCTGAAGCTGGCGTTTTCGCTCTCGGCTTCGGCAGCGGCCCCAGCGGCGGCTTCAGCAGCGGCAGGCGCAGCCGCGCCGTGGCTGGCGATGGCGTGCAACGCACGCTGCACCACCACCAGTCCACGCCAACCCGCAGGCAGCCCTTCGCAGGGCTGCAGCTGCCAGCCGTCGATGTCCACGGCAGTGGGCGATGCAGATGCAGACGAAGGCGAAGGCGAAGGCGCAGGCGGATGCGTCACTCGCGTATCGCCCAAAGCAAGGGCGACGGCCTGCGGCAGCAAGCCCAAGGCGGCCGGCAAGGCCTGGCCAGGCGTCAGTTGGGGCCAAACAGCGCGTGCGGCATCGTTGCACTGCTGCAGCACCCAGCCGTTGCCGGTGTCCAGCGCCAGCAGCGCCGGGCCCTGATGCAGGGTCAGCAGGGTGTGCAGCGCGGCGGCCCGTGTTTGCTGCTCGTCAGTGGCCTGCAGCGGCCGGGCGGTGCCCGTGAAACCACAGAAAACGCCCAGGTCGTCATGGCGCGGCACGCCGCGCAGCAGCCAGCTGCAGCTTCTTTCGAAGGCCAGCCCGAGAACCACGCGCTGTTCGGTGAAGCCGCGCCGGGCCTGCAGTTGGGCGCGCATGGCGGGGTCGGCGAACAACTTTTGCGCTGCGGCAGTCTCGGTGCTGCCGCACCAGCCAATCAGCTGGTGCAGGGTGTCGGTCTGCCAGGGCGTGCCTTCCTGCAGCTGCGCCTGTTGCAACGCTTCGGCGCGCGCCGCGCGCAGCGCCACCTGGCCCGCCACCCGGCTGCGTGTGGCGCCCAGCAGGTAGGCCGCTGCCACCGCCGACAGTGCGACCAACAGCACCACGCCCCAAGCGGCGGCATCTGCGATGCCATCGCTGCAGCCTGCCAACAAGGCCGGCAGGGGCAGGAAGACGGCGGCGGCGCGCTGCCGCCGGTCACGAGCAGCCGCTTTGGGTCGTCGGCCGTGGCAGGATGCGGGCATGGCGGGAATTGTACGAAGGGGCGCGTGCGCACTGCCTCAAGTACGGACTGCCTCAAGTTCATGCGGGCAGCGCCGAAACCCTGACCACGTGCATGGCTCGTACCACACGCTTTGACACGGGCCACGTTCTTCAACCTTGAACGCAAAACCATCCGCCCTGCCATGAGCCCCGAAACTCCCCCTGGACCGGCCCCACCGGCAAACGCCGTGAGCTTCGACCCAGTGGCCCTGGAGCGCCTGCGTGAGCTCGACCCCGACGGCCGCCACGGTGTGCTGCCGCGCGTGCTGACAGCCTTCGAAACCTCGCTCAGCCGCTTGCTGGTGCAGCTGGCTGCCGAGCTTGTGGGCGGCGACGCCAGCGTCGTGGCCCATGTGGCACACACATTGAAGTCCAGCTCCGCCAGCGTCGGCGCGGTGGTGCTGTCGCAAGCCTGTGCCGATGTCGAGCGCCGGCTGCGCAGCGGCGAAGCCGGCTCGCTTCAAGCGGATATCGAACGAATACTGCTCGCGGGCGAGGGCGCCCTGAGCACGGTTAAGGCTATGCTGCGGGCGTGACAGCTACCGTGCCGATGAGCTCACCACTTCCCTTCTCCGACCCCAGCCAGACGGCCCAGCCGGAGGTCTTGCTGGTCGACGACGACGAGGTCAACCTGCTGTTGACGGGGCTGGCCCTGCGCGAACGTGGTTTCAACATCACCGAGGCTGCTGGCGGCGAGCAGGCGCTGGAGCTGTTGCGCGACTGGACACCCGACGTCATCGTGCTGGACGCCATGATGCCCGGGCTGGATGGCTTCGACACCTGCCGCCGCCTGCGCCGCACGCCCGGCTTCGAAAACGTGCCTGTGTTGATGCTCACCGGCCTGGAAGACGACGCTTCCATCACCCGTGCCTATCAGGCCGGTGCCACCGACTTCTTCGTCAAGGCCACGCAGTGGAGCCTGCTCGCCGGACGTTTGCACTATTTGCTGCGCGCCTCGCGCACACGCATCGAGCTGGAACGCAACCGCGCCAAGCTGGCGCGTGCGCAAGACCTGGCACGCATGGGCAGTTTCGACTGGCGCAAGGTCGAGCGCAGTGGCGAGCCCAGCGGCCTGCTGATGTCGCCCGAGGCGTTGCGCGTCTTCGGTTTCGGCCCCCACGAACGCATCACCTTGCGCGTGCTGCTGCGCATGGTGCCGCTGGACGACCGCCGCGCGTTGCTGCGCCAGCTGCACGAGGCCATGCGCCACGCGGCGGTGCTGGCCACCGACGTGCCCGTCGTGCTGTTCGACGGGCGCCAGCGCATCGTCCACGTCGAGGCCGAGCCCGAGTTCAACGAACACGGTCAAGGTGTGGGTTACAGCGGCATCGTGCAGGACGTGACCGACCGCCGCGTGGCCGAAGACAAGATCCGCCAGCTTGCCAACTTCGACGCCCTGACCGGACTGCCCAACCGCCGCCAGCTCATCTGGCGTGCCGAGCGTGCGCTCGAGCAGGCGCGTCGCATGAATCACCAGTGCGCGCTGCTGCTGATCGATCTCGACCGCTTCAAGATCATCAACGACACGCTGGGCCATGGCGCCGGCGACGAGTTGCTGGTGGAAGTGGGGCGGCGCTTGCGTGCTTGCGTGCGCCACAGCGACCAGGTGATGGAAGGCCAGATCGAGGCCGTCGGCGCCCGCTCGCACCGCGCGCTGGAAGCCGTGGGCCGACTGGGCTGCGACGAGTTCGTGGCGCTGTTGCCCGAGATCGTTACCGATGCCGACGCCGAGCGCGTGGCGCAGCGCATCCTTGAATCGCTGCGCGAGGCGATCTTCGTCTCGGGCCAGGAGTGTTTCGTCACCGCCAGCGTGGGCATGGCCATCTTTCCGCGCGATGGCAACACGGTGGTCGACCTGCTGCGCAACAGCGACGTGGCGATGTACTCGGTGAAGGCGCAAGGCAAGAACGCCAGCGCCATCTACAGCCCGCAGTTGGCCGGCCTGGGGCGCGAGAAGCTCGAGCTTGAAACTGCATTGCACCGGGCCATCGAACGCGACGAAATGGTGCTGCACTACCAACCCAAGGTGGACGTGCGCGCCGCGAAAATGGTGGGCGTCGAGGCCCTGATGCGCTGGCAGCGCGGCGCCAAGCTGGTGTCGCCGGCCGACTTCATCCCGCTGGCCGAAGAAACCGGGCTCATCGTGCCGCTGTCGGAATGGGCGCTGCGTGAAGCGGCGCGCCAGGCGCGGCTGTGGCAGCAGAGCATGGGTTACAGCGAGTCGATCGCCGTCAACCTGCCCAGTCGCCTGTTCGAGCGCAGCGACCTCGTCGAGCACATTCACCAGTGCGTCAGCGCGGTGAACGTGCCGCACCGCGTCATCATGCTGGAGATCACCGAAAACAGCCTGATGAAGGATCTGCAGAACGTGATCCCCACGCTGCACAGGCTCAACGAGATCGGGGTCGAGATTTCCATCGACGACTTCGGCACCGGCTACTCCAGCCTGGCCTACCTGACCACGCTGCCCATCAGCGAATTGAAGATCGACATCCGCTTCACGCGCGAACTCGGCATCACGCCGCAGAGCAGCGCCGTGGTCACGGCCATCATCGCCCTGGCCCGTTCGCTGGGCCTGCGCGTGGTGGCCGAGGGCGTGGAAACGCTGCGCCAGATGGAGGTGCTGCACCGCCTGGGTTGCGCTCACATGCAGGGTTACCTGTTCTGCAAGCCCGTAACCCCTAGCGCACTGCAGGACTGGCTGGAGCGTACGGTGCTGCCGCGCAAGGCGCCGTGGATAGGCAATGCCGCCGATGGCGCCGGCGCCGGTGCTGAAGAGCTGGGGCGCAGCGCTGGCGCCCGGCTGTTGCGCTGACAG
>Ga0136639_10000209_pt1 | contig 18499 bp, 16 predicted proteins | sample AntDrymUQ8592106_2_FD_113739 | JGI IMG/M metagenome (GOLD analysis project Ga0136639, IMG submission 113739) | Polar desert sand microbial communities from Dry Valleys, Antarctica - metaG UQ859 (21.06) | ecosystem: Environmental > Terrestrial > Soil > Desert | place: Antarctica: Dry Valley...
AGCACCTCGACCGCGGTCGTGACCTGCAGCAGCCCATCATCGTCGAAGCCACGCACCGCCGAACACAAGAGCGTGGTGCCCAATTCGCCCGCGAGAGCCTGCAACCCGGCGACCGCCCGGGCCGCGGCGGACGGGCCGGGTGCGGGATCCGCTTCGGGTGCTTCCAGGAGGTTGGTCACAAGATGATTCTATCTTAACTAGAACACACTGTCGAGAGTTATTCATTTATTGGCTCTACATATTCACAGATAAGTACGCAGTCAACGCCGGGGACGGAACCGCGCGTGCCGCACCGGGTACGGCTAGCGGCTCAGCCGGCCAGTGGGGTTCCAGCCGAACCACAGCATGACCGCGCCGCCGACGAGTAGCCCCCAGAATGCGGAGCCGATGCCCAACACGGAGATGCCCGAGGCCGTGACAAGGAACGTTGCGATTGCAACGATGCGGTGCGGCTCGTCGTCGAGGGCACCGCTGATACTCGTGACGAGCGCCCCCAGGAGCGCCAGCCCGGCCACCGCGGTGATCAGGATCGGCGGGGATGCCGCCACCAGCGCGGCCGCGTAGCCGGCCCCAAGGCCCAGGACGAGGTAGCTCGCCCCGGAGGCGGCCGTGGCGGCCCACCGCTTCGAACGGTCAGGATGCGCGTCGGGGCTCGCCATCAGCGCGGCCGTAATCGCCGCCAGGTTGATGCCGTGGGCGCCGAACACCGATCCCACGGCGGTCGCCAGACCGGAGCCCATCAGTATGGCGCGCGGTGGCGGTTGGTAACCGAACGTCGACAACACGACGAAGCCGGGCACGTTCTGGCCGGCCATCGTCACGATGAACAGCGGCAGTCCAAGGCTCACGATCACGATCGGGTCGAAGACAGGGGCCACGAACACGAGGGCCGGAGCCGAGGAGGCCGCGGTCAGCCAGCCTGTCCCCGCGGTGAGGGCGATGCCGATCGCGGCGACGAGCATGGCCGCCGGCACCGCCCAGGGCCGCGCCAGTTTGAACACAACGAGCCAGACCACGACGACCGGCACCGCGAGCAGCGGCTGCTGCACGGACGCCGTCACCGGGGCCAGGCAGATCGGGAACAGGATTCCGGCGAGCATGGCACTCGCGATCGGCTTCGGGATGCTCGTGATTGCCCGACCCAATGCCGGCCACAGGCCGCTCAGCACGATCAGAGCCCCGCAGACCAGGAACGCACCGACGGCGGCGCCGAAGTCGTTCGTGGTCTGCCCGGCAGCCACGAGCAGCGCCGCCCCGGGGGTGGACCAGGCGAAGGAGATCGGCATCTTGAAGTACCACGGCAGCAGCACGCATGTCACGCCGACCAGCAGGCAGAGCGCCAGCAGGCCGGATGCCGCCTGGGCCTCGGTCGCGCCCACGGCCTGCAGTCCCGCGATGACGAGAACGAACGAGCTGGCGAATCCGGTGATGGCCGCCACCACGCCGGCGAAGACGGGCTGGTACACGGCGGCCCTCCGGGCTCAGGGGACAGGTGCCGAAACGGGGTGAGGCGGGCCGCCCAGCTAGGCGGACTTGTCGACGCGACGGGCCTTGTGCAGCACGATGGTGGGCTCGGCGTTGTCAAGCACGGCGGCCCGGGTGACCACAACGCGCGCTACCTCGGCGCTGGACGGCACCTCGAACATGATCGGTCCGAGCACCTCTTCCATGATCGCGCGCAGACCGCGGGCGCCCGTCTTGCGCAGCACCGCGAGGTCGGCAATGGCCTCGAGAGCTGGCTGCTCGAAATCGAGCTCGACACCGTCAAGCTGGAACATGCGCTGGTACTGCCTTACGAGGGCATTCTTCGGTACGGTCAGGATCTGCATCAGGGCCACCTGGTCGAGCTGGGTGACGGTGGTGACCACAGGGAGACGGCCGATGAACTCGGGGATCAGCCCGAACTTGTGCAGGTCTTCGGGGAGCACCTCGCTGAACAGGTTGACGTCGTCGCCCTTGCTGTGCAGCGGAGCGCCGAACCCGATGCCCTTCTTACCGGCCCGGGTCGAGATGATGTCGTCGAGGCCCGCGAACGCGCCGGCCACGATGAACAGCACATTCGTGGTGTCGATCTGAATGAATTCCTGGTGCGGATGCTTGCGCCCGCCCTGCGGCGGAACCGAGGCCACGGTGCCCTCGAGAATCTTCAGCAGGGCCTGCTGAACACCCTCTCCGGACACGTCGCGGGTGATCGACGGGTTCTCGGCCTTGCGGGCGATCTTGTCGATTTCGTCGATGTAGATGATGCCGGTCTCGGCGCGCTTGACGTCGTAGTCGGCGGCTTGGATCAGCTTGAGGAGGATGTTCTCGACGTCTTCACCGACGTAGCCGGCCTCGGTGAGGGCCGTCGCATCCGCCACGGCGAAGGGAACATTGAGGCGTTTCGCCAGCGTCTGGGCGAGGTAGGTCTTTCCGCAACCAGTGGGGCCAATCAGAAGGATGTTGGACTTGGCGATTTCGACGTCGTCGTGGATGGCGTCGGCGGCCGTGAGGGTGGCGCGGGAGCGCACGCGCTTGTAGTGGTTGTAGACGGCAACGGCGAGGGCGCGCTTGGCGGCTTCCTGACCGATGACGTATTCCTCGAGGAATCCGAAGATCTCCTTCGGCTTGGGCAGGTCAAATTCGCCGACACCGTCTTCAGCGGTGGCTTCGGCCAGGCGCTCTTCGATGATCTCGTTACACAGTTCGACGCACTCGTCGCAGATGTACACGCCGGGGCCCGCAATGAGTTGCTGCACCTGCTTCTGGCTCTTTCCGCAGAAAGAACACTTCAACAGGTCGGCGCTTTCGCCTATTCGGGCCATCCGACAGCCTCCTCCATTGATTAGCTGCACTGAGCCTAGCTTGTGCCTGTGCGGCGCGGGTGCAGGCTGACCGCATCTGTCGGATAACGTTCCGGCACCTGTGCGTCTGGACCCACCGACATGCCAAACGCGACGGATGCCCGGTTCAGCTGAACCGAACATCCGTCGCGTTCACGGTTTGCTCTACTTAGATGAGATCTATTTGACGAGCGTGGGCACGTTTTTGCGGCTGGTCAGGATTTGGTCGATCAGGCCGTACTCGAGAGCCTCGGGGGCACCGAGGATCTTGTCGCGGTCGATGTCCTTGTGAACCTGGGCCGCGGTGCGGTTGGAGTGGTGGGAGATGGTGAATTCCAGCCACTCACGCATGCGCTGGATCTCTGCCGCCTGGATCTCGATATCCGAGGCCTGACCGCCGCCCTGACCGCCGGCCGAGGGCTGGTGGATGAGGATGCGCGCGTTTGGCAGTGCGAGGCGTTTGCCGGGTGTTCCCCCGGCGAGCAGCACGGCAGCGGCGGAGGCCGCCTGGCCGAGACAGACCGTCTGGATGTGCGGTCGGATGTACTGCATCGTGTCGTAGATCGCCGTCATCGCGGTGAAGGAGCCACCCGGTGAGTTGATGTACATCACGATGTCGCGGTCGGGGTCCTGGCTCTCGAGCACGAGGAGCTGGGCCATGACGTCATCAGCGGACGCGTCGTCGACCTGCACACCGAGGAAGATGATGCGGTCCTCGAAGAGCTTCGCGTAGGGGTCCTGACGCTTGTACCCGTAGGCCGTGCGCTCTTCAAACGTGGGGAGGATGTACCGTGCCTCGGGTGACTGCGGGGCGCGGCCCCCGGCCTGGTGACCAAAATTCGTGAATTCCATGTCGTTTTCGCCCGTCCTACTTCTTGTTCACTGAGTCGTCGGTGCCGCCGCCGCCGACTACTTCCGACGCGGAGCCGCGCAGGTGGTCGACGAAGCCGTAGGCCACGGCCTCCTGGGCGGTGAACCAGTTGTCGCGGTCGTTGTCGATGAGGACCTGCTCGACCGACTTGCCGGTCTGCTCTGCCGTCAGTTCCGCCATCCGCTTCTTCATGTCCAGGATCACCTTGGCCTGCGTCTGGATGTCGGCGGCCGTGCCGCCGAATCCGCCGGACGGCTGATGCAACAGAACGCGAGCGTTGGGTGTGATGTACCGCTTGCCCTTGGTACCCGAGGACAACAGGAACTGCCCCATCGAGGCAGCAAGTCCGATGCCGACGGTGACAATATCGTTCGGAACGAACTTCATCGTGTCGTAAATGGCCATGCCCGCGGTGATCGAGCCGCCAGGCGAGTTGATGTACAGGAAGATATCCCGCTCCGAATCCTCTGCAGCCAGCAGCAGGATCTTGGCACAAATCTCGTTAGCGTTCTCGTCCCGAACCTCTGAACCCAGCCAGATGATGCGGTCTTTCAGCAGTCGGTCAAAAACGCCGGGTGTGGGTGTCATTTCGGCCATGTCGCGCTCCGTTTCACTTGTCGCTTCAGATTGAATCTATAGGAGCCAACGCTCCCGAAAGGCTGTGTTCGCCCTCGGCAGATATCGCGCCGTTCCGGGGCGGCTCGGCGGGGCTGCCCGACCACGCAAGACGGGCCGGATGTCTGGTGACATCCGGCCCGTCGGCGCGCGTGAGCGGGTGGTACTACTTCTTGGCTGCGGCCTTCTTCTTGGCTGCAGCGGCCTTGGCCGCCTTGGCCTTGGCGGCCTTGGCCTTGAGGGCCTTCGCCTCTGCCTCGGCATCGGCATCGGCCTCAACCTCGGCGGCGTTGGAGTCGTCTTCCTCGATCTCCGCCTCGTTATCCTCATCGGACGCCTCGTCGGCGATCGCGACGAACTCGGACAGGTCGACGGCGTTGCCGTTGGAGTCAACGACCTCGGCCTTGCCCAGGGCAATGGCGAGGGCCTTGTTGCGGGCGACCTCGGCCACCATGGACGGGATCTGACCGTTGCCGCTCAGCGCCTGAACGAATTCGCTCGGGTCCATGCCGTACTGGGCTGCGCCCTGGATCAGGTACTGGGTGAGCTCATCCTGGCTGACCTGGACCTTCTCGGCCTCGGCGATCGTGTCGAGCAGGATCTGCTGACGGAACGTCTTTTCGCTGGACTCGGTGACCTCGGCGCGGTGCTCGGCGTCTTCGAGGCGGTTCTCGCCCTCGAGGTGGCGACGAACCTCGTCCTCGATGATCGCGGTCGGGATCGGAACCTCAACCGACTCAAGGAGCTGCTCAACGAGCTTCTCGCGGGCCTGGGTGCCCTGACCGAACACCTTGGAGCGCTCAACCTGGCCCTTGAGGCTCTCGGTCAGTTCGGCGATGGTGTCGAACTCGCTGGCGATCTGAGCGAAGTCGTCGTCGGCGGTGGGAAGCTCGCGCTCCTTGATGGCGATGACGGTGACGGTGATCTCGGCGGTCTCGCCCTCGTGGTCCCCACCCATGAGGTTGGAGTTGAAGGTGGTGGTCTCGCCGGCGCTGAGGGAGTCGAGCGCCTCATCGATGCCGTCGATGAGGTCGCCGGAGCCGACCTCGTAAGAGATACCGCTGGCGTTGTCTACCTCGACGCCGTTGATGGCGGCGATCAGGTCGATCTGCGCGAAGTCGCCCGTGGTGGCGGGGCGGTCGACGGTGACGAGCGTGCCGAAGCGGCTGCGCAGGTTGTCGAGTTCCTCGGTGATCTCTTCAGCGGACACCTCGACGGCGTCGACGGTGAGCTTGAGCCCGGAGTAGCTGGGCAGGTCGATCTCGGGGCGTACGTCAACCTCGATGGCCAGCTCCAGGTCTCCGGAGAAGTCCTTGTCACTGGGCCAGGCGACGATGTCGGCCTCGGGGCGGCCCAGCGGGCGCAGCTTGTGCTCGGTCACGGCCGCGCGGTAGAAACCGTCGAGGCTCTCGTTGACCGCGTGCTCCAGCACGGCGGATTTGCCAACGCGCTGGTCGATGATGGCCGGCGGGACCTTACCCTTGCGGAAACCGGGAATGTTGATGTCCTCGGCGATGTGGCCGTAGGCGTGGGTGATGCTGGGCTTCAACTCTTCGGGGGCCACCGAGATGGTGACCTTCGCGCGAGTGGGGCTCAGTTTTTCTACCGTGGACTTCACGTGGCAATCTCCTGTGTTCGACCGATGTATAGGGGGGTGTTGGTCGGGGCGACAGGATTCGAACCTGCGACCTCTCGGCCCCAAACCGAGCGCTCTACCAAGCTGAGCTACGCCCCGGACAATATCTCAACCCGGTGATGGCATCCGCGTGAAGCGCAAAGTTCGCGCCATACGCGGAATGACCTCGGTAAGTCTACTGCACGGCCCGGATGAAGCGGGCCGGGACGTGCAGCAGGCGACCGGCAACGTGTACTACGCTGTGTGAGTGCGCAGGAGACTGGGCCCGGGGGATGTAGCTCAATGGTAGAGCCTCAGTTTTCCAAACTGATGGCGCGGGTTCGATTCCCGTCATCCCCTCCACGTGGCAGCGTCTCTAGCGTTCGGAAGGCCTCGAATCGCGCGGGGCTCAGTCCAGTCCGAGCCTGTCCAGGGTCGCCCGCAGGGTGTCAGCCGAGTGCTGGAACAGTGTCTGCTCCGAGTCGGAGAACGGCACCTCGATCACCCGAGACACGCCCTCGGCGTTGACCACCGTCGGCACCGAGAGCGCCACATTGCTCACGCCGCGGTACCCAGTCAGCACCGAGCTGACCGGAAGCACAGCGCCTTCGTCACGCAGAACGGCTTCCACGATCCGCGCCCCGGAGAGTCCGATCGCGTAGTTGGTGGCGCCCTTTCCGGCGATGACCCGGTAGGCCGCGGTCTTGACGTCCTCGGTGATGGCCTCGAACTCGGCCTCGGAGAACTTCGTGCGCCCGTTCGTGACGGGAGAGATGTCATCCGCCACCCACTGGGCGAGGGAGATCGGGCCGACCCTGGCCTGAGACCAGAGCGGGAACTCCGAGTCGCCGTGCTCGCCGACGATCACGGCATGCACATTGGCGATCGCGACGTCGACCCGGTGGGCGAGCAACCAGCGCAGCCGGGAGGAATCGAGCACTGTTCCGGAGCCGAAGACGCGGGCCGACGGGAGTCCGCTGAAGTGCAGGGCCGCGTAGGTGAGGATATCGCAGGGGTTGGTGACGATCATGAAGACGGCGTCAGGGGCCCGCTCGACGAGCTTGGGCATCAGCTCGCGCAGGATCCCCACGTTGACGCCTGCCATGTCGAGGCGGGATTGGCCGGGGTGCTGCCGGGCGCCGGCGGTGATCACGACCATGTTGGCGCCCGCAATCGAATCCAGGTCCGACCCCCCCGACACGCAGGATGCGCCGGTGAACTGCGTGCCGTGGGCGAGGTCGAGCACCTCGGCCTCAACCTTGGGCCCGTTGATGTCGTACAACACGACTTCGCGGGCGGACTGCCGGATCAGCGCGGCGTAGGCCAGGGACGATCCGACGGCACCTGCCCCGATGATGGCCAACTTGGAGTTCTCGATTGCGCTCATGACCCAATTCTGCGCCTCACCGGGCCAGGTCCCAGCATCCGGAGGCCCGTGGCGAGGTCAGTGCCGCAGGTAGGTGAGCACAGCCAGCACGCGGCGGTGGTCGGAGCCCGAGTCGTCGAGGCCGAGCTTCTGGAAGATCGACGTGACGTTCTTCTCGACCGCGCCCACGCCGATGATGAGCATCGCGGCGATGCCGGCGTTGGTGCGCCCCTCCGCCATCAGCGCGAGCACATCGCGCTCGCGCGGGGTGAGGGCCGCGACCGGGTCGGTGCGGCGGGCCAGTAGCTCCCGCACAACCTGCGGATCGAGCACCGTGCCGCCCGCGCTGATCCGGGTGACGGCATCGCGCAGCTCGTCGAGCGACGCCACCCGGTCCTTGAGCAGGTAGCCCAGTCCCCCGTTTCCGGCGGCGAGCAGCTCATGCGCGTAGGTACCCTCCACGTACTGGCTGAGCAGCAGGATGCCCACCGACGGCAGTCTGCGACGCAGCTCCAGGGCCGCGCGCACGCCCTCATCCCGGAAGTTCGGCGGCATCCGCACATCGAGCACGGCGATGTCGGGCCGTAGCGCGTCGACGTCGGCCAGAAGGGAATCCGCATCGCCGTAGGAGGCAATGGTCACGAACCCGGCCTCGTCGAAGAGCCGGATCAGGCCCTCCCGGAGCAGCACCGAGTCCTCGGCCAGCACGAGCCGCAGCGGTGGGACGGCGGGTGTATCGGAGGAGGGTGAGGCGAGGCCGGTCATTCGTTCAGGATACGGCGAGGGGGCGCACGGGCAGTGCCGCGGGAAGCGGGATGTGTGCCCCGATCGCGGTCGGGCCGCCTTCCGGGCTGCGCACCGACAGCACGCCGCGCAGGCCACGCAGGCGTTCGTCGAGCCCCTGCAGGCCGTGGGCGTCGATCAGTCGGGCCCCGCCGATGCCGTCGTCGATCGCCCAGAGGTCGAGCCAGGTGGCACCGCCGGTTCCGGTCGTGGGCGACGGGGATTGGCGCAGCGCCAGATGCAGCCGGATGCTCGTGGCACGCGAGTGCTTGGCGGCGTTCGCGAGCAGCTCCGCGGCAACGAAATACGCACTGCGCTCAATCTCACTGGGCAGCCGCAGCGCGGGGTCAACCTGTAGCTCGAGCCGCACCGGGATGGTGCTGCGGGCGGCGAGGGACTCGAGGCCGGCGAGGAGGCCGCGGTCCTGCAGGATGGGAGGAACGAGCCCGCGGGACAGCGCCCGCAGCTCCTCGAGGGTGTCAGAGGCCTGTTCTCGGGCCTCCACGATCAGGGCGCGCGCGGCATCCGGATCGGTCGCGAGCTTGCGCTCGGCGCTGGCGAGGTCCATCTGCAGGCGCACCAGGCGCTGCTGAGGGCCGTCATGGATGTCCCGTTCCAGGCGTCGCAATGACTGATCCTCCGCGGCGACGGCCGCCCCGCGCGACGCGCTGAGGTCGGCAACCTCACGCTGGAGGGCCTCGGACCGCCAGGCCCCCAGCATGCCGCGCGCTGCGAACTGGTGCAGCAGGGTGAACCCGTGGGTGATGTACGGCACGGTCAGCAGAAATACCAGGCCCAGTATGAGTTGGAAGAGACTTTCGCCCAGGAGTGGGTCGATCTGCAGGGTGTTGCCCGGCAGCATCCAGTCGAGGATCACATCGTGCAGCCAAACCGCGTCGGTGTCGCTCAGAAAACGCGCCCAGAACCAATAGCTCACGCCGCCGAGCCCCACCGAGAGCCAGACCACGGTGACGATCCAGCTGACCAGACCGAGCACGAAGTTCACCACCATGCCGTGCAGCAAGTAGAGCCAGTAGTGCCCGTTGACGAGCGGGCCGAGCAGGGCGCGAAGGGTGCTGGCAGGCACCCCCGGCGCGTCCCAGCGCGGCGGTGTGATGGCCGGTTGGCCGGCCCAGCGCAGGCGGACGAGTTCGGCCAGGCCGAAGCCACGAGCCAGGTACAGGGACGCCACGACGACGACGATCCCAACGACGACGGCGAGCAGACCCACGCCGGTGAAGAAGACGGAGCTCAGCACGGCGAGCGCGATCACGACCACCGGGAGGGTCAGCACGAGGAAGAGCAGCTCCCGAGGTACTCCGCGCCAGAGCCTGCCGTAGCCGGCCCGGCCGCGGGTCGCGGCCGTCGGTTCGGTTCCCGTCTGTTCGGTGATGATGGCTCCGGTCGTCGCAGTCATGGTGTCCTCCAGTAAGTCTGTCGGTACTCAGCCTGATCGCCGCGCAGATCTCGCGACATCCCGGCAGCATCCGGATGCTGCGGGGGGTTTCCCCCCGCGATCAGAGGGCGGTGTGGGTGAAGCGACCGGCGAGCAGGGTGGCGGCCACGGGCATCCGTCGCAGGTCAGGCACGGAGGCGACAAACGGGTCGATCTCGCACACCGCGAGGTCGGCGACATCCCCCACCAGCACCTGGTGTCGACCGCGCGCGGACGCGGCGAGCGCGGCCTGCCGGGAGATGACCTGCTCGGCGTGCCACGGTTCGCGGCTGCCCCGGGTGCGCCCGACTGCGGCGGCGATGCCCACCCACGGATCCAGCGGAGCGACCGGGGCGTCGGAACCGAGCGCGAGGGTGACCCCGGCGTTCAGCAGGCTCTTCAGCACGAAGGCCCGGTTGGTGCGTCCCGCCCAGTACCGGTCGGCGACGTCGCGGTCGTCGAGGGCATGCTCGGGCTGAACGCTCGCGACCACGCCGAGCCGGGCGAACCGGGCGACGTCATCGTGCGCCAGCAGTTGCGCGTGCTCGATGCTGCCGGCGCAACCGAGCTGCTCGAAGGCGTCGAGGGCCAGCGCGTTCGCCCGGTCACCGATGGCGTGCACGGCAGGGCGGATGCCGGCGGCCACGGCCCGGCCGAGGTGCGCGAGCAGTTCCTCGGGCGGCACGGTAAGCAGCCCATACGACCCAGGTTGGCCTTCCAGGCCCGGATACTCGTCGACACAGTAGGCGGTGCGGGTGTTGAGCGAGCCGTCGGTGATCACCTTGTAGGGCCCCACCGTGAGCAGCCCGCCGGTGCCGTCGATGCCGGCTCCGCTCTGCAGCCCGAGGGCGATGGCGCGCTCCAGGTGCTGGGTATAGATGCCGAACTCCACCCGCAGCGTGTCGGTGCCGCCCCGGATGCGCCGCAGCCAGGTATTGAGATTCCAGTCCATCTCCATCTCGACAATGCCCACGACTCCGCGGGATGCCGCGACCCGGGCTGCACTGTCGGCCCAGCCGTCCATCACGTCGTCGGGAACCTCGGCGAGCGCCCGCACCACGGCGAAGCAGTCCTCTTCGCGTAGCAGCCCGGTGGAGTGCTCCGGGTGACCGTGCCGAGTGAGTGCGGCCGAGTTCAGCCAGCAGGAGTGCAGGTCACCGCTGATGAGCACGGTCGGAACGGGGCCGGCGGCGGCGTCCAGGAGGCCCCGGCCCGGGGCATCCGGCCAGAGACCGTCGCGAAACCCGAACCCGACGAGGGTCTCGCCCGGCGGCACGCCCGGCGCCCGCCCGGCTACGAGGCCGGCCGCGGCGGCCGCGCTGTCGGCGCCGGAGAGATCCAGTCTCTGGTTCGTCTGCGCCCACTGGCTGAAATGCACGTGGTTGTCCCAGAGCCCCGGAATCAGCCAGCGCTCGGCCAGATCGACCGAACGGATGTCCGCAGTCGCCTGACCGCCGTACCCGAGCCGGCGCACCCGGCCGCCGACGATCAGCGTGTCGACGATCTCGTCGCTGCCCGGCAGCCGGCCGTTCCGCAGCACAAGCGGGGGTGCGGGCGTCGTTGATGGGTGTGGCATGACCGCGCTCACCGGTCGGCCCCGGACTCCTGAGCAGGGTTCGTCGGCGCGTGCACCCGGCGCATTTCGGCGGCGAGACGCGGGCTCGCGTAGGGTCCGTTGCCGTCGAGTTCGTGCAGGATGCGCGCCACGGTCTCGGCCGGCTTGTTCTGGCTGAGTTTGCTCTTGGCGCTGAGCCGGCTCACCGTGAGCCGGAAGCCGACCGTGCCGGCCACGATCTGGGTGGCGTAGGCGGCGTTGGCCTCGCTGCCGAACAGGCGGCGGGGCTCGGGCAGGCGTTCTTCGAAATGGTCGACCAGGCGGTCCAGCACCCGCAGGTTCTCCGCGTCGCTGAGTAGTTCGGGGGTGCCGTGGAGGTGCGCGGTGATGAAGTTCCAGGTGGGTACCGCGGGCTCCGGGCCGTACCAGCCCGGCGAGATATAGCCGTGGGGACCCTGGATGATCACCAGCAGCTCGTGCCGGCCGAGCTCGTGCAGAACCTCGTCGGGGCGTCCGACATGGCTGACGAGCACGATGCCGTCGGCGTCGTCTGCCTCCTCGTCAAGCAGCACGGGGTAGTGCGAGGCCACCAGACCCGAATCGGTGTGACTGATCAGCGTGGCCCACGGGTTCTCCCGGATGAGACGGCGAATCTCGGCCGGGTCTTCGAGCGCGAAACTGGGGGTGTGTCTCATCGGTTTCCCGTTCTCTGCTGTGGGGTTCGGGTCAGGCCTGGCAGGTCGGGCACCAGTAGAGCTTGCGGGCGGCCATTTCCTCGAGGGTGATGTGGGTGCCGCAGACCCGGCAGGGCAGTCCCTCGCGCTTGTAGACCCAGTGCCGGTCGGCCCGGTTCTTCATGGCGAGCACGTAGTCGGCGTCGCCGAGGTCATCCATGGTCATCATCTGCCCGGTGGCCACTCCGATTTTCAGCAGGTGCGCCCAGTCGCGCCAGAGCGCCCTGGCCAGCTCGTCACTCAGCGACTTGCCGGGAGCATAGGGGTTGAGCCCGTTGCGGAAGAGTAGCTCGGCCCGGTAGACGTTGCCGATGCCGCTGACCACGGACTGGTCCATCAGAAGGCGCCCGATCGGGGTGGGCTTTTTCCGCACCATCTCGACGAAGCGGTCCTCGGCGGCGCGGCTGTCATCGAGCATCGGGTCGGGGCCGAGCCGGTCCATGGCCACCTGCACCTGCCGGGGATCGAGTACCTCGCAGGCCGTGGGTCCGCGCAGGTCCGCCACGACGTCGTCGGCAAGCAGGCGAACCCGCACCTGGCCGATGGGTTCGGGCGGGAAGCCGTCGGGTTCGACGCTGACCTTCTCGCCCTCCGCCATCCGCAGCCGGGTCAGGCGGGGCGCGCCGATGCTCCGCAGCGAGTTCTCCCCTGCCGAGTCGAGCACGGCGACACCCGTTCCGCGCATGCCGGTCTGGCCCATCCGCCCGTTGGCGGATGCGACCGTGGCGTCCACCTGAATGTCGCCGGCGAAATCCCAGGCCCCGTAGAGCCCCAGGTGCACGCGCAGCCAGAGCCCGTTGTCGAACTCCAGGAACATCTGCTTGCCGACGGTGCGGGCATCCGTCATGCTGTGGCCGTCGAGCATCTTCGCGCCGTCCACGAACCGACCCTGTGGGGATGACAACCGGATGCGTTTGCCGACGAAGTTCCGGGCGAACTGGCGCGCGATGCGGTGGACGGAATGACCCTCGGGCACAGTTAGTGGGTCAGACGCGCGCCGTTGATGGTGCAGTGCGTCTCGTATTCCGCCAGTTGAAGGATGCGCCGACGGTGGCGTTCGTCGCCGGGGAACGGCTCCGCGATGAAGGTGTCGATGAAGTCGATGGCGTCGTCGATGGTGTGCTGCCGAGCGCCGATGGAGATGACGTTCGCGTCGTTGTGCTCGCGGGCAAGCCTGGCGGTGCTGAGGCTCCAGACCAGCGCGGCACGCACACCCTTCACCTTGTTCGCTGCCATCTGCTCGCCGTTGCCCGAGCCGCCGAAGACGACGCCGAGCGCATCGACGCCCGAGGAAAGGTCGGCGACGACGGCCTCGGCCGCTCGGATGCAGAAGCCCGGGTAGTCGTCGAGGGCGTCGTAGGCCTCCGGTCCGTGGTCCACGACGTCGTGGCCGGCCAGTGTGAGGTGCGTGACCAGCTGGTGACTGAAGTCGAGGCCGGCGTGGTCAGTGGCGATGTGGATGCGCATGCAACCGATTCTATTTACTCGGCCGGTGCGAGCGCAGCCGGGGCGAAGATCGGGTCGCGGGTGCGGGTGCGTTTCATCTCGAAGAAGCCGTCGTACCCGGCTACGGCCACCACGCCGTCCCAGAGCTTGAGCGCCGCGTCGCCGCTCGGCGCGGGAGAGATGACTGGGCCGAAGAAGGCCACGTCGTTCACGGCGATGACGGGAGTGCCGACATCCTGACCCACCCGCTCCATGCCGTCGACGTGGCTGGCTCGCATCTGCACGTCATAGTTGTCGCTGTCGGCCCACTCGGCGAAGGTTGCCGGCAGGCCCACCTCGGCGAGCGCGGCGGGAATGACCTCGTCTGGATTGGTGCTGCCGCCGAGGTGAATTCGGGCCCCCAGGGCGTCGTAGAGAGCCTTGACCGTTTTCTGGCCGTGCAGCTCTTGTGCGGCCTGCACCAGTCGGGTGTATTTGAGGGCCCGCGGGAAGAACGCTCGATATTCCTCAGACACATCCTGGTCCTCGTTCAGAACGGCCAGGCTCATCACCTTCCACTCCACGTCGAAACCGCGCAATGAGGAGACCTCGTCCACCCAGCGGGAGGTCATCCAGGCCCAGGGGCAGGAGGGGTCAAACCAGAACTTTACAGAGTCAGCCATGGGGCCAACACTAGGTGTCCCCCGGCTGGGAAATCGCCGATGGGCCCCTAACGTAAACCCCTGTCTAGAGGGGGTATCCCCGGCAAAATGTCTGGTTAGTGGCTATTTTCGGCTAGAATTGTTCGCTGTGCCCGAGAACGGGCCCCTTTATTTTCAGCTAGATGATCTCTATGAGAGAAGCTCCAATGCCCAGAACAAGCTCCCATTCCGGTGCCGACGGCACCGCGGTGAAGACTAAAAAACCGCTCCTTCAGCGCCGTTTAAAAGTGTCCCACGTGAACGTGGTCGACCAGTCGAGGCTGAAGAAGGCACTCGGCGGAACCATCGTGGGAAACACGATGGAGTGGTACGACGTCGGCGTGTTCGGTTACCTCATCACGACCATGGGCCCGGTGTTCCTGCCCGAGTCCGATCCGACTGTGCAGACCCTGTTCCTGCTCGGCACCTTCGCCGCGACCTTCATCGCCCGCCCGCTGGGTGGTGTGTTCTTCGGCTGGCTCGGGGACAAGATCGGCCGCCAGAAGGTTCTGTCGATGACCCTGATGCTGATGGCGGCATCCACTTTCGCCGTGGGTCTGCTGCCCGGTTACGCCCAGGTGGGCATGCTCGCCGCGGCGCTGCTGGTCTTCACGAAGCTCGTGCAGGGCTTCTCCACCGGCGGTGAGTACGCCGGTGCGACCACCTTCGTCAGCGAACACTCGCCCGACAAGCACCGCGGCTTCTTCGCCAGCATGCTCGACATGGGTAGCTACCTCGGTTTCGCCATCGGCGCCGCGCTCGTCTCGATCTTGCAGGTCACCCTCGGGCAGCCCGTTATGGAGGACTGGGGCTGGCGCATCCCGTTCCTGATCGCCGGACCGCTCGGCCTAATCGCCATCTGGTTCCGTCTGAAGATCGAGGAATCCCCCACCTTCCAGGCCACCCTGGACGCGAAGGAATTGGCCGCCACAGACCCGACCAACACCGACGAGGCTCCCGTTAACAGCCCGGTTAGCATCTTCAAGGCGCACTGGCGCGGCATCATCATCGCCATGATCCTGGTGGCCGCAGCCAATACCCTCGGCTATGCCCTGACCTCCTACATGCCCACGTATCTCACGGCCACCAAGGGCTACGACGAGCTTCACGGCACGCTGTTGACCATCCCGATCCTCGTGATCATGGCGCTCTGCATCCCCCTGGCCGGTCGCTTATCGGACAAAATCGGCCGCAGGCCCGTGCTCTGGATGGGTTCGGCCAGTGCCGTAGTGCTGTCCATCCCTGCCTTCCTGCTGATCGGCGTCGGTGAGATCTGGTCGACGCTTCTCGGCCTGGCCCTGATCGCCCTCCCCGTCACGTTCTACGTCTCGAACCTCGCCTCTGCTCTGCCGGCGCTGTTCCCGACCGAAAGCCGTTACGGCGCCATGGGCATCGCGTACAACTTCTCGGTGGCCATCTTCGGTGGCACGACGCCGTTCATCGTCGCAGCCCTGATCGCCACGACCGGCGACGACATGATGCCGGCGTACTACCTGATGGGGACATCCATCATCGGGGGAATCGCGATCTTCTTCCTGCGCGAGTCTGCCGGGCGTCCGCTGATCGGCTCAATGCCCAGCGTGGATTCGGTCTTCGAGGCCCGCGAGCTGGTCGCCACCCAGGACGACAACCCCGACCTGGACACCGACGAGATGCCGTTCGACCACACGTACGAGCCGCCGACCTCGTCGATGGACCTGTCATCCCTGATGACGGATACGGAAGCGGAGCCGGAACCCCTGAAGGTTTAGCGAAACCTCGCTGCCTCAACGCTTCATCGACCGGTGGCCCGGCGTGCGGAGACCCTGGTCTCGGCACGCCGGGCCACCGGTCTTGAATGCCCGGTCGGAGCATCACGGGGGCCATCGTAGAATTATCTGATGATCACGACGCCTCCGACCGAGCCCTTTCCCAGGGCCGAGTCCGCCCCGGCAATCGACCCTGCCGAAATGGCGATCGCCCTGCGCGTGCTCGCCTCGCTCAGCGAGATCGACCCCGAAGACCCCGACTTCGTCACCGTGCGCCAGGCGACCGCCAAGATGTTCAAGTCCGTCAAGATAGTGCGTCGCGGCGAAAAGCGGCAGGCGATCGCGGATGCCGACCGTGAGGTCATCGCTGCGACCGCGACGGGCGCCCCCACCCGCATCGACGACGAGACCATCGGCGCCCAGCTGCGCCTCGGCACCGACCGGGCGTCCGCCGGCGAGCTGCTCGTGCCGCGCGCCTGCTACATCTGCAAGCAGAAATACACCCTCGTCGACGCCTTCTACCACCAGCTCTGCCCGGCCTGCGCCGCGATGAGCCACGAGAAGCGGGATGCGCGCACCGACCTCACCGGCAAGCGCGCCCTGCTCACCGGCGGCCGAGCCAAGATCGGCATGTACATCGCCCTGCGCCTGCTGCGAGACGGTGCCCACACCACGATCACCACCCGGTTCCCGCGCGACGCGGTGCGCCGTTTCAGCGCCATGCCCGACTCGGCCGATTGGCTGCACCGCTTGCGCATCGTCGGGATCGACCTGCGCGACCCGGCCCAGGTGATCGGCCTGGCCGATTCCGTTGCCGCGGCTGGACCGCTGGACATCCTGATCAACAACGCCGCCCAGACCGTGCGCCGCTCCCCCGGCTCCTACTCGATGTTGGTCGAGGCCGAGTCATCGCCGCTTCCGGAGGGCAGCCTCCCGGAGATCGTCAGCTTCGGACACACCAGCGACGCACACCCGACCGCTCTGGCCGCATCCGTCACCAGCCACCCGATCCTGGCCGCCGCGGCCGGCGCCACCGGCGCGCTCACCGCCGACGACCTCACCGCCCTGGCCCTCGCGCCGGGCTCCTCGTCGCTCGAGCGCCTCGCCGCCGGCACCGCGATCGACGCCGGCGGGCTCGTGCCTGACCTGCACGACGTGAACAGCTGGACCGCGAACGTAGAGAACGTCGACCCGCTGGAGATGCTCGAGGTGCAGCTCTGCAACACCACGGCTCCGTTCCTGCTGGTGAGCCGCCTGCGGGCCTCGCTCGCGGCATCCGACGCCCGCCGCACCTACATCGTGAACGTGTCGGCGATGGAGGGCGTGTTCGGCCGCGGTTATAAGGGACCCGGCCACCCGCACACGAACATGGCCAAGGCCGCGCTGAACATGCTCACCCGCACGAGCGCGAAGGAGATGCTGTCTGACGGCATTCTGATGACCAGCGTTGACACCGGCTGGATCACCGATGAACGGCCGCACCCCACCAAGATCCGTCTCGCCGAGGAGGGCTTCCACGCCCCGCTGGACCTGGTCGACGGCGCGGCCCGGGTCTACGACCCGATTGTGCGCGGCGAGGCAGGCGAAGACCTCTGTGGTGTCTTCCTCAAGGACTACAAGCCCGGCACCTGGTAGCTCGATTCCGAACCGTTGGCTCACGGTGTCGGTTCAGCATCTCGACGGCGTAAAGACGTAAGGGGTCGTCGTCGTGATGGCCTGGAAACCGAGCCGAACCAGGATCGGTTTGCTCTCGTCGGAGGCGTCAACCTGCAGATAGCGCACTCCGCGGGCGGCGGCCAGCGCTGCGCGGTGCGCCACCAGTGCCCGGTAGATGCCGAGGCCGCGCCAATCGGGCAGGGTTGACCCACCCCAGAGGCCCGCGAACTCGGTGCCAGGCACGAACTCCAGTCGGCAGGACGAGACGACCAGGCCGTCGGCCTCGGCGATGAAGACGAGCACGTCGTGCGGGGCATCGCGCACACTGGACTCGAGTTCGTCGGCCAGCCACGTGTGGTCCTCCCCCCAAACCTGTGTCTGCATCACGGCGATTCGGTCGAAGTCGGCCCGGTCGACGGCCCGGCGCAGGGTAACCCCCGCCGGCAGCACCGGTTCGGTGCTCAGGCGCTCGGTCTCCGCGACGACGACCGTCTCCCGGTCCTCGGGAACGAAGCCGGCCGCGAGCAACCGGGCCGTCAGGGCGGCCGGTTCGTCATGGCTGCGCGTCTTCCACTCGACGGTCTCTCCCCGTGCTGCAAAGAAGTCCCGGTGCAGGGTGATCAGGGCGTCGAGTTCAGCACCGGCCACGCCCACCCGGGGACCGGTTTCGAGGAACCCCCGGTTTCGGCCCACCACGCGCAGGACCGGTCCTAGCAGCTCATAGCGGATGCCCGGTGGCCGGTGGGTGGGCACCACCCGGCGCAGCTGGGTATCGTATGCGGCACGGAGAACGCCGATGTTTGTCATTGCCACTCACTCTAGGTGTGTTGCGCCCGGTGCGACCTCGAGGGCCCGCAGGGTCGACCTGCCCGCCACGCGCATATCCACCTCCGAGAATTGTTCTCCACAATCTGAGGCCCTCGCCGTGGAAATCGGGGCCACGCTGCCGCGCTCGGGCGTGCGCGGCAAGAAGAACTGAACGCCGATTTCGGGCGGGGCCGCGGCATCGGCTGGATCGACGGGGTCGAGGCCCCGATTCCGATGAAGATCGTGACGGACCTGATCTGTAACGGCTCCAGTGGTCTGTAACGGCTCCAGTGGCGCACTGCCACCACATCACGCACCCGCATGACGGACGCGATCAAGCGACACACCATCACCCGGCACGACACG
>Ga0136639_10000210_pt1 | contig 18470 bp, 14 predicted proteins | sample AntDrymUQ8592106_2_FD_113739 | JGI IMG/M metagenome (GOLD analysis project Ga0136639, IMG submission 113739) | Polar desert sand microbial communities from Dry Valleys, Antarctica - metaG UQ859 (21.06) | ecosystem: Environmental > Terrestrial > Soil > Desert | place: Antarctica: Dry Valley...
TTGAAACCAGGAAAGCCTTTAATTTATATTACTTGCTCCGTTTTCAAAGAGGAAAACGAAGAGATGGTGCAATTTTTTATTTCTGAACACGGCTTGAAGTTTGAAAATCAGGAGGTATTAAGAGGTTATGAAAATAAAGCAGACACCATGTTTGTAGCCAGACTTACAAAACCCTCCGGGTCTTAAATGCGATGACCTTAGAATTATAAGCCTGTATTAGTTCGGAAAAGTTTGATTGCAATTGCGAGGAGAATTATTCCGAAAGCTTTTCTTAAAACGCTTACCCCGGTTTTACCAAGGATCTTCTCAAGCCAAATGGTGTTTTTTAATACGATATAAACAAAAAGCATATTGGCCATTATTCCGACAATGATATTTTGAGTGGCGTATTCAGATTTGAGAGAGAGAAGGGTAGTAAGCGTTCCTGAACCAGCTATTAAAGGAAATGCTAAAGGAACGATTGAAACACTTGCTGGCATTTCCTCTCGGAAGAAGTTAATCCCCAAAATCATTTCCATAGCAATTATAAAGATCACAATTGAACCTGCTATGGCGAAAGAAGAGACGTCGAGGCCGATAATCCGTAACAGTTCTTCGCCTGCAAAAAGGAACAAAATCATCAAAATCAAGGCAACAATTGAGGCTTTTCCGGACTGAATGTGGCCGGTTTTATTACGTAAGGATATCACTATAGGTATTGATCCAAGAATATCAATGATGGCGAAAAGTATCATTGTTACCGATAGGATCTGGTTATAGTTGAAAGTTAAATTATCCATTGTCATGTGATGATAGTGCTATAATAATTAATTTGTTTTCCAAAAAGCAAAAAGGTTCCAGAATAATCCGGAACCTTTAAGATTATGAAATATGGTTATATTATTCTCGGTCTTTCTCTACAATCTTGCCGTCTCTTAGCTCCCGGATTTTACTGTATTTTTTGCCGTAGCTGAAATAAACTACAACACCGATGGCCATCCAGATAAACAAACGCACCCAACTTTCAGCGGGCAGAGAGTACATCAGATAAACACATACTAAAACCCCCATAATAGGGACATATGGTACAAACGGTGTCCTGAACGGCCTGATTGCATCAGGCAATGATCTTCTTAGTACCAAAATTCCGATACAAACCAATACGAATGCGAAAAGCGTTCCTATGCTTACCATGTGGCCAAGGTCAGACACAGGCACCAGTCCGGCAAAGAGACTTACAAACACCAGAAAGAATAGGTTCGTTTGCCATGGAGTACGGAATCTAGGGTGTAAGACCGCAAAAAACTTTGGTAAAAGACCATCTTTAGCCATGGTGTAAAAAACACGTGACTGTCCCATAAGCATCACCAGAATTACTGATGTATAGCCTGCTAGAATCGCTATAATTAATGCATCCTGCAAGAAACTGTAACCCGTCATCGCAAAGGCGGTAGCAGCTGGCTTAGCGTCACCCGCAAAGTCTTTGTAATTAACCAAACCGGTCATAACGTGCGCAAATAAAACATAAAGTATGGTACAAACCACAAGTGAACCGAGGATACCGATAGGCATTCCTTTTTGCGGATTTTTAGCTTCCTGAGCAGCCGTAGATACGGCATCGAATCCTATAAAAGCAAAGAATACCACAGCAGCGCCTGTTGAAATCCCACTCCAGCCGAAGTTTTCAAATTTACCAGTGTTCTCAGGAATGTAAGGAACATAGTTATCCGGATTAATATGGCTCCATCCCAAAACGATAAATACCAAAACTACGGCAACTTTTAAAACAACCAGAAAGTTATTCATACTTGCTGACTCTTGTGTACCACGAATTAGTATCAGAGACAATACGCATACAATAAATATTGCAGGGAGATTGATCAGGCCTCCCTCAATAACGGTTCCGTCGCCTAACTTCATTGTTTCCCATGGCGAGACGATATATTCATGCGGTAAATTAATATTATACTTATGAAGGATTTCCAGGAGATATCGGGACCAGCTAACCGCTACTGTGGCAGCACCTAAGGCGTATTCAAGAACCAGATCCCACCCAATGATCCAGGCCATGAACTCTCCCATAGTGGCGTAAGAATACGTGTATGCACTTCCGGCAACAGGAATCATGGAGGCAAACTCAGCATAGCATAAACCAGCAAAGGCACAAGCAAAGGCGGCCAGGGCAAAGGATATAGTTACCGCAGGGCCTGCATTTTCAGCAGCAGCAATGCCTGTTAATGAGAACAAACCCGCCCCTATAATAGCTCCAATGCCGAGTGCGACAAGGTTAAAACTGCTTAATGTTCGTTTCAATGTACCTTCACCAGTTTGGGCTGATTCGAGCATTAACTGTTCAATAGATTTTTTGTGGAACATACAATTGGTTTAGTAATGTTTTTATATACGTTTTAATCAGTTACTGATTTCAAACGTAATTAATTTTATTTGAAAATGAAACAACCTGAAAGCTTTTGTTTACCCGATCCACAACTGTTTCGTCACCCTTTAACGGTCTTTATTGGATGTGGAGTAATTTTGCAAATAAAAAAAGGGATTATCCGATAGAAATCCCTTTTTAATTTGAAAGCACGGATATTTATCTCGAAATGGTATCAATTTTATTCACAATCGTATCCACCGTCGTATTCCCGCCCGAATCAACAGCGATAATCTTAATATCTCTCTTTATTTCCATTTTGCCGTCAATATGTGACGTGCCAGTGGAAAGGTGAGGGGCAATAATCAAAGAAACAATCGACATTAACTTAATCAGGATGTTCATCGAAGGGCCTGAAGTGTCTTTAAAAGGATCTCCCACAGTATCGCCGGTAACAGAAGCTTTATGTGGCTCAGATTTTTTGTAGAACATTTCACCATCGATCTCTACTCCTTTTTCGAATGATTTTTTTGCATTATCCCACGCACCACCTGCGTTTGACTGGAACATACCCATTAGGACACCAGAAACGGTTACTCCGGCTAATAGTCCGCCAAGTACCTCAGCGCCAAAGGCGAATCCAATAATAAGCGGAACAATCAATGCAATTGCGCCTGGGAGCATCATTTCCCGAATAGAGGCTTCGGTCGAGATAGCAACACATTTTTCGTATTCAGGGGTTGCTTTATATTCCATGATGCCGGGAATTTCGCGGAACTGGCGTCGTACTTCATTCACCATATCCATCGCAGCCCGGCCCACAGCCGAAATACACAATGCAGAAAAGATAAAAGGTATCATACCTCCGACGAACAAACCTGCCAGGACATCTGCTTTATAAATATCAATGGCATTAATTCCTGCCACACCAACGAATGCTGCGAATAAGGCAAGAGAAGTTAATGCAGCGGATGCGATAGCGAAACCTTTCCCTGTCGCAGCTGTGGTATTTCCTACTGCATCCAGGTTGTCTGTACGGTCTCTTACTTCAGGAGGTAGTCCGCTCATTTCAGCAATTCCACCTGCATTATCTGCAATAGGTCCGAATGCGTCGATCGACAATTGCATGGCTGTTGTAGCCATCATTCCAGCGGCAGCAATGGCAACACCATAAAAGCCAGCAAAGTAAAATGATCCATAGATGCCTGCAGCGAGAACTAAAATTGGTAATACAGTTGATTCCATTCCTACCGAAAGCCCTGAAATAATATTTGTCGCATGGCCGGTAGATGACTGTTTTATAATGCTCATCACAGGTCGTTTACCCATGGCGGTGTAGTATTCCGTAATAATGCTCATAAGCGTGCCGACAACTAACCCTACCACAATAGCATAGAATACATCCATTTTTGAGAACTCAAAACCACGGATTATCATGTTTTCAGGCAACATCCATTGTACCGCAAAAAAAGAAACAATGACAGTCATAATAATAGATGACCAATTGCCCATATTTAATGCGTTTTGAACACTATCCGTTTCCTTCTTGATCTTCACAAAAGAACACGCTACAATAGAAAGAATTAAACCAAGGCCCGCAATAAGCATTGGTAAAAGAATTGGTGCAATTCCTCCGAAATTGTCGATAGATTTGATTTCACGGCCCAGAATCATTGTCGCCAGGATGGTTGCAACGTAAGAACCGAAAAGGTCGGCTCCCATACCAGCAACGTCTCCAACATTATCACCTACGTTATCGGCAATTGTCGCCGGGTTACGAACATCATCTTCAGGAATTCCTGCTTCTACTTTTCCAACAAGATCGGCACCGACATCGGCAGCTTTCGTATAAATTCCACCGCCAACGCGCGCAAAAAGGGCAATTGACTCAGCACCAAGTGAGAAACCAGCAAGAACCTCAAGTGCTTTCTCCATCTCAAGGCCGTTAATATCTCCATTAACGTTTACAACATACATCTGATAAAAAACAATGAATAAGCTTCCAAGGCCTAAAACAGCAAGGCCCGCAACCCCGATGCCCATGACACTGCCAGCCGTAAATGAAACCTGCAATGCTTTAGATAAGCTCGTTCTGGCAGCTTGTGTAGTACGAACGTTGGCTTTTGTAGCAATGTTCATTCCGATGTATCCGGCCAGTGCAGAAGTAAATGCACCTATAAGAAAGGAGACTGCAATCACCCAACTTGAAGTCTCAACGAGCGTTCCTGAATAGGCCAGCAAAATTGCGGCTATAGCTGAAAAATATCCAAGTACTTTCCATTCAGCTTTTAAAAATGCCATTGCACCATCAGCGATATATCCGGATAAGCGCTGCATGTTTTCATCACCAGCATCCTGTTTGGTTACCCAAGCAGATTTTATTGCCATGATTATTATTCCCACGACACCAAAAACGGGTATTAAATAAATTAAATTTTCTTGTAAAAACTCCATGTATAAATCTCTGTTTAAATCGGTTATTTTTTTAACGTGACCGCAAAAATAGCAGGCTTATTCTATTATTCAAACATGCCGGACCATAATGTTGTGATATTCAGCTATATTTCTTTATGGACGTCATGTTACGTGTTGATAATGAGTTGATTGTAAAAAGTATTTATTTCTGCATTTTCTACTCTTTATTGAAGGCCACGCAACCTGAATTTCATTTAGATAAGTTTATTGAGTATGAAATAATTTTTTAACGTAAGTTTAATCTTAAATATCTAATTTAATTTTTAAAATGAAGGAAACTTTAGAGCCAACCGAAATGAAACGCGAGTTAGGTCTGCTTGATGCAACATTAATTGTTGCAGGAAGTATGATCGGCTCGGGAATTTTTATTGTAGCAGCGGATATAACCAGGAATGTGGGCTCAGCAGGATGGTTAATAGCTGTATGGCTGATAACTGGATTGATGACTTTGATTGCAGCAGTGAGTTATGGTGAACTAAGTGCGATGTTTCCAAAAGCCGGCGGACAATATGTCTATCTCAAGGAAGCTTATAACCCGCTAATTGGATTTCTGTACGGCTGGAGTTTTTTTGCAGTAATCCAGACAGGAACTATAGCGGCGGTAGGAGTTGCCTTCTCAAAGTTTACAGCATATTTGATTCCAGGTGTAAGCGAAGATCTTGTCTTGTTTAATATTGGATCTTTAACAATTTCGCCCGCCCAGGTACTAGCTATCGGTACCATTGTACTACTCACCTATATAAATACAAAAGGGGTTAAAGGTGGAAAGATGATCCAGACAACTTTCACTCTAACCAAATTGGTAAGTTTATTCGGATTAATAGTCTTCGGATTTATTATGCTCAAGCCCGGTGTATGGGACGCAAACTGGACAAATGCCTGGAGTATGCAGAAGCTAAATGCGGATGGTTCAGTGCAATCATATACCATAGCTGCTGCATTGGGCGCAGTGGCAGCGGCTATGGTAGGTTCTATCTTCAGCAGTGATGCGTGGAACAATATTACATTTATAGCCGGGGAGGTTAAGAATCCTAAAAGAAATATTGGATTAAGCTTGTTTCTTGGAACTCTCATTGTAACGGTTACCTATGTCCTTGCCAACATGGTTTATGTTGCGGTTCTTCCCCTTACGGAGATTGCGACAGCAGATAAGGATCGTGTTGCAGTAGCGGCATCCAGTGTCATATTCGGTGATGCAGGCACCGTTATTATAGCTTTGATGATTATGGTTTCAACTTTTGGTTGCAACAACGGATTAATACTTGCAGGAGCAAGGGTATATCACACCATGGCAAATGATGGTTTATTCTTTAAGAAAACAGCTAATTTAAACAAACACGCCGTCCCTGAATTTGGATTATGGATCCAATGCATAATGGCTTCAATTCTTTGCCTTAGCGGCAAATATGGCCAACTACTTGATATGATATCTTTTGTAGTGGTGATTTTTTACGTACTTACAATCATTGGAATATATATTCTCAGATCTAAAATGCCTGATGCCGAACGTCCTTATAAAGCTTTTGGATACCCGTTTCTGCCAGCTTTATACATAATTATGGGGATCACGTTCTGTACCTTATTAATTCTTTACAAACAGGAATTTGTATGGGTAGGATTGGGAATCATGCTTAGTGGAGTTCCTATCTATTACTTGTGGAGAGCGAGTGAGGAGAAGTCTGAAGTCTGAAGAAACTCATTAAGATAGCAATTATCTTTCATGTCTGGTGCGTTAGCCTTACAGCTTACAGCAGATAACAGGCAACAAACGGTTTGTCACTTCCTCCGACCTCAGCCTTCAGTTAGAGAGCGAAAAATTAATTGGCAGGGTATACGCCACCCTTACATTTTGATTATTATGTATGCCTGGTTTCCACTGAGGAGATTTTGATAATACGCGAATTGCTTCCTCATTACAACCACTCCCAATTCCTCTAATAACCTTAATATTTGACAAAACTCCGTTCCTTTCTATCACAAAACTCACAATTACCTTTCCTTGAATCCCCGCTTCAGCGGCCATGCCCGGATATCTTAAATTTTTCCGTAGGAATTTTACGAAAGCTTCCTGTCCGCCAGGAAATTCCGGAGATGTTTCAATAGCATCTATAGAAAATATAACAGATTCTGAGGGAGTTTCTACTACACCTGTTCCTCCTGGAATTCCGTGGCTCAATTCAACGTGGTTAATTCCTGTTGCAACAACTCCAACTGAAGTCACAGTGCTTATTACTGATTGTGAAACTTGAACCTGACTTGGTGGTTCAATATTCGTTGGATCAGCTGGCGTTACTACCATTTTCGTATATTGATCACTTTGAAGGGGAATTTGCTTTGCTGGGGGTGAAGCAGCTGGTGGAGTAGGGGGCTTTAGGTCATGGACCTTTGTCAAACTCACCTCTACGGGGTCAGGAAGTTCTGGAGTTTCGATTGGGGGAATGGTGTGCACAATTTGTCCGTATATCCAGGGCACAATAATCACTGACGAAAATAGCAGGCAAGCATAAAAGAAAGCCATGATGGTTGTTTCGCTGTTGTGTTTCCTTAATTGATAAGCACCATAAGATTTGTTGCGATTTTGGAATACAAGATCCAGCCACTGGGTCGTGTATAAATTTTCGTTAAAATTTATCATCAGTTCAGTTATTAGTTTATTTACTTACTTGATGATAAAATGATCTTTATTCCATAACTATTACCGGTGAATAAATCCTAAGCACAGGCTCGTCTATTGGTATTCCTATTTGCTTAATTTCAACGATAATAATTTGTCATTTTCTTTTTTGGTATCCTGTTTTATCGCCCTTGTTGGTTTCTGTCCAACAACGTTTAAATGTCTGGAGATTTCATGTTGGTGTCTTCGCCAACATGAAGGAATCACAAAATATCCGCCACCACATACGTACTCCCGCCCACAAAAATGAGATCATCTTCTGAAGCATTTTCTTCGGCGGCTTGAAGCGCAATTATCACACTTTCATAAGCATTGCCGGTCAATCCGAAAATCTGTGCTTCCTCTCTTAATTCGTGGTGCGGTTTTGCCCTTGGAATATCAGGGCTGCAGAAATAGTATGTAGCATTTTTAGGAAGCAATGTTAGAATTTTAGATATATCCTTGTCGTTAACCATCCCAATTACCATATGCAGCTTGCTAAATAACTGCAGATTAATATTTTTTATTACCTCACGAATTCCATCTTCATTATGTCCTGTATCACATATAACAAGCGGATTCTGTTTAAGAATCTGCCAGCGGCCCTGTAATCCCGTAAGGCTTTTAACTTGCTTTAAAGCTGACTTAATATGATCGTCTGAAATCGTGAAGCCTGCTTCTCTTAACTGAGAAACTGAACATAAGACGGTTGCTAAATTTTTTAACTGATATGATCCGGTAAGGTCTAGTTCAAGATCAAGCGCTTTGGAGTTCGAAAATTTAGTAGAATTCCCAGTCGCTTCGACCGTTAAGAATTCATTTTTATTCTGAAAAGTGGATGCGGTGATCACCCACTCGTCGGATGCAAAAAACAGCTCGGATTGATTTTCTTTAGCTTTTGTTAAAAACGTTTCTTTTGTTTCGGGATGTATTTCTCCCACAACAACTGGAATTCCGGGTTTGATGATTCCAGCTTTTTCTGAGGCTATCTGAGCTAAGGTGTTACCAAGAATGTTTACGTGATCTAAGCCAATATTAGTTATCACAGAGACCAGGGGTGTAATTATATTTGTGGAATCAAGCCTTCCCCCCAATCCAACTTCTACAACGGCTATATCAATCTTTTTCTGAGCAAAATAGTGAAATGCCAGCGCAACGGTTACTTCAAAAAATGAGGGGTCGATTTCCTCAATGTTTGTCCGCTGATTATTCACAAAGTCAACAACAACACTTTTGGGAATCATTATCCCATTGAAACGGATGCGTTCCCGGAAATCCTTAAGGTGGGGCGATGTGTATAATCCGGTGGTATATCCAGCTGTTTGTAATATCGCGGCCAACATGTGTGAGGTTGATCCTTTGCCGTTTGTGCCCGCTATATGAATGCTTCTAAACTTGTTTTGAGGATTATCGATACGGGCGCAAAGCTCAATCGTGTTGGTCAGATCGGCCTTTAAAGCAGCGGCACCAATCCGCGTAAACATGGGAAGGCGGGTGTATAAGTAATTAAGTGTAGCCTGGTAAGTTTGGAATGTTTTTAGGGGTTGTGAAAAACCCGAACTAATGCCACCATTACTACTTTCCACTTAGGGTAGGGATTATTTAACCTTAAAATTAAACATAACGACACCAATTTGAGTTTCTGGCGCTGACTCAAGTTTATTAAGAGAGGCTCCCATAACTGCCAAACGACATTTTTCCCATATAGCTTTATCGGAAAGCGTCGTTCCTTTTACGCCCGGAGTCGCTTTTACAACGACACCGTTCTTGTCCACATAAATTCTAACGGCTACCCGGCCATATTTCTGGCCATCATCCTTAGGTACAGTAAGGTTGGTAAATCTTCTGCTTGCCAAATCGAGCGCAACCCCTCCGAATCCTGAACCACCTTCGCCATAATCAGGAGACAAAGGATCGCCGTCCTTACTTCCCTGATTGCCCGCAACATCCCCTGTCCCATCACCTGCGCCTTTCCCATCGTTTTTCTTGCCTTTATAGAGCGCATTTTGATTAACGGTTGGTTTATTTTCTTTTGTTGGTAAGCTCACTGAAGGCGATTTCGCAGTAGTTTTTTCTTTAGTTACAATCTCAGGACCATCTTCAACATTCTGGGTGACTATTGACTTATCTGTCACTTCAGACACCGGGTCGGAAACTTTCTGATCGTCAGTTATCACTTTATCTGGTGGAGTATTATTCGCATCCGGAGCAGTCGACGGCTCTTCAATACTCATATAATCGTCACCCATGCCAATTACTGAGGTGCCATAATTAACAATAATTCCCCCGGTTCCTATTTGTTCAGGCTCGACCCTGCTCGCTATAATAAAGAAACTAATAGCCAGTAAGACTCCCATGATCGCTGTCGATATAGCGAAGGCTTTGGGATAATTGTTCTCTTCCTGTCTTTGGTATTGCATTACTTTTTTGTTTCAGTAGCTAACACAAGCTTTACTTTCAATTTGTTAGCGATATCTGTTAACTCGACAACGTTTTCTATAGCTATAGTACGATCCGCATATAAAATTATTGTCAATTCAGGCGATGCCCGCTGGTAAACTTCAATACTTTGATAGAGGTTGGCAAGTTCGACAGGCTGTTTCTCAACAAAATATTCCAGGTCTTTTGTAATAGACACATTGATTGTTTTCTGTGGGATAGACTGACCTGAACTCGACCTGGGCAGAAATAGTTTGACCACGTTGGGGTTAGCTACTGCGGATGCCAAAAGGAAAAACAACATCAGAAAGAACATGATATCGTTCAAAGCGGATGTGTGAACTTCTACCGGGGCACGTTTTCGTCTTTTAAAATTCATTTTCCTGGTTCCTCCAACAAGTCAATAAATTCGATAGCGTCTGTTTCCATCTTGAGAATTATACGGTCAACCATAAAATTTAGAATATGATAAAGCACATAGGCTATAATTCCTATAATAAGTCCCGTTGCGGAGGTGATCATCTTCATATATAATCCACCTGAAATAGTACCTATTTCGATAATTCCCTTCACAGACACTTCATGGAAAATGGTAATTACACCTATAATTGTTCCTACGAAACCTAGCATTGGTGCTATACCCGCGATTATCCCGAGGATACCAATGTTTTTTTCAAGTTTGGACACTTCGAGTTTACCAACGTTTTCAATTGCCCCCTCAATATCTTTTATAGGTCTGCCAATTCTAACCAATCCTTTTTCAAGCATTCGTCCAAGAGGCGTATTACTATTTCGGCAGAGCGCAACGGCCGACTCCAGACGTGCAGATTGTATACTTTGCTTTACCTGCGACATTAAATTCATCTCGTCCCGGGATGCTTTTCTTATCGTTAGATAACGTTCTACGAAAATAACCAAAGCTATGAACGCCAGTAAAGCAAGTGGGATCATAACCCATCCGCCTTTAAATAACAGGTCTATGAATCGCAATTCTTCTGCTGTTGGCATCGTTTGAACAGCCGAGGCTGCTGCAGTCGCTGTATCTTGAATAGGGGTAAGGGTATCGATCTGTAGTAAAAACATCTGTTATTGGGTTTTCTTTGATTTATATGGAGTGGGCCAGGCATCTTTTTCCACATCCTTTTTAATTCGGATTAATTCTTTTTTAGCGCTCGGCAGATCTGGGAAGGATGCCAGGCTAACCTTGAAGAGCGGCCCTGGCATGTCCTCAAGGATTCTGGCCTGCAGACCTTTCTTCTTCATGTTTTCAATATAAAGTTCAGCTTCCTTTCGCTTCCCAAAAGCAGCGCCTATGATTTCTATTGTAGTGATTGCTGCTAACGGTTCTTCCTTTTTTTCTACTGGTTCAATGCGTTCTACGGAATCGACGATGCCACTATCTAGAACACTCACTGGCAGTTGTGTATTTACTGAATCGGTAATAACAGGGTAGGAAATACTGCCGAAATTTCCGGAATCAGGCACAGCTGGAGGAGTTGAACGATATTCCGAAATCAACCTTTCCACTAAATTTCGGGTTTGCGGATTAAATAGGTAAAATAGTGCTGCTGCAATAATTGTAAAAAACAACGCCCCGGAAATTATTAACCAGGTGCGATTGCTTCTGGTTTCTTCAACATATACTTCCTTAACACCTATTTCCTCGTCGCCCTGGCTGTTAATAAAGTCTTCAATGGAACCTCCCGGTCTTGCTGAATGAATTTCAGCTTCTATTAAAGCAGGCGCAGTTAAATTCCTCAGATCAACTATTGGCTTTAAACCATAAAATTTACCTGTTACCTCAAAGCCTGGAAAGGCTTCAAATGTTAGGCTTTCATCTTGTTGGCGGAACATTCCCAATGGTTTCACTTCTGCAATACCTGAACTTTGAAGAAGTTCCGTAATACTTGAACTAAATTTTTTAACAAAGTATTCTGCAGACGACAGGGACAAATTCTTTTTAAAACTTATGTATTCGGACAGGGTGTTAAAATCAGATAATTTGTCAGTGAATGAAATTTGAAATGAAGGTGGTTTAAAAGTATTGTTTATCTGATCGTAGGAGCCAGCAACCTGTTTTTTTGCAAATGTTCCTAATCCGGGAAGACTAACTTCTTCCTGAATTCTCAACAAATCTGCAATATAAACGCCAATATCCATCCGGGGCAAAGTTAATTTTTAATTCTCAAGCAGCAAAAACAAACCGTTAGAATGAATAATTCAATCCTCCGAATAAATTTAAGCCTAGCTTAGAATAATACAGATATTTTTGATATGATTTCCCTAACAGATTGTTTGCCCGAAGAAACACACCGAACGTACTATTAATACGATATTCGGCACCTGCACTTATATCCATGAAGCTTTTTAGTTTTACCACGGTAATGGGTGCTGACGCCGGCCCCGGGGCTCTGGCAGAAGTCTCGCCCTGAAACAGAAGTTCGCCGTCGATTATAACTTTTTCATTCAAATCAAACCTGACATTTGAAGTTAGGCGTAGGTTAGGTTTAAACCAGGCTTCTTTTTCAGTTTCCAGTTCATAATTATAAATCTCAGCTTTTCCGGTGAGGCTCAAAACCTCAGAAGCTTTAACGTTCAACTGTCCGTTTAGCCCAAATATTTTACTGTTTCCATTGTCATATATTGCGTCGAATCGGTTGATGACAGTTGGGTTATTTACAAAAAGCAAAAGATCATCTACATTTTTATAAAAACCCATCACTTTATAACCGAATTCAGCACCAGCATTCCCTTTAATCCCTGCATACAAATTCATTTTTTCAATAGCGTTTTTGATTGCTATATTTTTGCTCAGGTAAGCATTCTCCAGGGAAAGATCTCTTAAAGAGGTTTTAAGAACATCACCGTTTGCTCCTCCAAAGAGAATTGCGTAGTCCGTTATTACCGGAATTTCGGCAGAAACTGCAGGGAAGAAATTTGTACGGCTACGATCTCCAAATTCCTGAACGATGTTTGCACCAATATTTAAAACGAATCCCTTACCCTGGAGTTTTATGTATGGATTTGCCCGTAACAAGCTATTACCCATTTTATACGCAGCATCTTTAACTGTTGTAAGATCTGCAGAAGCATTTAGTCCAATATTGAACAAGTTCATCACTTTATTTACAGATCCACCCAATATAACGGAGCTTTCGCTTCCTTCATCGATGTTATTAAACTGGTAGGCATTTAAATTTAAAGCGTAGTCCAGCGTAGATGTCTGTGAGTAATTATTTATCAAATCCACTTGTCCGATGATTGTCCCGAATCGTTGCTTATCCATAGTAACCACAGCGGAAGATGATGGATTAAATCCATAAAAGAATGTAGATCTTCTGTCATACATTATTTTACCTGACACTGAGTATGAGTCTGAAACTGATCTGCCGAAGACGCCCAGCTGCTGGGTAGAAAACTGCTGCCGCTCCTGATCTCCTTGTTGTGAGAGATGTTTAAAAAACGCGCCAGCTTGTAGTGCCTGATCACGACCTGTGTTTATGAATACTTCTCCAAGTGTTGTTCCCGAACTTCCTGCTGCACCTTTTGCATAATTATTACTAAGTACTATGTCCTGTTCATCGGCCATTTTCTGAGCTTCTAACTCCTTGATATTGGAATTGAGCTCCAATTTTTTATCAACTATGGTATACGTGAGGGCGGGTTTGTAAGGCTGCTCGTTTTTTAAATCAGGGCTGCGACGAATTTTTACAGCGTCTGCCAAAACTGGTTTATAAGGTCTCACAACTTCAATTTCTTCAGTAAGAGTTCCTGATGGTGTAGGAGATTGTGGCTTGTCTTGTGCATAAGCAGAAGCTGTCAGCACCAGCAAACCCAAAAGTATTGTATATCTTAAAAATGGAATCTTCATCTTATTACTATTTATTTTATTGCGGCCAATTTTTGTTTCGCAATTGCAAGAATATCATCGTCATCACTCTCATAATTATCTATGACACTTTGCAAAGTGCTTTTCGCCTGGAAATTATCCTTCAAACCAATATAATTATCTGCGATAAGAATGTAGGTTTTCGCAACCCAATAATCATGGGAAGTCATCTTATTGGTGAGGTCAAAAGCCGTTGCCAGGGAAGTTTTGAAATCACCTTTTTGAAATTGAAGACTGGCAATATTATATTTTGCTTCAGCGCCGGTTACAGTTTGGGTTTTATCCGCAACAAGAGTAAAATATTTTAAAGCCTCGATATTATCTCCATTTATCAAATTCGCTTTGCCGGAATACAGATCCGCTCTATATTTTTCTTCCTGGGAAGATTTTTCAAAGTCTCTGACAAACTGAGCGTATTGCAACGTTTCATCAGGCATTTTGATGTTCGCATAGGCTTCCATTAAATTATTGATAGCATAACCATAATGGGCGCGATATTCTGAAGTTAATTCAAGCTTCTTCAGATGTACTATCGCTTCATTATACTTCTTCTGAGAAAGGTATATTTTTGAGATGCTGATTAGTGCCCCTCCGGTGTAATCGCTCGTCCAGTCATTCAAAATATATTCGTAATCAGGTATTGATTCATCCGGACGATTCAACTTTACCAGACTCTCAGCTCTTATGAATTTGGCGTGTTTATCATGAACCGGTTTGTTCGAAAATTTATCGAAATAAGCATTGATGGATTCAAATGTTCCTTGATAGTCTCCTTTTAGAAAGCGGTTGTTTGCCGCCTGAAAAGTTATGTTATCTTGCTCATAAGTGCTTAAGTTGCCTATACTTGTTGTATTAGCGTAACCCAAGAAACCTGCTGCATCAGATCTTTCAAGATATATATTCTTAATAGATTCCAGAGCTAACTTAGCTTCATCTGTGGTAGTATATTCGCTTACAACCCGTTTAAATGTTTCTAATGAAGCCTCGTCCTGATCTTGATTCAACTGAACAAGCCCGATGGTGAAAAGTGCCCTTGGAACATAGCTGCTACGAGGATATTTTTGGATCAGTGCACTTAGGTCATTTTTAGCAATATCGAATTCATTCTTAATAAAATAGGTATATGCGATTTCAAATCCTGCATCATCAGCATAATTTGAACGTGGATATTGTTGAAGCAATGATTTATGAGTTGCAATCTTTTCATCGTTTTGTCCCTGCAAACCCTGGATCATTCCTCTTTGAAATAATGCATAATCTTCGCCAGTTACATTAGACGACAAAATACGATTATAATAAGTGAGCGCATTTCCGTAGTCCTTCAAAACAAAATAAGAATCAGCCAGTCTTAAAATAGCATCGTTGATGGTATTGCGATCCTTCTCATTTCCCTGTAGAAAGCGACTGAAATAAGTTGCTGCTTTACGATAATTTTCGTGTTCAAATGCAGCATAGCCCAGTGCATAGTGAGCAAAATTATATACGTCAGTTTTGCGCGATGCGGGTAAATCAAGAAATTTTTCGAAATTATCAACAGACTCGCCGAATTTTCGCACCTCATACATCGCTTCAGCAAGCCAGTATGTCGATACTGATTGGATGTCGGCATCCACGGCACTGTCATTCGAACGCATAAAAACTGAAATTGCATTTTGGAAAGCCCGTTCATTATAGAATTCAAGTCCCCTGTAATACGTTACTTTCTGATAAACCTCTTTTGCATCTCTATTCTTATTTGGAATCGACTCTAAAATATCAATTGCATCTTTGTAATTTTTAGTTGACAGCAAAATCTCACCAAGTAAAGTTTTCGCAGAGTCAAGCTTTCCTGACCTCGGATAGGTTTTTATAAATTGTTGAGTCGCATCCAATGCTACCTGATGAAAGTCAAGTTCATAAGATAATTTCGCATAATTAAATAATCCTTCTTCCTGAAGTTCTTTATCAAGTGTTAATTTTGATGCTTTGAAAAACGCATTTCGGGCTCCTTGTTTATTATTCGTTTTAAGAAACGATTCGCCCAAAGCGATCATTCCATTCTGGAAGTATTCATCGGTGGAGGAGAGTTTTTCAAGTTCAACTATTGCCTTTTTATAATCCTTAAGCTTAAACCAGGTATAACCAATCTGATAATTATCCTGGTTATTCTGAGTCTTTCCAAGATCTTTTTGTTGGAAGCTCTGATAATAAATTCCGGCGTTAGTGTAGTCTGATTTAGCAAAATAAGAGGCACCAAGTATTCTGAACATCTCAGTTTCATATAATTGTTTAGACGACTTCAATATAGGAACGGTGTAGCTGATCACATCGTCATATCTTTTATCCAGAAAATATAGGGCAGAGATGTAATAGGGATAGCTGTTCTCATAGGCTTTAGAGCCTTTAAGCCGTTCAAATTCTATTAGAGCTACTTTGTAATTCTTAAAAAGGTAATTGACGTATGCGAAGTAGTAAATAGATTGCTCATTGTAGATAGTTTGCTCGTTTTTTAATTGGGCGAATAAGGGCTCGGCGTTTTTATAATCTTTCAATTCGAAATAGGAATAAGCTAATTTGAACCGATATTCTGCAGATTCTTTGCCCGATAAACTGTTTTTATCAAGTTTAGTGAACCATTCAACGACCTTAGCATAATTCTTTTGAGAAAAATACGATCTCCCTACCTGATAGAATGCAAGTTTGGTATTGCTATTTACCGGATGCTGTGCTATGAATTTGAGAAACATACCTTCTGCATCGTCGTTTCCGAGTTCAAGAGCACACAGTGCCAGATAGTATTGTGCATTTTCTTTTTTAAGGCTGATTTCTGGCGTAAGCTCTGCAGATAAAGAAGATTTTGACCGTGATTCCTCAACCTGAGAAAACTGGCTGGCTGCTGCAGCGTACTTTCCTTTTTCAAGGAGTTCAATACCGCTTTTATAGGATTGGTTCAATTCAAACCAGGCGGTATTTTGAGCAAAGACAGGGGAGGAGACTAAAACGAGAAGTAGCGTTTTATATATATAATTTCTGAGCATAAGTAGCCAAAATAGTTAAACGCAAAATTAAGTTAAAGTGATAAGGCAATTCACATTAGTAACTAACAACTGTTGAAAACAGAGTATTAACGGTGTTTAATTCCGGATGGTATTCAAATGACAAACTAATTAATTCGTTTGACTCGCCAAAAGATAGAGTACTGCCATGCGTATGGCTACACCATTCTCAACCTGATCAAGGATTATAGATTGCTTACTGTCAGCAACATCACTAGTGATTTCTACACCCCGATTGATTGGCCCCGGATGCATAATTATTATCTCTTTATTGAGAGAATTAAGGATTTGCTTGTTTAACCCATACATCATGGAATATTCTCTCAAAGATGGAAAATATTTTATGTCCTGTCTTTCAAGTTGAATTCGAAGCATATTGGCTACATCGCACCAGTTTAAGGCTTTGATCAGGTCATGTTCTACCCGAACACCGAGCGACTGGATGAATTTAGGAATCAAGGTACTCGGGCCACAAACCATTACTTCGGCACCAAGCTTTTTTAGGCAAAGTATATTTGAAAGGGCAACCCTCGAGTGAAGCACATCGCCAATTATCGCTATTTTTTTTCCACTAACCTCTCCAAATTTCTCCCTTATTGAAAATGCATCCAGCAGAGCCTGAGTAGGATGTTCGTGAGCTCCGTCGCCAGCGTTTACTATTTGCGCATTAACATGTTTGCTAAGGAACACACCAGCTCCGGCATAAGGATGGCGCATAACAACCATATCCACTTTCATGGAAAGAATGTTGTTGACCGTATCGATTAATGTTTCCCCTTTACTCACAGAAGAAGATGAAGCTGCAAAATTTACAGTATCTGCCGATAACCTTTTTTGTGCCAGCTCAAAAGACAGTCGGGTGCGGGTAGAATTTTCGAAAAATATGTTTGCAATAGTAATGTCACGCAGGGAAGGGACCTTCTTTATCGGGCGGTTCAGTACATCTTTAAACGTATCAGCAGTTTCAAAAATTAATTCAATATCCCTTGGCGTGAGATCTTTAATACCCAGGAGGTGTTTTGTACTTAATGTTTGAACTTTTTCTGCCATTATTTTTCTGAAAGTAAAATTACCTTGTCTTCCTGATCGGTTTCTTTCCAGCTTACTACTACCTTTTGAGAATCGATTGTATCCACTTTAATTCCAATATAATCTGCCTCGATCGGTAGGTGTCGGGAATATCTTCGATCAACAAGGGTAAGGAGCTCAACTTTTGCAGGCCTGCCAAATGCAAGCAAAGCATCCATCGCTGCACGGATTGTTCGTCCTGTCCATAACACGTCGTCCACAAGTATGACCTTTTTACCTTCAATAAAAAAGTTAATCTCAGTCGGACTTGGTATCAAGCTATCCTTGCGTCGAAAATCATCTCTGAAAAAAGTTATGTCAAGATTTCCGCTCTTGATTTTAGCTTTAGGCAGCTTTTTTTCAAGTTCATCTATAATTCGCTGCGCAAGAAATATTCCTCTTGGTTGAATGCCGATGATTACTGAATCAGTAAAATGGTCGTGATTTTCGATTAACTGGTGGCAAAGGCGCTGAATGGTGATCTGGAATTTCTGACCGTCAAGCAAGGTAAGGTTTTGCATCAGTGCTTTAATTTGAGCAAAAATAGGGAAAAAA
>Ga0136639_10000211_pt1 | contig 18427 bp, 15 predicted proteins | sample AntDrymUQ8592106_2_FD_113739 | JGI IMG/M metagenome (GOLD analysis project Ga0136639, IMG submission 113739) | Polar desert sand microbial communities from Dry Valleys, Antarctica - metaG UQ859 (21.06) | ecosystem: Environmental > Terrestrial > Soil > Desert | place: Antarctica: Dry Valley...
ATGGGTGGAATGTGTTTAGCATTCCGATTTTGGCCGACCTCCGGCAGGTCAAGAAAAAAACGAGTTTTTTTGCTAAAACTCGCTTATTATGAGGGATTTACGCCTTAGGTTGATGCGAATGAGCTTCAACCGTACGGGAAGGAAGTCGCATCCCTGATACTTCAGCGTTACGGCGTTCGGGTTGAGCGCGTGGCTGGCTGCATTGTTTCACAAGCGTTGGTTCGGCGATGGGACGCATACAATAGGAAGGTCAGCGCCCGCTTCGGCTTCACCAATAGCCGCGATATCTATGAGTCGACCGTTGACGAGATCATGGCAAGGTAGAATAGCCCAGGGGCGGCGATCCCCCCAGTGCCTTTTGGAGGTGGTGCGGTCCACGAGGTCCCTAGTGCCAGCTCCCTTCCCACGGACGGGCGCGCAGAGCTCCACCACGCTCTCGCGCCCCTCCGGGGGGCATGATTTTTGGGTGGGGATTTTTCCGGGGGCTGCGCGTGGGTACACGCTGACCCGGAGTGCGATTGCGATTAGTCGGGGTTTTCGCATTGATTATAGCAGAACGCATAGCCCATCCACGGCGTGGAGAGAAGCCTGAAGTCAAAGAAGGACGTTACCCGCCGTTGGATGAACCGGCATGGTCGGCTTGAGCGATTCCGATGATGACCTCATGAGCCACCAACGAACCCGACTCATACCTCAGGGGCACATCGACTACATGAAACTTTGAATTCGCTCGTAATTCGACGCGGTCCGGCGCGTTCCAGGTCGCCCACTCCTTAGATTCAGGGCCGCCCACGTAAATCCGCTGTGTCTGTCGCCAGACGCCATGCTGATCGACAATGCTAATCCACGTCTTCGCATCACCGAGTCCAATAGGTGCACCAACCGATCTTGTCTGTGTCATTACCACTGACAGACCGGTATCACCCAGTGGTCGCCGACCGAGTTCCCTCTGGGTGTCGAACTCGCGCAAGGCGGTGATGGCAGAGAATCCGACCAAGGTTGCGACAACTGTAAAAATTGTGGATCTTCAATTTCTGCTTAACGTTAGATGTGCGTCCACTGGGCGAGGGGACTTTGGTGTGCTTCAAATCCGGTGACACAAAATTGAGGCGCAATCGAGATTTTAGCGGGTAAGTCGTGGCGAACCGGCCGGCCAAAGCATCTGGTTGGGAGCCGGTCGCTGGGCATCAACTGTCCAGCATTCGTTGGGCTCCATCGGCACTGACCTGCGGGCGGGTACGAGAACATTGCCACCACGGAAGTGTACCTGCATGTTGCGATCTGGCCAATGGCCTCGGGGTTCTGAGTCCGCTGGACGGCATGGTCAGCGTGGCGTAGAAGATCGACTGATGATTGCCGATTTTTGATTTTTCATTGTGATCGATGGCTGCGATCAGGATTGAGGGGGGGACCGGTTCCTGGTCGCCTGATCAATATGCGGATTGTGGCTTTCGGCGCTATGCGGCGTTCCTTCAGAAAGCGGGAATCGTGAACCCGAAAGTCCCGGGGCGTTGCCCCGGACTGTTATGCGACGCCCCATTTGGGCTTTGGTGAGCTTCCCGGGGAGCGCGACCGGTCTTAAGAGCGGAACGGACGGATCGGACCGATCCGTCTGATCTTAAATGAGGATCGGACCGATGGGGCTGATCGGTCCGATCTTGGAGCGGGCGATTGTTGAATTTGATTGTTGAGGTGGAGATGACGAACGGGTGGCTCAGTGCGGGTGATCGTTGCCGGAGGCGTGGGCGTGGGGGATGAGTTTGAAGACGGGGGAGCTCAGTTCGCCGATGGAGATTTTGGCCTCGGAAGAGAAGTTTGGGCCCTTGAGCCATGAGGCGTCGGTGCCGGAATCGCCGGGGAAGATGAAGTAGTTGGTTTTGCCGTCGCGGATGTTGGGTTTGACGTTTTCATCCTCATTGGACTGGGTGTTGCGCACTTTGAGGGTGATGGACTTGTTGAGAGTCGGGAAGGCCACGGTGGGGAGTGTGGCGAGGGGGAGGTCGAAGGGCTTGGCGAGGCGCGGGTCGGTGGCGATCCAGAGTTCGAGGTCGCCCTTGTCGTCGTGGAGTTTGAGCTCGGCCCAGGCGACGGTGGCGCCGGCGGCATCCTGGAGTGGGGCGAGGCGTCCGCCTTGCGGGCCGCGGGTCCAGGTGGGGGCTTGGTTTCCGGCGGTGAGTTCCTTGGGAAAGGAGGACTTGAGCAGGGTGAGCACGCCGCTGAGTTGTTTGACGGCCTTGTTGCCGGCGGCGGCATCGGCATCCAGGGCGGCATGGATGAGCGCGTCGGTGGCGCGCAGCGCGTTGGCGTGCATGCCGGTGGCGCGCTTCTGGGCGTCGGCGGGCAGCTTCTCGATGGCATGGGCAAGCTCGCCCAAGAGCGCATTGAGGTTGGCCGCATCGCTGGCCAGCGCGGCGTGCGCGCCGGCCGCAAGGTGGCCGCCAAGCCCGGCGGCAAGGTGGTTGACCAGCGCCCACTGGGCCTCGGCGGTTGCCGGCAGCTCGATGGTCACCGGGTGGCCGTGGGCGTGCTCGCCCGTGTGGGCGTGGCCGGGCTCGTCGTGGCCGTGGTCATCGCCGGCGGCCAAGAGGCGCGAGGCGGCGAGGAGGGAGAGGAGGGAGAGGAGGGCGGCTTTCAGCGGGAAGGAGCGGGTGGGTTTCATGGAGGTGGATTTAATTAGGTTAGATTGGATTAGATTAAATTAGTTTCGGCTAGATCAGCCGCTGCGGGAGCCCGCCTAGCCGGCATTGCCCCCGGCAGGAGCCTGGCCACGGCGCGTCGGCCGAAGCGCCAGAAGACGAGTGGGGTGACGACGACATCGAGGAGGGTGCTGGAGAACAGTCCGCAGAAGATGACGACGGCGACGGGGTGGAGGATTTCGCGTCCCGGCTGGCCGGCGCCGATGACGAGCGGGGTGAGGGCGAGGGCTGCGGTGATGGCGGTCATGAGGACCGGGACGATGCGTTCGCGGGTGCCGCGTTGGATCATGGTCCAGGAGAATTTCTCGCCCTCGGATTTCATGAGGTGTAGGTAGTGGCTGATCATCATGATGCCGTTGCGCGACGAGATGCCGGTGAGGGTGATGAATCCGACCATTGTGGCGATGGAGAAGACCGAGCCGCCAAGGAATTTGACGCCTGCGACCGCGCCAATGAACGAGAGCGGAATATTGAGCATCACCTGCAGGGCGATGGCGGTGCTGCGGAAGTGGCTTAGTAGCACGATGAACATCGCGACGAGCGAGACACAGGCAAGGATCAGGATGCGATGTTGGGCGCGTGCCTGGCTGGCAAACTGGCCGTCGTAGGCGACGTGGTAGCCGGCGGGCATGGCCACCTCCGCGGTGATGCGATTTTTCGCTTCGGCGACCACGCCAACGAGGTCGCGGCCGGCGGCATTGGCGGAGATGACGATGCGGCGCTTGGCATTCTCACGGTTGATCATGTTGGGCCCCATGGCGCGGTCGACGTCGGCAACGCGGGAGAGCGGCACGAGTTTGCCGTCGATGGTCTTGAGCGGGATGGCGCGGATGGCATCGAGGTCGGCGCGGGCGCTTTCCTCGAGGCGCAGGACCAGGTCGTGGACGTGGCCTTCTTCGTGGATGGTCCCGAGGAGGCGGCCGTGGAGGGCTGCCTCGGCGTGGCGGGCGATTTCGCCGGGGCGCAGCCCTTGCTCGGCGGCGCGCTGCGGGTCGACGCGGATGTGGATTTGCGGGATCTCGGTAACGGTTTCGACTTGCGCGTCAACGATGCCGGTGGTGGCGGCGAGGATCGCGCGGATTTCCGCGGCCTTGTCGCGCAGGACGGCAAGGTCGTCGCCGAACACCTTGACGGCGATCTGCGCTTGGACGCCGGAGAGGACGTGGTCGATGCGGTGGGAAATCGGCTGGCCGACGCCGCTGCCGACGCCGGGGATGCTGGAAAGTTTCTGGCGCACGTCGGCAAGCACCTCCGCGCGCGGGCGACCGAAATCCTCGAGCTCGAACTCAAGCTCCGCGGCATTGACCTCGAGGACGTGCTCGTCGTTTTCCGCGCGGCCAGTGACGCGGGCAACCGTCTTCACCTCCGGGATTTCGTTGAGGGCGTTTTCCGCGATGCGCCCGATCCGGTTGGATTCTTCCAGCGAGGTGCCGGGCGGCGAGTTGAGGAATGCGGTGACGGCCCCTTCGTTGAAAGCCGGCAGGAACTCTCGGCCAAACCCGCTCGCGGTCCAACCGGCCCAACCGAGCATCGCCGCAACCACGGCAAACACCAGCCACGGGACCTTGTTGCCCGCCGCCAGCGCGACTTGCTGGACCGCCTGGACGGAGCGCACCACCGGCCCCGGGCGGTCATGCTTCATCCGGCGCATCTTCGGCAACAGCAAGAGGCACAGCGCCGGAGTGACCGTCAGCGAAACCAGCAGGGAGGCGAGAATGGCCACGATGTACGCCAGCCCAAGCGGGGCAAAAATCCGCCCCTCGACGCCCTCGAGGGCAAACAGCGGCAGGAAGACCAGCACGACCATGATGGTGGCGAACACAATCGAGTTGCGCACCTCGCAGGAGGCCTTGATCACCACGCGCATCGCCGGCTGCGGGTTCTTGCGCTGGCGGTTTTCGCGCAGGCGGCGGTAGACATTTTCCACATCCACGATCGCGTCGTCGACGAGTTCGCCGATGGCCACGGCCAGGCCGCCGAGGGTCATCGTGTTGATGCCCAGGCCAAACCAGCGGAAGATCAGGAACGTGATCAACAACGAGAGCGGGATCGCGGTGAGAGTGATGAAGGTGGTCCGGAAGTTCAGCAGGAAGATCGCCAACACGATGGCGACCAGGATGCTGCCGTCGCGCAGGGCTTCCACGACGTTGTGGACCGCGCGCTCGATGAAGTCGCTCTGGCGGAAGATGTCGGTGTGAAGGCGCACGCCTTGCGGGAGGTTGGCGGAAATTCCGGCGAGGTTCTCCTCGAGCAAGCGGGTGAGCTTCACGGTGTCGACGCCGGGTTGTTTCTGGATGCTGAGGATGACGGCAGCTTGTCCGTCGATGCCGGCATCGCCGCGCTTGCTGAGCGCGGCCCCGGTCCTGACTTCCGCAAGCTGTTCAATGAGCAGGTGGTCGCCATGCTCGCCGGGGCGCACGACGATGCGCTGGAGGTCCTCCACCGAGCGGCTGCGGGCAAGGATGCGGATCAGGTTTTCGCTGTAGCCATCGTTCTGAAATCCGCCCGAGGCATTGCGCGTCGCCCCATCGAGCGCCGCCTCGACATCCATCAGGGTGACGTTGTGGCGTTGAAGTTTGAACGGATCGACCAGCACCTGGTATTGCTTTTCATCGCCGCCAATGACGCCAATTTTTGAAACTCCCGGGACGGCCAAGAGCTGCGGGCGCACCTCCCACTCAGCAAGCTCACGGAGTTCCTGCGGAGTGACATCCGGATTTTCCGAAGTGAGTCCGACGATCATGATCTGGCCCATGATCGAGGTCACCGGGGCCAGCGTCGGGGTAAGTCCCTCAGGCACCGCATCGCGAGCTTCCTGGAGGCGTTCGGCCACGATCTGGCGCGCCTTGAGCACGTCGGTGTCCCAACCGAATTCCACATGCACGAGCGACAAGCCGATGCCCGCGCTGGACCGCATCCGCTCGATGCCGGCCGCCCCGTTGACCGCGCGCTCGATCGGCAGGTTGACCATCGCTTCAACCTCCTCGGGCGAAAGCCCCGGCGCTTCGGTGAAAATTGTCACCGTGGGGCGGTTGAGGTCCGGGAAGACGTCGATGACCAGGTCCCGCAGGACCCAGGCGCCAGCCACGGTGACCAAGGCCGCGGCGGCCACCGTGAGCAGGCGGTTCTTAACGGAAAAACGGATGATTCGATCAAACATGGGAGCAGGTCAGTGGGCGTGGCCGTGGTCATCGCTCGGCGCGGCGGCGGCGCTGGCGAACTGGAGCTGGTAGTTGCCGGTGGAAACGACCGGATCCCCGGGCAGCAAGCCTTCAATGATTTCCATCCAATCCGCGGCGCGGGTGCCGATGACCACCGGGCGGCGCTCGTAGGTTCCCACCGCGGTTTGGACAAAGACGAACTGTTTGCCAAAGTCGCCAAGGACCGCCTTGAACGGCACGCAGATCGCCGGCCGGGACTCCCCGCGCAACAGGGTGAGGCGCACGTGGTAGTTGAGCTTCAGTTCGTCGCCGGGGTTGGGCAGGGCAACTTGGAGGTGGAATGTCTGGGTTCCCTCGTCGATGCCGGTGCCGAGCCGGCGGATGGTGCCGTCGAACTGGCGCCCGGGGAAGACATCGCAGCGCATCATGACTTTTCCGCCGACCTTCAGCTCGGCAAGCACCGGGCCTTGAAACACAGCGCCCTCCGCCATCACTTCGGTGAGATCCGCGAGCTCAACCAAGGTGGTTTCCGGCGAAATCGATTGGCCAAGCACCGCATGTTGCGCGAGCACGGTGCCCGAGATCGGCGCCGTGAGCGTGCGCGTCCCGGCACCCAGCGCGAACGGCTCGACAATGGCCAGCGGGGCGTCCGCCGCCACCTTGTCGCCGGCCTGGACAAACACCTTGGTGATTCGGCCGGAGAAGGGCGGCGAAACGCGGGCGATGTTTTCCGGCAGCAGGCGGATCCGGCCCGGGATTTCCATGGAGTCCGAGAGTTCCCGGATCTCGGCCTCCGTGGTTTGCAGGCCAAGGTTTTGCACCGCTCCGGGGGTGAGTTGCACCGGACCGGCGTGGGCCGCTTGGCCGCCGGGGACTTCGCCGTGGGCGTGGCCTTCGCCGGCAGGGAGCTGGGGCGCCGCCGCGAGCAGCAGGGTGAGAATGAGGGATGTCTTCATGATAAAAGGGTTCAACGTTGGTTGTGGGAAAGGGCTTCTTCGATACGCCCGCCGAGGGCGTTTTCCAGTTCGCTGCGCGCTTCCATGGCAGCAACCCGCAGCTCAAGCGCACGCAACCGCGCCTCGCCGAGCAAGGTGATCACCCGCTCGATTTGGCCCGGGTCCGCCTGGGCGCGCTCAAGCGCCTCGCGGGCTTTCACCAAGGCGGTTGCGTAGGCGGGAAGGACGTTTTCCTGGTACTCGCGTGCGGCGGACTCCGCGGCCACGGCGGCCCGGTGGCGCAGCCTGACAATCGCCGCAATCCGCTCAGGCTGAGAAACCAGCAGGTCCGCCTGGGTCCCGCTCAACTGCGCCTCGGCGGTGGCGATGGCCGCTTCATTCCGATTCCAAAATGGCAGATCGATGTTGAATCCGATCCCGATGACCGATTCGCCGCGGTCCGTGTCATGCTCCGCGATGACGCCCGCCTCCATCGGCCCAAGCCGATCATCCAGAGCGACCCGCAGCCTTGCCCGCGCCGCCGTTTCCCGCGCCAGCAAGGCGGTCCGCAAGGGCGTGCGGGTGGTGGCAAATCGCTCCAGCGCAATGCTCGACGCCGGCACCGGGATGAGCACCGGCACTTCCACTTGAAAGTCGTCCTTGCGCCCGATCCGCCGCGCCAGCGCGGCCACCGCCGCGAGTCGCTCGGGCTCAACAGCCGCCATCTCGGCAGCCAGCCGCGCGCTTTGCGCATCCAGCAGCGCCAGATCCACCGCGCTCGCCTGTCCGGCGTCCACCGCACGTGCCAGTTGCGGCCGCAGCGACGCGAGATCGGCCACGCTCTCGGAAAAAACCTCCCTGCGCGCCTGCGCCGCCCACACCGCCGCATGCCGCGCAAACACATCATTAAGCACTCCCACAATAATCGCCCGCGCGTCCGCCTGCGCCGCCGCACGCTCGGCCACCGCGTAATTTTGCCGCAGCCCGAAGTAGCTCCGCCGCAACGGCTGCATCAGCTTCAGCTCGATCGCCGGCTTGTCCGTCAGCGCGCGGAACTCCGCCTCGAGCCGCGGGTTGGGCATTTCCGAAAACGCCAGGGTCTCCGCCACCCGAACCTTGAGAGAACTGTCCGCAGCGAGCAAATCCGGGTGGTTTTTCAACCCCAGCCGCAGCGATTCGCCGAGGCCAAGCGGTTCGGCACCCGACGCGACAACCAGCGCGGCGGAGCAGCATAGAGACAGGAAAATGGGCTTGAAAGACATTCAGATTCAGAGAGTTGAAAGACATCGCGAAGGCGCCGGCCAAATGCCGGAATGCCCTGCACGTTGGCGCAACTCGGCCGATAAAACGGCCGGTTCGGCCACGGCGCATTTCAGCTGCCGCGGCATCGCATATTGGCTCACCGACGGATCAAAACCGTCGTGGCTTGGGCGCAATTCGCCCGCCAACCCACCTACTGCGGCGGCTTCAACAACTCAAACGTCGGCCCTTCCGGGTGGTCCTGTGACCAGGGCACGCATGCGACCGGTTTCCCCGCGGGAACGTAGCCAACCCGCGCTGGCGAGTGTGCCGTCATCGGCCCCATCTCGAACAACATCAAATGCGTATGGGATTCCGGAACCGATCGGGATTCTCCCTCTCCCTTATTCCCCTGATTTGAAGGCTTTCCTTCGCCATCATGCTCGTGATGCTCATGCCCGTGAACATCATGTTCGTGGTGAGCGTCGTGATCATCGTGATGCTCGTGCTCAATCTCAATGACCACGCCCTTCGCCAATGATCCCATCAGGACAAGCATCGCCAAGGCACACCGCAACGCGGTGCCCAGCAAGCCATGTTCTTTTCCGGATCGCATCCCAGCCAAGGCACAGCCCCAGAGCCACTTTGTCAAGACCTTTGCCCCCAACGCCCCCGTAGCGCCCCCAGTAGCGAGCTTTGTGAAAAGTTCGGCGGGGTCAACCACCTGCCGCCATAACGCACGAACGCGCAAAAAACCTCCCGCCTCCCCCCGCCGAAGCTCTCAGCAGCGCCCCCAGTAGTGAACTTTGTGAAAAGTTCAGCGAGGTCAACCACCTGCCGCCATAACGCACGAACGCGCAAAGAACCTCCCGCCTCCCCCCTCCGAAGCTCTCAGCAGCGCCCCCAGTAGCGAACTTTGTGAAAAGTTCAGCGGGGTCAACACCTGCCGCCATAACGCACGAACGCGCAAAAAACCTCCCGCCTCCCCCCGCCGAAGCTCTCAGCAGCGCCTCCAGTAGCGAACTTTGTGAAAAGTTCGGCGGGGTCAACCGCCTGCCGCCAGAACGTACGAACGCGCAAAAAACCTCCCGCCTCCCCCCGCCGAAGCTCTCACGAGCTTCGCTACGTTGATGCGAGCTTTGCACGCTTGGTGCGAGCGCGATCTTCAGAAGAATCACCGTTGCGTGTTTGTGAACCGCCTGCCGCCATAACGCACGAACGCGCAAAGAACCACCCGCCCCCCCGCCGAAGCTCTCACGAGCTTCGCTACGTTGATGCGAGCTTCGCCACCTTGGGGCGAGCTTTGCGATTCTCCCAAAAAATCCCCGTGACGGACTTGGCATCCCCATAGTCGGACCCGCGTTTTCTCACCGCTGGTTGAGCAGGTCCTTGGCTGCGGTTTCAGCGGCGGTGCCTTCGTAGGTGCGGATGAAGGTGCTGAGCTTGGAGCGCATGGTGCCTTTTGCCGGGATGGCCTTGATGATTTCCAGTTCCTTGGCGGCGACTTCCTCGCGCGATTTGCGCGCCTCATCGGCGGCGGCCGACGGGCTCCATTCATCGATGAAGCGCTTGAGCGCAGTGCTTTTGGATTCCGGGGATGTGATTTCGCCGATCTTCGCGAGAGCCTCGGCAGCAAGCACATTGAACTTCTCCTGAGCCTTGTCCGCGACTTCAAAACCTTCCCACATCTCAAGATACTTGCGCAGAAAGGCGGTGGAAACCGGTTGTTGCGAGAGGATCTGGTTGATCTGCTTTTCGGCCACCACCGCGCAGGCAGCTTCGACGGGGGCGACAAAATCGCTGCCCTTCCAGTCGCGCACAAACTGCTGTTGCTCAGCGAGCGGCTTGGTCAGGATGGTTTGGCCCATCGCTTCGCCGCGCGGCTTCGCCAGAGCGATGGCGGCCAGGGCTTCGGCGTGCTCGGGCATCTCCGGATTGGTGCTGGCGGCCAAATCGGTGGCGGCCCTGAAGGCGCGGCCAAAGCGCTCGGAGCGCAGTTCGCTGCGCATGGCGGTGACGAGGTTGCCCAGGTCGCGATGGACCACCTTTTGCATGAGCCACTCGCGCATTTCCGGAAAGTGCTTGCGCGGCATACTATGGCCGCCTTCGAACTTCAGGTAAACCACATCGGCGCCGCCGGCCTCGGCCGCCGCTGGCAGCGAGCCAAAGCCGGCGAGCCGGGTGTCCTCGGTGCCCATGAAGGCGTACACCGGGCGGTCCTTGAGGCCGGAATAATCCCCCATCGCCCAACCGGCCCCGCCCGGCATAAAGGCGAAAAAGTATTTCCTGAACCCCTGATCCTTAGCTCCCAACAAAAAGCTGATGGCGGCCCCGCCGGAGGAGAATCCACCGCAGACCCGTTGCCGCGGATTGATATTGGGCACCACCCGCTCCAGCTCGCGAAGCATCGTCTCAAAGTAGGGCCACGTGGTTTCCCAGCCGGTCGGCTTGTACGGGATTCCCACACAGATGAAGCCTGATTTCCCCACAATGTCGATCGCCGGCCCCGGGCTGTCGCTGCCGCCACCCCCGCCGAACCACACCAACAACGGATACGTCCGCTCCGGTGAATAGTCCTCGGGAATGAAAATCCCCAGCCGCGCCGGCACCTTCGCCCAAGTCTCCCCAAGGTCCGGAAAATCGAGGTGAAACGTCTTCCCGGGCTTTATCCGCTCATCCACCTCCGCCCCACCGCTCGCGCTCACCAAACAGGCCCAACCAATCGCGGCCAACATCAATCGTGCAACAAATCGAATCTTCATACATCAGGGGGTGAGGTTCTTCTAACCGCCAACAAGCTCCTTCTTCCTGATGACGAGGAGTTTATCAAGATCGTATCGTTCAGTGCCTTGGGCTTGGGCTTGGGCTTGGGCTTGGGCTTGGGCTTGGGCTTGGGCTTGGGGGAGGCGGGAGGCGGGAGGCGGGAGGCGGGAGGCGGGAGGCGGGAAGCAGGAAGCAGGAAGCAGGAAGCAGGAAGCAGGAAGCAGGAAGCAGGAAGTTCATTGCATGCGCCCCGGGAGGGGCGCGAGAAGCGGGACCGCAATTCCCCAAACGGGGGCGGAGATTCCAGCCCGGGGCTGAGGTACCCCGATGCCCCGGGTGAGGCACCAAAAAAATCGCGGCCTGAATGGCCGCAAGAGAGCGCCCGCAGATCACCCGAGCGTCGCAAGCGGCAAGGAGCGGCGGACTCCGATCCGCCAGTGCCGAGAGAGCCAATGGTAAGAGAAATCCGCCTTTCATTGTCCTCCCAGAGCCGGGCGATTCGGAGATCGCCTCTCCTCGGGCGTACCCCCCGATGGAGGCATTAAGACGATCGACATGCGTCATCCCAACTTCCCCGTAGGATCGCTCTGGCAAAGCCGGCTATGGACGCTGGAGGGGCAGGAGAACCGCACCCACGGCCTCGTGGCCGCGAATTCACTCGGCCTCATCCCCCCACAACGTCGGTGATCCGAGAAGCCCCGCCCAGTTATCGATCAACCCCACGCCCAGCTCGGCATCCTCGCCATCGACTTGCCCTTCCTTATTATGCTGAAATGCGTCACCCCATGCCACGGGATGTTCGATGTTCAAATTCGATGTTCAACGTTTGCCGTTCATACTTCAACCCATGACCCCGGACCCCTTTCACCACGCCTACCTCGGATCGCTCGCCGCGGACGCGGTTTCCATGCCGGTCCATTGGTACTACGACCGCGATGCGCTGCGCGCGGAATATGGCGAGATCACCGGGTACCTGGCACCGAAAAACCCCCACAGCGGCTCGATCCTGTGGCGCTCGCAGTACACCGCGGCCAACCCTCGGGGTGAAATTCTCCACGATCAGGCAGTTTATTGGGGGCAGCCCGGCATTCACTACCACCAGTTCCTCAAGGCAGGGGAAAACACCCTGAACTTCCAACTCGCCACCGAGCTGGTCCGCATGACCGAGGAAATCGGCGGCTACGATCCCGACGCCTGGCTCGCCCGCTACATCGATTTCATGCTAACCCCGGGCAAGCACCGCGACACCTACGTGGAGGAGTACCACCGTGGATTCTTCACCCGCTATGCCGCGGGCAAGCCGCCTCGCAAGTGCGCCATTCACGACGAGCACATCGGTGGCCTCGCCCAGGTGCCAGCGCTCTGCTTCGTCCTCCGCCAGGCCGGCCTTCCCGAACTCCGCGCCGCCGTGAATGAACACGTTGGCCTCACCCACGCCCACCCCAACGTGCTCCGCGCCGCAGACACCCTCGCCCGCCTGCTTTTCCGCATCCGCGAGGGGTTTGCCCTGCGCGAAGCCATCCGCCGCGAGGCCGGCGATTGGATCTCAGGCAACAAGGCCGATACTTGGCTGTCCCAGCCCGATACCCATGTCATCGGCCAACGCTTCAGCCCGGCCTGCTACATCGCCGAGTCCATGCCCGCCTCCCTCTACCTCGCCTGGAAGTACCACGAGGACTTCGACGCCGGCATCACCGCCAACGCCATGGCAGGCGGCGACAATTGCCACCGCGGTGCCGTCCTCGGCTCACTCCTCGGCGCCGCCAACGGCGTACCCACAAAGTGGATCATCATCGGCTGAACTAAACAGTCCATTCCGGTTGGTGCGGTGTTACATTCCCCACCAATCGCCACCTAGCATAAGGCACCTCAAAAACACCTTCCATTCGTAAATCCGATCACCGCCGCTAGATGCCGCTGGCCCGCAAGGCTTGAAGGATTTCAAGCGCCTGCGGGGTGTCCGCGTGCACGCAGAGGGTCTCGGCGGCGAGGGGAAAAGATGCACCGTCGACGGCGGGCATTCGGCCGCTTGCCCGCCACTGGGCGAGGCGCTCGACCACACCCGCGGGGTCGACGAGCACCGCACCGGGCTCTCCGCGGGGGACGAGCCCGCCCGACGCCAGATACCCGCGTTCGCCAAAGGCCTCGTCCATCACCCTCACGCCGGCCGCGCGGGCAAGCGGCGCAAAGCGCCCTCCGGCGAGGGCAAACACTTCAAGATCGCTGGCCTTGTTGGCCAAAAACTCCAGGAACACCTGCGCCAGGGCCGCATCCGCCTCGACCGCATGATAGAGCGTGCCGTGCAGCTTCACATGCCCGACGGCCACCCCGGCGCGCGCGGCCAAATCGCGGAAGCCGCCGACCTGCCGCTCCAACAGTTCGGCAAACTCCGTCGGCGCGGGCAAGCCGCCCGCGCGCCCGCCGCCGGCCGCCATCCCCGGATGGGCACCCACCCGCACGCCGGCGTCCCGCGCCAGCGCCAAGGCCGCGGCGGTCTTGGCAAGACTGCCGGCATGCACGCCGCAGCAAATGTTGGCCGCGTCAATGAGCCCCATGAGCGCCGTGGTCAGCTCATCGGGCTCATCCTCGGCGATGTCCGCGTTGATGGTTAGTGGCTCCATTGGAATCTAACATCAGTTTCCGGCCGGCATTGGACCAGCCAGTCGCGCTGGCTGTCGCGCAGAATCGCAATTTTCGGATAGCCACCAACCGTTGGTCCGTCGTTGAGGGTTACAATCGGCAGGCCGTTGCCGGGCACCTGCAGGCTGCCCGGCAGCACCGGCTCGCTGAGGATCGCCGGGGCAGGCTCAAGTGGCGCGCCCTCAAGCCGGTAGCCGCTGCGGTCGGATTGGGCGGAGACCATCCACGCCTGCCCGACCAAGGCGTCCCGTGCCGCAGCGGGAAAGCCAGCCCACTGCGGCCCGGCAAGCAGCTCAAGCACCGGCGGTCGCGCGTAATCCCGCCGCTCGTCCACGCGCAGCACCCGCCGGCCGATGCTTGGGGCGGACTCGACCAGCAAATCTCCAGCAGATGCTAACAATTTGTCCCCCTCCCGCAGCGCCCTCCCCATTCCGTTGCGCGGGTCCACCGAGACGCTGCCAAACCACCGCGGCGCGGAAATCCCGCCGGGAACCGCTAGATAACCCCACACCCCGGCGGCTTCCGGGACAAACTCCAACACCTCCCCGCGCTCAAACCGCCGGGCGCTCCACGGCTCCAGCGTTCCCGCCCGAGCCGCCCCGGCCAGCGCCAGCCACGTGTCATCCAACACCCTGAGGCGCTGGCCCAGCATCAGCAACTCCAGCACAGCCGCCCCAACCGGGTTGCCTAACAACCGGTTGGCCGCGCCCGCCGCGTGCCGGTCCATCACCCCGGCCGGCGCCACGCCAAAGCGCCGCCACCCGGGCCGGCCGGCATCCTGCAGCGCCATGCCCATGCCGCCAGAGAGAACTTCCAGAACCGGCCTCATAGGATTGGAACAAAGGAAACCCGGTCACCCGCGGCCAGGGTGAAAACCTCCCGCGCGCTTGCCGCCGCCAAGCCCGCCTTCTCCGGCCGGAACAACACGAAATCCGTCGTGCCCAACAAGTGCCAGCCGCCCGGGCTAACCGCCGGATAGATCCCCGCGTGGCAGCCGCCGATCGCCACCGCGCCGGCGGTCACCCGCGCGCGCGGCGACTCGCGCCGCGCCAGGTGCAGCCGCGGATGCAGCGGCCCAAGGTAGGGAAACCCCGGGCTGAAGCCCATCAACATGACCTCATACGGCTGCCCACTGTGCAGCCCGATGACCTCCTCCACGCTCACGCCAATCGCCCGCGCCACCTCCGCCAAATCCGGCCCGTCATAGCGCACCGGAATCCGGTGGTGCTGGCCCGGCCGCTCTAACAACTTCGGCGCCTTTGGCCGCGCAAGCCAGCGCGCGACCTCCTCCCGCGCCACCGGCTCAACAAAAAGGAGCAGCACGTTGCCAAAGCCCGGCACAAACTCCGCCAGCCGCTCCGGGGGCAAGGTCTCCAGCGCGGCAAACAGCGCCAGCCGCTCCGCCGGGTCGCCGATGTCGAGCAGCCAGCCGCGCTCGGAGTAGGGGTGCAGGGGATATGGGTCCATCGCGAAGCCCCAAACCTCCCCCGCCAACCGCCCAAGGGCAATTCCCAAGCGCGCAAAAATCCTTGCCATGCCATGGCCCAGCTTCAAATCTGCTGCGCGTGCCGACCTGCTAGGGGGCGGGCCCGTCGCACTAACAAATTCTAGCAGCCGCTTTGCCACGTTCCATTTCCACTCCCTAACCCATGACACCCACCTTCGGCGCCAGCACGTGGCTTTGGACCTCCCCGTTTGACTCCGCGCAGACCGCGCTGCTCAAGCGCATCGCCGAGCTTGGCTTCACGGCCGTCGAGCTGCCCATCGAGGACCCCGCCTTGGTGGACGCTGCCGCGCTGGCCCCGCTGCTGGCCGACCTTGGCCTGAAAGTCCACGTCTGCGGCGCCTTTGGCCCCGGCCGCGACCTCACCGCCGCGGACGCCTCGGCCCGCGCCGGCGCGCGCGCCTACATCAGCGCCTGCCTCGACATCGCCCAACAGTTGGATGCCGGCTTCCTGGCCGGCCCGATGTACTCGCAGGTTGGCAAGGCCCGCCAGCTCCCCGAGGACGAGCGCCGCCGTGAGTGGGACCTCGCCGTTTCCGAGCTGCGCCTGGTTTCCGCCTCCGCCGCCGAGCGCGGCTTGCAGATTGCCCTTGAGCCGATCAACCGCTTTGAGACCGACCTGGTCAACACCACCGCGGACTCGCTGCGCATGATCCGCGATATCGCCCACCCGGCCGCCAAGGTCATGATCGACACCTTCCACATGACCATCGAGGAGGCCAACATCGGCGACGCCATCCGCGCCGCCGGCTCCGACCTCATCCACGTCCAGGTCAGCGAAAACCACCGCGGCGTGACCGGCACCGGCCTAACACCGTGGAGCGACTTCCGCGACGCGCTGCGCGACATCTCCTACCATGGCTCGATTGTCATCGAGTCCTTCACCCCGGACAACCGCGACCTAGCCGGCGCGGTGTGCATCTGGAAGCGCTTTACCCCCACCCAGGACGAGTTCGCCAGCCGCGGCCTCGCCTTCCTCAAGGACCTGTTCTCCAAACCCTGAAGAAACCCGACCCCTAGAAAATCATGTCACAAGTGAACATCGCCATCGTCGGCCTCGGCTTCGGAGCCGAGTTTATCCCCATCTATCAGCGCCACCCGGACGCCAACATGTACGCGATCTGCCAGCGCACCAAGTCGAAGCTCGACGAGGTTGGCGACAAGTACGGCATAGACGTCCGCTACGAGTCCTACGAGGACCTGTTAGCCGACCCTAACGTCCACGCCGTCCACATCAACTCGCCCATCCCTAACCACGCCGAACAGACCCTCCAGGCGCTGCGCGCCGGCAAGCACGTTGCCTGCACCGTGCCGATGGCCACCAGCGTCGAGGACTGCAAGAAGATCGTCGAGTTGGTCAAGGAGACCGGGCTGAAGTACATGATGATGGAGACCGTGGTCTATGCCCGCGAGTTCCTCTTCATGAAGGAGCTCTACGAGAAGGGCGAACTCGGCAAGGTCCAGTTCCTCAAGGCCTCCCACCAGCAGGACATGGACGGCTGGCCGGGCTACTGGCCGGGTCTGCCGCCAATGCACTACGCCACCCACTGCGTTGGACCGATCCTAGGACTAACAAAGGGCGAGGCCGAGTACGTCTCCTGCTTCGGCTCGGGCACCATCCGCGAGGAAATGCACAGCTGCTATGGCTCGCCATTTGCGATCGAGACCTGCCACATCAAGTTCAAGGACAGCGATCTATCAGCCCAGCTGCACCGCTCGCTGTTTGACGTCGCGCGCCAGTACCGCGAGTCCTTCGAGGTCTACGGCACGCAGAAGTCCGTCGAGTGGCCGCTCATCGAAGGCCAGCCGCTGGTCATCCACACCGCCAAGAAGCCCGAGCCGGAGATCCCCGAGGAAGTCGAGTGCCCGGACTTCGCCCACTACCTGCCAAAGGAAATCCAGGCCTTCACCACCGGCGGCGTCTATGGCGGCGACGAGGGCGGCGACCACCTCTCCTTCACCCAGGGCGGCGGCCACGGCGGATCCCACCCGCACCTTGCCCACCGCTTCGTCGAGATGCTCAAGACCACCGAGGACGCCTATCCAAACGCCATCGAAAGCGCCAACATCACCTGCACCGGCATCCTCGCCCATGAGTCCGCTCTCAAGGGCGGCGAAATCATCCGCCTGCCGGAGTGGACCCTGCGCGGTTGATTCTAGCAGCTAGAAGATAACATCACTCAAGGCCGCACCCCTAACCGGGTGCGGCCTTAACTTTTTAACCGCTAAGTTGGGAAGCGCGGCCAAGCGGGTCCCACGTCCCTGCGGGACAAGAGAACTTAGCCGGGGGTCAGCGTGTACCCGCGCGCAGCCCCCGGAATTCCAACCCAAAAGCCATGGTGCCCCGGAGGGGCAGGAGAACCGGCCGCCCCACCTCGTGACACGCTGCAATCCAACTTTTCAAACGCTAAGTTGGGAAGAGCGCGAAGAGAGGTTGGGGTTGGAGATTGGAAAGATTCCGCCTAGCAAGTTTCAGCCACCTTTGAGATTCGTGCGCCAAGAACCCGGCCGCCGGCTTTGGTGAAAGACCGAGAGAATCAAAATCTCGTCCCCCTCAAGAATCGCGTAGATCAGAGTGAATGGGAATCGCCGTAGGGGGCAGGCGCGAAACTGCCGGGATATTTGTCTCCATGCCCGAGGGAACTTAATCACCCGGGCTAGCGCCGCATCAACCTCCGCTAGGAAGTCGGCGCCCAGGCCTGTGACTCGATCGTCGTAGAACTCGGCCGCCTGGACTAACTCGGCGCGGGCCGCGCTAAGGAAGCGCAGGCTCATCGCGGAAATCGTGCGCGAAGTGACGCCATCACCTCATCGCCGTCAAAGGCCTCCATCCGTCCAGCCAGAAACTCCGCCATGCGCTCGTCGGTCTCCTGGACCCAGACGTCTTGAACCGCTTCGGTGGTGAGGGACAGGCTCGCAAGCAAGATATCGGCAAGCAAAGCGCGCTCGCTCTCCGGGAGCCGGAGAGCCTCTGATCGAAGAATCGCTGCATCCATGGATGTAACTACTACTTCAACTATGCCGCTGGCGCAATCTCCCGAGGCTTTTTGACCGCTATACCGTTCGCCGCGTCACATCCCGAGGCGCTTGGTGGGGATGACGCATGTCGATCGTCTGAATGCCCCCAATGGGGGCCCGGGGCTGAGGTCAAGGAGAGGCGATCTCCGAATCGCCCGGCCCTGGGAGGACAATGAAAAGCGGATTCCTCTTTCCATTGGCTCTCTCAGGCACTGGCGGATCGGAGTCCGCCGCTCCTTGAGGCGGATCGGAGTTCGCCGCTCCTTGAGGCGGATCGGAGTCCGCCGCTCCTTGAGGCGGATCGGAGTCCGCCGCTCCTTGAGGCGGATCGGAGTCCGCCGCTCCTTGGGGCGGAGCGGAGTCCGCCGCTCCTTGCCGCTTGCGACGCGCGTGTGATCTGCGGGCGCTCTATTGCGGCCAATCAGGCCGCGGTTTTTTGGTGCCTCACCCGGGGCATCGGAGTACCTCAGC
>Ga0136639_10000212_pt1 | contig 18420 bp, 14 predicted proteins | sample AntDrymUQ8592106_2_FD_113739 | JGI IMG/M metagenome (GOLD analysis project Ga0136639, IMG submission 113739) | Polar desert sand microbial communities from Dry Valleys, Antarctica - metaG UQ859 (21.06) | ecosystem: Environmental > Terrestrial > Soil > Desert | place: Antarctica: Dry Valley...
CCACGCACCAGACACCAGGCACAGCGAAAGGGCCGGCTCCGTGAGGAGTCGGCCCTGTGCCTGGAGCTGCTGTGATGCAGGTGTATTGCGGGTTGCTGACGTTACTTGGTCAGCGGGGAGAGGGTCGGGTCGTTCGCGTATGCCTCGGCCGCGTTGTCCTTGGTCACGATGACCGGGGGCAGCAGGAAGGCCGGAACGGTGATCTTGCCGTTGTCGTAGGACTCGGTGTCGTTGACCTCGGGGGTGTCACCCTTCTGGAGAACGTTGACCATGTCGATGGCCTGGGCAACGAGAACGCGGGTGTCCTTGTTGATGGTGGAGTACTGCTCGCCAGCCATGATCGACTTGACCGACTCGGCCTCGGAGTCCTGACCGGTGACGACCGGGATGTCCTTACCGGCCGCCTTCACCGAGGTGATGACCGCACGGGCGAGGGTGTCGTTCGGGGAGAGAACGCCATCAAGCGTCTTGTCGCTGTAGCTGCTGGTGAGGAGAGCGTCCATGCGGCTCTGCGCGTTCTCAGCCTTCCAGCCGGCGGTTGCCGTCTGCTTGATGTCGGTCTGGCCGGAGCCAACGACGAGGGTCCCGTCGTCGATCTTCGGCTGCAGGATGCTCATGGCACCGTTGAAGAAGACAGCCGAGTTCGCGTCGTCCGAGGAACCGGAGAACAGCTCGATGTTGTACGGGCCTTCAGCCTTCTTGGCTGCGAGTCCGTCCAGGAGCGCCTGGCCCTGGAGTTCGCCGACCTTGAAGTTGTCGTAGGCCACGTAGTAGTCCACGGCTTCGGTGTTCAGGATGAGACGGTCGTAGGCGATCACGATCGCGCCGGCGTCACGGGCCGACTGCACCTGGGTGGCGAGCTGACCACCATCAGCGGCGCCGATGATGATGACCTTGGCACCGTTGGTGACCATGGCCGAGATCTGGTCCTGCTGGTCCTTGACGGTGGTCGATGCGCCGGCGTACTGCACGTCGCCCTCGTAGCCGGCCTCCGCGAGGCCGTCTTCGAAGAGTCCACCGGCGAGAACCCAGTTCTCGGAGGTCTTCGAGGGGAGCGCAACGCCGATGACTGAGTCCTCGGCGAAGCCGGCAGCAGCGCCGTCTCCAGTATCGGTGGCCGTGCGGGTGGAGCAACCAGAGAGTGCCATCAAGGCCACTGCAGCGATCGCAGTTGTCGCAAGAATCTTTCGCATTGTGATTACTTTCTACTCGTTATGGTTTGGTGAAGGGAAAAAATGGAGGCCACGTGACGGCTAGTTGGCCCGGGTGGACTGCGGCCTGGCGGTCTCCGGGGTGCCCGTGTCGGGAACGACCAGGGGCGGCTCTGACGGGAATTCGGTCGTCTTCTTCTTGCGGGTCAGGAGGCCGATGATCGACGGACGACCCTGGCTCTTGTTCCACACGTCGACACCCACGGCCACCAGGAGCACCATGCCCTTGATGATCTGAACCCAGTCGGAGCCGACACCCAACAGCTGCAGGCCGTTGTTCAGCACCGCCATCACGAGACCACCGATGATGGAGCCGACGACGGTCCCGATTCCGCCGGACACGGCCGCACCACCGATGAACACGGCGGCGATCGCGTCGAGTTCCCAGCTGAGGCCGTCCTGCGGGCCGGAGGCCACCGAGCGGGCGACGAAGATCATTCCGGCCAGGGCCGCGAGGATCGACATGTTCATCATCACGAGGAAGTTCACCCGACGGGACTTGACGCCCGAGAGTTCGGCGGCGAGCTTGTTTCCGCCGACCGCGTAGACGTGCCGGCCGAAGATCGTGTTCCGGGTCACGAAGGCGTAGAAGAGAACGAGCACACCGAGGATGATTCCCGACACGGGGAAGCTCGTGCCGACCCGGCCACCGGCGAATAGCACGGAGGCGTAGACGATGACGGCACAGAGGAGGACGACCTTCAGGATGCTCACCCAGAGAGGTGCGGGCGTGGAACCCATGATCTTTTGAACCCGACGGGCACGCAATTCGGAGAAGACGACCGCGAGCGCGATGATGAGGCCGAGAAGCAGGGTCAGGTTGTTGTAGCCCGTGTTCGGGCCGACCTCCGGAAGGTAGCCGGAGCCGATGGTGGTGAAGCCGTCGGGAACGGGAACCGTGTTGGCGTTACCGATGACCTGGTTGCCACCGCGGAAGATGAGCATGCCGGCCAGGGTGACGATGAAGGCGGGAACCCCGACGTACGCAACCCAGGCACCCTGCCAGGCACCGATCAACATTCCCACGAACAGCCCCAGCACGATGGCCAGGGGCCACGGGATGTTCCAGTCCCTCATCGCGGTGGCCACGACGATGCCGGTGAAGGCAGCAACGGACCCGACCGACAGGTCGATGTGGCCGGCGATGATGACCATGACCATGCCGATGGCGAGGATGAGGATGTAGGAGTACTGACTGACCAGGTTGATCAGGTTTCCGGACGACAGCGTCAGTCCGTCGGTCAGGTATTGGAAGAGCAGGATGATGGCGATCAGGCTGAACAGGATGCCGAATTGCCGCAGGTTCGAACTGCCGCTGCCGAAGATCTTCTTCAGATCACCGAGCGCGCTCCTACGGGTGCTCGTGTCTTCGCTCATATGCTCTGAACCTTCTTCCTTGCGGAGGTCATACTTTTCATCAGGGTTTCGGGATCGGCGGACTCCGCCGGAATGCAGTCGGTGATCGCGCCCTCGAAGACCGTGTAGATGCGGTCCGCGAGGCCAAGGAGCTCCGGGAGTTCAGAGGAGATCAGGATGACTCCCTTACCCTGCTCGGCGAGCTGCTGGATGATGCCGTAAATCTCATACTTCGCGCCGACGTCGATGCCGCGGGTGGGCTCGTCCAGGATCAAAAGGTCAGGGTCGGTGAACATCCACTTGGCCAGAACGACTTTTTGCTGGTTGCCGCCGGAGAGCTTGGAGACACCGGCATTGACGCTGGGCGTCTTGATCCGCAGGCTCTTGCGGTATTCCTCGGCGATTCCGAATTCTTTCGAGTCGTTCACGACCGGTCCGGCCGAGATCTTCGAGAGCTTGGCCGAGACGATGGAACGCTTCATATCGTCGAGCAGGTTCAGGCCGAGCGCCTTGCGGTCCTCGCTGACGTAGGCGAGACCATGGTCGATCGCGTCGGCCACGCTCCGCAGCACGATTTCCTTGCCGTCCTTGAACAGGTGGCCGGAGATGAAGTTGCCGTAGGAGCGCCCGAAGATGCTCATCGCCAGTTCGGTCCGTCCGGCGCCCATCAGGCCGGCGATGCCGACGATTTCGCCCTTGCGCACGTTCAGGTTGGAACCCTTCACGACCATCCGCTCGGCAACCTGCGGATGCTGCACGGTCCAGTCCCGCACCTCGAAGAAGACCTCTCCGATATGCGGGGTGCGGTCCGGGAAGCGGCTCTCCAGGCTGCGGCCGACCATGCCCCGGATGATGCGGTCTTCGTTGACTCCGTCAGCCACGACATCCAGGGTTTCGATCGTCTTGCCGTCGCGAATGATCGTGATCGAGTCGGCAACCTGTTCGATCTCGTTGAGCTTGTGCGAGATCATGATCGAGCTGATCCCCTTGCCCTTGAGCCCACGAATCAGGTCCAGCAGGTGCATGGAGTCCGACTCGTTCAGGGCCGCGGTCGGCTCATCGAGGATGAGCACCTTGACCGACTTGTTCAGGGCCTTGGCGATCTCGACCAGCTGCTGCTTGCCGACACCGATGTTCTTGATCAGGGTGTCAGGGTCGTCCCGCAGGCCGACGCGCGCCAGCAGCTCAAGAGCCGTCTTCTTGGCGGTGATCCAGTCGATCGCACCCCACTTGGTGGGCTCGTTGCCGAGGAAGATGTTCTCGGTGATGGAGAGTTCCGGGATCAGCGCGAGTTCCTGGTGGATGATGACGATGCCCGCTTCTTCGCTCGAGCGGATGTCTTTGAAGTGCACGTTCTTGCCCTGGTAGATGATGTCGCCCGTGTACGTGCCGGAGGGATACACCCCGGAGAGGACTTTCATCAACGTGGACTTGCCGGCACCGTTCTCGCCGCAGATCGCGTGGATCTCGCCACGGTTGACCGTGATGGAGACGTTCGACAGGGCCTTGACCCCGGGGAACTCCTTGGTGATCGATCGCATCTCAAGGATTACGTGGTCAGTGGACATCGTTGGACTCCTCACGCCCGGGGCCGCTGCTGATCTCCCATGCCGACAACGGAAGGGACGCGCGAAAGGTCATCCCGCTCCCGCTCAGCAGGGCGGCAGCGGAGCTGCCGGGCAGGTGAAAAAGTATGCTCACAAGCTTGACCTCAATGTCATGCGTTTAGAAAAATAGGGTGGAAATCAGGTCTATGTGACCGATCACATTGACACTATAGTCCCGGTGGCAGTCCCGGTGTCAAGTTACGTTTTGTCACGCTTGCGTAACACCCCGTGCGGCTCCGGCGAGAGGGACTATGCGCCGAGCCCGACTGGCTTACGGGCGGTCTCGGCAGCGCGGCAAACCCTGTCTGTGATGTTGTGCGAATGTAGTGCCCTACTGACGAACGCGCTCATCGTACTCCCGGTCGAACAGCGAGTGTGAATAAGGTACTCGACGTGATATCGAAGCCGGTTCGCACTTCCCTGCGCAGAGGCCCGCACATTTAGAATGCCGGCGGCGCGGTCGAACCGCGCACGATGAGCTCGGGAATGATCGGGTCACTCCGCTCGATCGGCACCCCATCACCGAGGTTGCTGAGCAGGAGGGCGATGCACCGGCGCCCGAGCTCGGCGAAGTCCTGGCGCACCGTGGTGAGCGGCGGCCAGAAATGTGCCGCTTCGGGAATATCGTCGTAGCCGACGATGCTCATGTCGCGGGGCAGCTCAAGGCCAGCCTCTCGGCATGCGTGCATGAACCCGAGCGCCATCTGGTCATTCGACGCGAAAACGGCGGTGAAGTCGCGCATCCGGAGCAGTTCCTGGCCGGCGCGATAGCCGAAGTCGGCGGTCCAATCACCCAGGATCGGAGCCATCGTCGGCACGTCCATCTCCCACATCTCGTCCAGAAAGCCGCGCATCCGGGCCTCGGCCTCGATCCAGTCCTGGGACCCGGCGAGGTGGTAGATCCGCCGATGGCCGAGGTCGATCAGGTGCCGTGTGGCCTGTCTGGCGCCGGTCATCTGGTCGACGGACAGGGAGTTGTCGAGGCGGCCGGTGGACTGCAGCGTGACGAACGGCACATCGATCGCCAGCTGTTCGAGGGCGTCGAAGACCCGCACCTGCGGCGCGATCACGACGATCCCCTCCACGGACTGATTCATCAAGTGCTCCAGCGCCGCCTCGATCGACTCCGTATCGACGGTCGTGAGGTTCGCGGTGTTCACGTAGTAACCGGCTTCCCGGGCGGCGTCCTGGATCGCGGCGATACTGCTCGCCGGGCCATAGGCGCTCTCCGATGAGAGCAGGCCAATGGTGCGCGAACGCCCGCGCGACAGCGCGCGGGCCGCCCGGTTCGGCCGGTACTGCAGGTCTTCCATGACCTGCAATACCTTCGCCTTGGTGGAATCGCGGATGCTGGGGTGATCGTTGAGCACGCGCGAAACGGTCTGATGAGAGACCCCCGCCAGGCGCGCCACATCACGGATGCTCGGGGCACGCCCCTTGGGCAGATCGAGAGTCACTGGAAGACCTTGCTCGGCATGTGCACGGTCACAATTGTGAGCGCAGAACCAGTATGCACTCTCTGACGCCTTCAGGAACACAGCGTGCGACGCCATTCCCCGGCTTCGCTCAGGCGCTCTCGGCAACCGAAAAACGGTCGGCAGGCCGATGGCGGCCTGGCCCGCTCTAACGCGCTATAGGGCCGCGAGCGCCCGGTCGATGTCGTCGATGAGGTCGGCGACATCTTCGATGCCCACGGAGAGACGGATGATGTTGTCCGCCACTTCAAGCTCGGTGCCGCGCACCGACGCATGGGTCATCTCGGAAGGATAGTTGACCAGCGACTCCACTCCCCCGAGCGATTCGGCCAGCTGGAACAGGTGCGTCGACTCGGCGAAGGCCCGCGCCGCGGCGGCGCCGCCGCCGAAGGAGATCGAGAGCATGCCGCCGAAGCCGCTCATCTGCTTCTTCGCCAGCTCGTGGCCCGGGTGCGTTGACAGGCCGGGGTAGTAGACCCGGTCGATCGCCGGGTGCCCCTGAAGGTGCTCGGCGATGGCCTGGGCGTTGCTGCAGTGGCGGTCCATCCGAACCGAGAGGGTCTTGATTCCACGCACGGTGAGCCAGGCATCCATCGGGGCGGAGACGGGGCCGGCGGCGAACTGCAGAAACTGGGCCTTCTCGGCGAGCTCGTCGTCGTTGATGATCAGGGCGCCGCCGAGCACGTCGGAGTGTCCGCCGAGGTACTTGGTGGTCGAGTGCACGACGACGTCGGCGCCGAAGGCCAGCGGCTGCTGCAGCGCGGGCGACGCGAACGTGTTGTCGACGATGACGGTGGCGCCGGAGCGATGGCCGATGTCGACCAGCGCGGCGATGTCGCAGACCTTCATCAGAGGGTTGCTGGGCGTCTCCACCCAAAGGATCTTGGTCTTGCCGGGGATGATGGCCGCTTCGACGGCAGCGAGGTCACTCATCTCCACGGTGGAATTGAGGATGCCCCAGGCGCCGTGCACCCGGTTGATCAGCCGGTGGGTGCCGCCATAGACGTCATTGCCGAGCACGATGTGGTCGCCCGGTGCGAGCAGTGCGCGCAGGATGGTGTCTTCCGCGGCGAGACCGCTGGCGAAGGAGAGGCCGTGTTTGCCGCCCTCGAGCGCGGCCAGCAGAGTTTCCAGCACAGTGCGGGTCGGGTTGCCGCCACGGCTGTACTCGTAGCCGCCGCGAAGGTGGCCGATGCTCTCCTGCACATACGTCGACGTCTGGTAGATGGGCGGGATCACGGCTCCGGTCGTCGGGTCGAATTCCTGCCCGGCATGGATGGCGATGGTGTCAAAGTTCTGCGTCTGAGCCATGGAATCTTCCTTTGTCATGCTGCTTATGCGCTCAGGTAGGTGAGCAGGTCGTGGCGCGTGATGACGCCCAGAGGTTTGCCACCGTCGGTGACGAGCAGTGCATCGTGGTCGGCGAAAGCGGCACGCGCGGCCGCGACGTGCTCGTTCACCCCGATCAGCGGGAGCGATTCGCCGATGAATTCACCCACCCGGTCGGACAGTTGTGCTTCGCCGGAGAAGACGAGCTCCATCAGTCGGCGTTCGTCGACCGCGCCGACGACTTCGCCCATCACGACCGGCGGCTTGGCCGTGAGAATCAGCACCTGGGAGACACTGGCCTCGGTCATGGCACCGATGGCGTCGCGCACGGTGGCGCTGGGGTGCACGTAGACGAAGGGTGGCAGGGCGCCGGTCTTCGACGCGAGCAGGTCGGCGACCGTGTGCCCGGCCGGCGCGTTGGTGAAACCGTAACTGCGCATCCAACCGTCGTTGAAGATCTTGCCCAGATAGCCGCGGCCGCCGTCGGGCAGCAGCACGACGATCGTGTCGTTGGCGCTGAGGGTTTTCGCCGCGCGCAGGGCGGCCACGACGGCCATCCCGCTCGAGCCGCCGACCAGAATGCCCTCTTCGAGAGCAAGCCTGCGGGTCATCGCGAAGGAATCGGCGTCGGAGACGGCAATCACCTCGTGCACGACGGTCGGGTCGTAGGCGCCAGGCCAGAAGTCCTCGCCGACACCCTCGACCAGGTAGGGCCGCCCGGTGCCGCCGGAGTACACCGAGCCCTCCGGGTCGGCGCCGATGATGCGCACGGTGTCGCCGGAGACCTCGCGCAGGTACCGTCCGGTGCCGGTGATGGTGCCGCCGGTGCCGACGCCCGCGACGAAGTGAGTGATGGTTCCGTCGGTGTCGCGCCAGATCTCGGGGCCGGTCGTCTCGTAGTGGCTCCGCGGACCGTTCGGATTGAAGTACTGGTTGGGCTTGAACGCGCCGGGGATCTCGCGGGCCAGCCGGTCCGAGACGCTGTAGTAGGAGTCCGGGTGATCGGGGGCGACGGATGTCGGGGTCACCACGATTTCGGCGCCGTAGGCCGTGAGCACATTGCGCTTGTCCTCACCCACCTTGTCCGGCAGCACGAAAACGCACTTATAGCCGCGTTGCTGGGCGACGAGTGCCAGGCCGACACCCGTGTTTCCCGAGGTCGGCTCGACGATGGTGCCGCCGGGAAGCAGCAACCCATCCCGTTCGGCGGCGTCGATGATGCGCACCGCGATGCGGTCCTTCGCGGATCCGCCTGGGTTCAGATACTCCAGCTTGACCAGCACGGTGGCGCTGACACCATCCGTCACCTTGTGCAATTTGACCAGCGGGGTGTCACCGATGAGGTCGAGAACGGTGTCGGCAATTTTCATCGAAAGTCCTTCATCGAGGGTTCTCCACTCTATCGGCGCCCGCTGTGCGCAACCAGTCAGTGCCGGCAGCGTTACTCGGCCAGGAGCGGCGCGAGCGACGTGGGCGACGGCGACGTGACCTGCTCCGAGTACAGCCGCGCGTAGACACCGCCGGCGGCGAGCAGTTCGGCGTGTGTGCCACTCTCCACGATCCGGCCGGCGTCGACGACGAAGATGACATCGGCGGACACGATGGTCGACAGCCGGTGCGCGATGGCGATCGTGGTGCGCCCGCGAGCGGCGGTGTCCAGGGCAGCCTGCACGACGCGCTCGGAGATGGCATCGAGGGCGCTGGTTGCCTCGTCGAGGATCAGCACCTCGGGATCTTTGAGCAGCACCCGCGCAATGGCAATGCGCTGTTTCTCGCCGCCGGAGAGCCGGTAACCGCGCTCCCCCACCAGGGTGTCGTAGCCGCCCGGGAACGACGCGATCGTGTCGTGGATGCTCGCGGACCGGGCCGCGGCCTCGAGCTCGGCATCCGTCGCCTCCGGTTTCGCGTAGCGGAGGTTTTCGGCGATGGTGGCGTGGAAGAGGTAGGTCTCCTGGCTGACGATGCCGATGTGGGAGATGAGGGACTGCTGCTCGAGGTCACGCACGTCGACGCCGGAGAAGAGCACCTGCCCGGCCGAGGCCTCGTAGAAGCGCGGGATGAGATAGGACACGGTGGTCTTGCCGGCTCCGGACGGTCCGACGAAGGCGGCGAACTGGCCCGGCTCGATCGTGAAGGAGACGTCGTTCAAGGTGGAGCGCGAAGCCGTGCCGGCATCCGGGTAGGCGAAGGTGACCCCGTCGAAGGCGACCCGGCCGACCGCCTCACCCTCCGTGGGCACAGGGATGGCGTCGGGGGCGTCCTGGATGGCGGGCCGCAGGTCGAGGTACTGGAAGATGCGGGCGAACAGGGCGCTCGAGGTCTGCAGGTCGAGGGCGACACGCATCAGGCCGAGCAGCGGGAACAGCAGCCGCGATTGAACGGTCGTGAAGGCCACGATCGTGCCGGCCGTGATGTCGGTCGTTCCGCTGTCCATCAGCAGGCCGGCCACGAGGTAGACGATCGCCGGGATGCTGGACAGGAAGATGCTCACCATCGCGAAGAACCACTGGCCGCTCATCTGCTGGCTGACCTGCAGCTGCACCTGGTTGGCGTTCTCGTCGGCGTACCGACGGATCTCGGTCTGCTGACGGGTGAAGCTCTTCGAGAGGAGGATGCCGGACACGCTCAGCGTCTCCTGGGTGATCGCCGTCATATCCGAGAGCGACTCCTGCGTTTTGGACGCGATGCGGGCGCGCACCTGGCCGACCCGGCGCTGGGCGAAGACGAGCACAGGCATCAGGATGATCGCGACGATGGCCAGCTGCCAGCTCAGCAGGAGCATGGCAACCAGCGCCGCGATCACGGTCACCGCGTTGCCGAGCAGGCTGGAGATGGTGTTGGTGAGCACGCTCGCGACGCCGCCGACATCGTTCTGTAGCCTCGATTGGATAACGCCCGTCTTGGTGCGGGTGAAGAAACTCAGCTCCATCGCCTGCAGGTGCGTGAACAGGCGCACCCGCAGCGCGCCCATCACCGAATTGCCGACGTTGGCGGTGAGCCAGGTCTGCCAGACGCCGAGCAACTGCGACCCCAGGTAGATGACGATCATCACCGCCACGAGCACGGCGAGACGCTGCACGTTCGGGCTGCCGCCGGGCGGGAAGAGCCCCTCATCGAAGGCCCGCTGCACGAGGAGGGGCGGCACGACGGAGAGTGCCGCGCCGATGAACACGAGCACCACCGTGACTGTGAGTGCCGCGCGGTGCGGCGCGAACAGTCCACTGATCCGGCGCAACAGATTCGGGATGCGCGGGGCCTCGGCGTTCTCGGCCCGCTGCGCCACCACATCCGCGCCGCTGACCCGCCCTCGCCGACCGCCGCCGCCACCGTGCATTCCGCTCATGAATTCACTCTAAACTCCCGCGCTGACACACGTGTGCCCGTTCCGGACAACGGCGACCCAGTGGGCGTGATTGTCCGAAACGGGCACATTCGGTGATGCGGCTAGCCCTTCGTTGAACCGGCCAGCAGGCCGCGCACGAAATAGCGCTGCAGGGAGAAGAACACGATCAGCGGAACCAGGATCGAGATGAACGCGCCGGCCGTGAGCAGGTGCCAGTCCTGGCCTCTTGTGCCGGTGATCTCAGCCAGCAGCTTGGTCATCGGGGCCACCGCGCCGTCCGCGAAGATCAACGCCACGAGCAGGTCGTTCCACACCCAGAGGAACTGGAAGATGGCGAAGGATGCGATCGCCGGCATAGTCAGCGGCAGCACGATGCGGAAGAAGATCTGCCCGTGACCGGCACCGTCAACCCGCGCCGCCTCGATGACGTCGGCGGGAATCTCCGACACGAAGTTGTGCAGAAGGTAGATGGCCAGCGGCAGGGCAAACATCGTGTGTGCGATCCACACCTGCGAGTAGCCGCCCGCGTCACTGATCGAGGAGACCACCGGGAAGCCGAAGACCTCACCCCGAGAGAAGAACTGCAGTAGCGGAACGAGGGCCATCTGCAGCGGAACGATCTGCAGCGCGAAGACCGCGATGAACAGCACGTTCTTGCCGCGGAAGTCGATCCAGGCGAACGCGTAGGCCGCGAGGCTGGCGATGATCAGCGGCAGGAGCGTGGCCGGCAGGGTGATCGCGATCGAGTTGATGAACGCACCGGCCAGGTTCAGCTGGCTGTTGCCGGCCTGAAGAACCTCGCTGTAATTGTCGAGGGTGAGACCCCAGTTCGAGAAGAGCGTCCACCAGCCGGTGGTGCGCACCTCCTGTGCCGGTCGGAACGAGGAAACGAAGAGACCGAAGGTCGGGACCGTCCACAGTACGGCGATCACGAGCGCCGCGATCGTGGCACCCCGGCTGGTCAGCCGCTTCTTGGTGCGCTTGGCCGCAGTGGTCTCCGCGCGGCGCTCACCGCGGCGGATCTGGCTCTTGGTGCTCTTGTCGACCGGGAGCTCAACCGGAAGAATCGCGCTCATCGGATTTCCCTCTGCTTCTGAATCTGGCGGGCGTTATAAACGACGATCGGGAGCACCAGCAGGAACAGGATCACGGCGAAGGCGGCGGACCGGCCCTGCTCGAAGTTCTTGAACTGCGTGTACATCTCGTTCGCGATGACGCTGGTGTCGTTGGCGCCTGCGGTCATGGTCCGAACGATATCGAAGACCTTGAGGGAGGCGATGGAAATCGTCGTCAGCACGACAACCAGGGCGCTCCGGATGCCGGGCACCGTCACGTTGGTGAACTTCTGCCAGGCGTTGGTGCCGTCGAGTTCGGCGGCCTCCATCTGCTCGGCAGGCACACCCTTGATCGCCGCGGACAGCACGACCATGGCGAATCCGGTCTGCACCCAGATCAGAACGACGATCAGGAAGACCGTGTTCCACGGAGCATTCGCAAGGAAGTTGACCGGCTCGCCGCCGAACCACACCACAACCTGGTTGAGCAGGCCGATCTGGTTCTGGTCGGCCGGACGCGCCGTGTAAACGAAACGCCAGATGATGGACGCTCCGACGAAGGAGATGGCCATGGGCATGAAGACCATGATCTTGAAGTACTTCTCACCGCGGCTCTTGTCGATGAAGACCGCGTACGCCAGCCCGGCGATCGTAGACACGAGCGGCGTGATGAGCACCCAGACGATCGTGTTGAGCACCGTTCGGATGGCCTCCGGCTGGGTGAACACCCAGACGAAGTTGTCGAGGCCGATGAACGCTGTGCCGCGCGAGTTCATGAACGCCTGCACCGTGGTCTGGATGGTCGGAATGATCAGGCCGACGATGAGGAGCAGGATGGCCGGCGCGAGGAAGCCGAAGAGCTGGAAGAGATACCCGGCTCCGGAGCGCGAGCGGTAGTCAACGATGAAGAAGACCCCACCGAGAACGGCGGCCGCGGCGATGGCCCACCAGTACGACCCCGCGGCGAGAAGGATGAGCAGCGGTGCGGCGACGCAGACGGCGAGCCGGATGACGGTGTAGACGGCACCCTTGCGCGGGGCTATCTCGACGAAGAACAGGATCGCGGCCACCAGGGCCACGAACGCGAGGATGATGATGGGGACTTGCACCAGGGGCGGCAAGTCAGCCAGCCAGGCAAGGAATGCCGACATATGAAACCTCTCGAGTACGACTGCGGACTCACGGTTGCTGGGACTCACAGTGTTCGCTGGTGGGGCGGAAAACTACCGCCACGGTACACCAGCAGGGGAGTGCGGGTCGCCCTTTTTCACGGGGGCGACCCGCACCGTTGGTTCTGTTACTGCACGTGCTTCAGCACTGGTGCTGCTGTTGAACGATCGTGACTAGCTGGACGGCCAGCCGGCCTCGATGCTCGTGAGCACCTCGTCGGTCGAGGTGCCGTTGACCCAGTTGACCATTCCCTTCCAGAAGGTGCCGGCTCCCACGGAGCCGGGCATCAGGTCGGATCCGTCGAAGCGGAAGGTGGTCTTCGGGTCCTGAAGGATCTTGATGGCTTCCTGCAGGATGGGGCTCTTCGCGTTGGCCGGGTCAAGACCCGAGTTGGCGCTGATGACTCCACCGAGACTGACGCGGCTGTTGGCCCAGTCATCGCTGGAGAGGTATTCCTGAACGGCCTGCGTGTCGGCGTCGTCCGCGAATGCGGCGACGATCTCGCCACCACCGGTCACGGCCTGGCTACCGGCTTCTTCGGCCGGGGTGACGAAGGCCCAGACGTCACCGTCAGGACCAACCTCTCCGCCGGCATCCGTGATGAAGCCGTCGAAGAAGGATGCCTGGTGGTGCAGCGCGCAGGTGCCCGCGGCGAGCGGGGTGGCCACGTCACCGAACGGGGTGCTGTTGATCGAGCGCACATCACCGAATGTGGCGTTGACGTAGGCCGGGTTCAGCAGGATCTCTCCGACGGAGTCGAAGGCGGACTTGATTGCAGGGTCCGTGAACGGGATCTCGTTGGCAACCCACTTGTCGTAGGTCTCCGCGCCGGCCTGACGCAGGACGAGGTCTTCGACCCAGTCCGTGCCCGGCCAGCCGGTGGCGTCACCCGAGCCGAAGCCGGCGCACCAGGGTGCGCTGCCGGTCTTCTCCTGGATGGTCTTCGTCACGGCGAGGAGGTCATCCCAGGTCTCGGGAACCTCGACACCCCACTCCGTGAATTTCGCCGGGGAGTACCAGATGAAGCCCTTGACGCTGGCCATCAGTGGAGCGCCGTAGAACGTGTCGCCGACGGTGCCGTAGGCCTTCCAGTCCTCGGACCAGAACTCGTCGACGTTGTCTTCGACGGCCTTCGGGGCCGGCTTGAGGAAGTCACGGCTGGCAAGGTCGGCCATCAGGCCGGGCTGCGGGAAGATCGCAATGTCGGGTGCGCTGCCACCCTGCGCACGAATGGCGATCTGGGCTTCGAACTCCTTCGACGCTTCGTACTGAATGTCGATGCCGCTCTCTTCTTCCCAGTCCGCCCAGGACTCTTCGAGAAGCTTGGCCTCGGTGTCACCAATGGTTCCGTAGACGGTGACGACGCCGTCGCCTTCAGCTCCGGCCTCGGCGTTCGTGCTGCCGGGACCACCGGAACACCCGGCCAGGGTCAGACCGGCAATCGTCGCGATAGCGATGGGTGCTGTAATTCGGCGGTGGAATGACCGCATGTTTCCTCCTCGTTGAGTGATGGCGGTGCGAAGGGTATTCCCATGGACACCGAGGTGCTGCAGGTGGTGCAGGTACTGCTTGGGTACCGAAAACGGTCAGATAAGGAACCGGTTCCACACAATAAGTTACGGTACGCCGAGCCGAATCGCAAGACCGACTTTGTCACGGAATGGCAAAGATCGAGGTCCTGGATTCAGACCTTCACACTGCGCCTGCTGGCGCGGGTGACAATCCTGACGGATTTGATGGAACCGGTTCCAGTTAGGGCGTCCGGAGCTGTACAGTGTTCGAGACGGGTCCAAGGGTGGAGGCTGGAATGAGCGCTATTGCGGATGTCGCACGCCTTGCCGGCGTGGCGAAGGCCACCGCATCCCGGGCGCTGAGCGGACGCGGCTATGTGTCGGAGGAGACTCGGCAGAAGGTCATCGCGGCAGCCAGGGAGATCGGATATGTCGCCTCCCCCAACGCGGCCAGCCTCGTGACGGGACGCACCAAGAGCATCGGCGTGATCATCCCATTCATCAGCCGCTGGTTCTTCTCCGAGGTTCTGGAGAGCATGGAGCAGGCACTGCTGGATGAGGGATACGACATGACCCTCTATAACCTGCCGGCACCCTCGCCGGAGCGGGAGCGGGTCTTCGACTACTTCCTCGCCCGCAAGCGATTCGACGGCGTGATCTCGGTGGGGGTGGCACTCAGCAACGAGGAGGTCAACCTGCTGCACCGCCTGGGCCGCCCTCTCGTGGGCATCGGCGGCCCGATTCGGGGCGTGCACACGATCGCAATCGACGACGTGGCCTGCGCCAGGCTCGCGACCAATCACCTGCTCAGCCTCGGCCACACCGATATCGTGCATATCGGTGGGAGCAAGGAAGACGAGATGGACTTCCAGGTGCACAGCAACCGGCTCACCGGTTTCTTCGCCGCCATGCGGGACGCGGGCCTTCCCTCGAAGGACTCCGGTTCGTTCTACCCCTGCGAATTCACGACGCCGGGCGGCTACAAGGTGGGACAGGCCGTTTTCGGCGACCCGCGCACCCGGCCCACGGCCGTCTTCGCCGCGAGCGACGAGATCGCCATCGGCCTGATCGTGGCCGCACGGGAGCTGGGCATCCAGGTGCCCGCCGACCTGTCCGTGATCGGGATCGACGGGCATCCGTATGCCGACATGTTCCGGTTGACGACGATCGAACAGCACCCGCGGAGACAGGGCCGCCTCGCGGTGCTCTCGCTCCTGGCCGAGCTGGAGTCACCCACGCACGGGACGGAAGCAGACCATCTCACCGTGCTGCCGACAAATCTGGCCATTCGTTCGAGCACCAGCGGACCGCGCCCGTCGCACGGAGGCTGACCGGCCGTCGGGCCTCCCGAACCGGGCTAACGACAGAAGGCGTCGCACCCACTGGGTGCGACGCCTTCTGACTACAGACGGCGTGCGCCGTCATGCCTCCGCCGGAGCAGAGAACCCCTCGCGGGGCCTCGACTACTTGAGGGCTGCGGTGGCGCCGGCAGCTTCGAGAGCAGCCTTGCCCTTTTCAGCGGCTTCCTTGGAAACGCCTTCGAGGACGGCCTTGGGCGCGCCATCGACGACGGCCTTGGCCTCGCCGAGGCCCAGGCTGGTGAGCTCGCGCACAACCTTGATGACCTGGATCTTCTTGTCGCCGACAGCCTCGAGAACGACGTCGAAAGCGGACTGCTCTTCGACCTCTTCAACGGGTGCAGCAGGACCAGCAGCGCCGGCAACGGCGACCGGAGCAGCAGCGGTGACCTCGAAGGTCTCCTCGAACGCCTTGACGAACTCGGAGAGCTCGATGAGGGTGAGGCCCTTGAACTGTTCGAGCAATTCCTCGGTGGAAAGCTTTGCCATGATTTTTCTCCCTATAGTTTCTTAGTTACTCACCGCGATGCCAGGCCGATGCCTAGTTCGCGGACTCCTGCTTCTCACGCAGCGCGTCGATGGTGCGAACAGCCTTCGACAGTGGTGCGTTGAACAGATATGCGGCTCCGAACAGCGAGGCCTTGAATGCGCCGGCCAGCTTGGCCAGCAGCACTTCGCGGGACTCGAGGTCGGCGAGCTTGCCTACCTCTGCGGCGGTGAGCGGGTTACCGTCGAAGTAACCACCCTTCACTACCAGGAGAGGGTTTGCCTTGGTGAAGGCACGCAGGGTCTTCGCGACGGCGACAGGGTCTCCGTGCACGAATGCGATTGCGGACGGACCGACAAGCTCGTCGTCAAACGACGTGATGCCGGCGTTGTTGGCCGCAATCTTGGTCAGCGTGTTCTTCACCACGGCGTACGTGGCGTCCGCACTGATGGAAACGCGCAGCGTCTTGAGCTGCGCAACAGTGAGACCGCGGTACTCGGTGAGCAGAACGGCGGTCGAGCTCTGGAATTTCTCCGTAAGCTCGGCGACCGTTGCTTCCTTGTTCGCCATGGCGCTCCTCTTGGTTTCATGTGCCGGTAGCCCGGGGAGCAGACATGAAAAAAGCTCCAGCGCAGGCGCCGGAGCTGGGAACGCATTCACGGGGAATGCAGTCTGACTTCGAATCCTGCGCGGGCCGTTCACGTGAATGAACCTTCGATTGCCTCTGTATTTCTACATAGCAATAACCGGCGGTCTTTGGCTGTGGGCAACGATACGGAATGAATGGGCTCGGCGCAAATCGGCGTCCGTCTGAGATTTGCCTGCCGCGCGCCTGACTCCAATCGGCGGGCGGGATATGGAGAGGTCAGGTGAGCGGGAGAGAGACGCGGAAGCAGGTGAAGCCCGGGCGGCTCTCCACGTCGATCTCGCCGTGGTGGGCGGCCACGACTGCGCGGGCGATGGCCAGACCGAGGCCGGTGCTGCCAGTTCCCCGGTAGCGCGAGCTGTCGCCGCGGGCGAAACGCTCGAACAGGGTGGACTGGAGGTTCTCGGGGATGCCGGGGCCGTCATCCGTCACGGTCACGATGGCCCGGTCGTTCTCGAGCGCGAGGGCAACGCCGACCGTGGTTTCCGGTGGCGTGTGGATGCGTGCGTTGGCGAGCAGATTGGCGAACACCTGGTGCAACCGCGCGGCATCGCCGACGGCCTCCACCGGCTCGTCGGGCAGTTCCCGACCCTCATCGAGGCGGGCAAGGAGCAGCAGGTCTTCGACCAGGCCGGTCATGCGCACGGATTCCGACTCGATCCGCCCCAGGGGATGCAGCGCGTCCGGCGGTAGCTCCTGGTCGGAGCGGCGGTTGAGTTCGGCGTAGCCGCGAATCGACGCCAGCGGCGTGCGCAGCTCGTGGCTGGCGTCGGCGACGAACTGGCGCACCTTGCGCTCACTGGCCTGGCGGGTTTCGAGCGCCACGTCGACGTGGTCGAGCATCCGGTTCAGCGCCGAGCCCACCCGGCCGACCTCGGTTCGAGGGTCGGTGTCACTGGTCGGAACCCGCTCGACGAGCGAGACCTCCCCCCGGTCCAGGGGAAGCTCGGACACCCGCGCGGCCGTCTCGATCACGCGCACCAGAGGGCGCAGCGCGAGCCGCACGATCCAGGTGGCCAGGAACACGGCGATGAGGATGCCGACCAGGGAGACCACCGCGATGATGATGCCCAGCTGGGTCACCGTGTTCTGCACCCCGGAGAGCGGCAGACCCACCAGGTTGAGGATCCCGTTGCGGGTCGTTTCGGCCCTGACCCGGTAAGTGTCGGCGTCGTCGCCGAGGGTCACCGTTACCGCGGTCGATTCCCGCATCTGATCGGCCAGGACCTGTATCTGCTCACGGGTCAGCACCGTGATGTCGCCGCTCTCTTCCTCGGTGTAGGCGGCCGTGACGGTCGAGCCGTCGGCGCAGGGTCCACGGCGCGTGCGGCCGGCGAGCGCGCGGGGGGAACCTCCGGTCACGAGGCGGTCTTCAGCATGTAGCCGGCGCAGCGCACCGTGTGGATCATCGGCTCGCGGCCGGCATCGATCTTCTTGCGCAGATAAGAGATGTAGATCTCGACGACGGAGGACTTGCCGCCGAAGTCGTAGCTCCACACCCGATCCAGGATCTGGGCCTTGCTCAGCACACGACGGGGGTTGCGAATCAGGAAGCGCAGCAGTTCGAACTCGGTGGCGGTCAGCTCGATCGGGTCTGGCCCGCGAAACACCTCGTAGCTGTCTTCATCGAGGGTGAGGTCACCGACCGTGATGCGGGGATCCCGAGAATCCGCCACGGTGAGCGTGGACCGGCGGATGAGCCCACGAAGCCGGGCTACCACCTCCCCGAGGCTGAACGGCTTGGTGACGTAGTCGTCGCCGCCGGACGTCAGACCCTTGAGCCGGTCGTCGAGGGAATCCTGTGCCGTGAGGAAGAGCACAGGCGATGGTGAGCGCCTGGCGCCCCTCGCCGGCCGTGCGCACGTCCCAGCC
>Ga0136639_10000213_pt1 | contig 18406 bp, 18 predicted proteins | sample AntDrymUQ8592106_2_FD_113739 | JGI IMG/M metagenome (GOLD analysis project Ga0136639, IMG submission 113739) | Polar desert sand microbial communities from Dry Valleys, Antarctica - metaG UQ859 (21.06) | ecosystem: Environmental > Terrestrial > Soil > Desert | place: Antarctica: Dry Valley...
CAGGAGGGTAATTGAGAGATGCAGCAGCCAAAAACACGGCCTGAAGATATATGTTGGGAGGATCCATACAATGGCCAAGTGGATATGACGCTATATGCTGATGGCTATGCTATTGATATAGCAACGGTGTTCACGGCTCGCAAATGGAAGGTGTGGGAAGCGTGGCAGCAGAAGTACGGAGGGTTATTTAGAGAATTATCAGTAGGCATTACCCCCAAAATATAAACTTAAATGGCAAGAATTCGCACTATAAAGCCAACTCATTGGGCAGATAAGGAGCTTCCTAAAATACCACTTCAGGCACACTTGCTATGGATTGCAACGTGGAATTTTTCAGATGACTCAGGAGTATTTGACGCAGACCCGCTATTAATCCGTTCGCAGGTTTTCCCCCGGCGTACCGATATAAGGGTGGAGCAAATTCAATTATGGATTGGCCAGTTAGTAAAAGCCCGGTTTATACTACCTTTCACATTTAATGGTGAAGGCTACTATGTACACCGCACTTTCGGAACTCACCAGCGTATTGACAAGCCGCAGCCGTCACATATCCCTGAAGATGTGTTAAGTAGTGTATTCGTGGAATATTCCACGAACGTTCTTGGAACGATCCCGCCTGTAGAGTATAGTAATAGTAATAGTAAGGGAGGGGAGGGGAGCGTACCGCCGCCCGCGCCCGAATTGTCTCAGGAAGAAATAAAGTTTCACTCATTCAACGGCTGGTTGCAAAACAATGCCCCGCAGGTATTGAAGATGAAAGAGCAAGTCACACCTGAACAATTTCGGAAGCTGACAGAGGCTTGGGCGCTTTCTCCGCATTTGAAGCAGCAGCATTTAGACCTGATACTGGCAATGCACAATTACAAACCATTGCTCACTAAAAACAATTCCGCTTACCTAACCCTGCTCAAATGGGCTGAAAAGGATAACAAAAAGACCTCCGATGCAGACAGATAAATTGCTGGCTTTCGCCAAACTACCACCGCAGGCTTTGGAATTAGAAGCCGCTGTCATAGGCGCGCTTATGATGGAAGGCCATAGGCTAGATGATGTACGGGAGATTCTGACTGACGGGGATATTTTTTATAAGCGGCAGCATCAGGTAATTTATGCTGCCATACTTAGCCTACGTGCTGCAAATAAGCAAATTGACCTGCTGACTATCACGGAGGAGCTGACGAAATTAGGCAATCTAGAAGCGGCTGGCGGTGCTTACGGGGTTACTATTCTCACTTCCAACGTCGTTAGTTCTGCGCACTTGGAAACACACGCCGAAATAATTGCTCACAAGCGCACTTTACGCGAGCTGATTATCTCAATGCAACGCGGACTTGCCGCCTGTTATGATGTGGAGGCCAACGCGGCAGATATAATTGCTGATTTGAGCCGCGAAGTGTCGGAGATGGGAGATACAGGGTCGGTTGAAACCGTACATCATATCTCAGAAGCTATGCTTGAAGCCGCAAAAGAGTTAGAAACGGCTATGCAGAACCCCGGCCACCTCACAGGTGTAGACACAGGTTTGAAAGCGGTAAACATGCTCACCAATGGCTGGCAGCGTTCAGACCTCATAGTGCTCGCTGCGCGACCATCTCAGGGCAAAACGGCGCTTGCGCTGGAGCTTTCCCGCGCGTGTGCCTTATCTAAAATATCACAACCAAAGCCTGTATTATTCTTTTCGCTGGAAATGGGCAAAGTGCAACTCGCGAAAAGGCAATTTGCGGCGGGTGCAAGCGTGGAAATGGGCAAGATACAGCGGGGCGATGTAAGCACGCAGGAGTTTACCAGAATTGTAGACGAGTTAAACCGCTCAGCCAGTTTTCCCCTTTACTTGGACGATAAGCCGGGCTTAACCCTTTTGCAGCTCTGTGGTAAGGCGAGGCGGTTTAGGAGGCGGCACGGCATAGCTATGATCGTTATTGACTACCTGCAACTGATTTCTGCCAAGAAAGAAAAAGGCAGGAACCGAGAACAGGAGATTGCGGAGATAACGCGCACCCTAAAGCAACTCGCCAAAGAATTGCAGATACCCATAATTGCCCTGTCCCAGATGAATCGGGATAACGACGAGGGCAATCGTAAACCGCGCCTTAGCGACCTGCGGGAGAGCGGAGCCATTGAGCAAGACGCAGATGTGGTGTGCTTTATCTGGCATGAGAAAGACGGCAATTCAGGCTCGGTAAAGAATCAGCTTGTGTTTGCGAAGCACAGGAACGGGGCGACAGATACTATTGAGGTCATTTTTGAGGGAGCAACACAGCGTTGGAAGGATATGCCCGACGCCTTTGATATTGATGCGCCGCCACGCTTTAACCCGTATGGGGGGATGCGTAAAGACGCGAGCGTGGCAGGTTATAATCTAAGCCCGTCATCAGGGGGTGAGGTTCCTTTTTGAATATTAATAACTGCATAATTATTAACTAAGTGAAGAGCAACAAACGAAAAAATGAAATATAACATTTGCATTTGCATAGGCATTGACCCAGATACTGCTAAGTCGGGCGTAGCCATAAAGCAAAACGGCAAAATTGAAGGAACAACAATGAGTTTCTTTGACCTGTACGAAACTCTGCAAAATCTTAAAGGCCATGATGTATTGGTACGCGTATCTGCTGGATGGCTCAATAAGAAAACCAATTTTAGGCAAAAAATTAAAGTAGGTGGAAGGTGGGTAGAGCCGCCGCCCGGTGTGCGGGAAAAGATGAGCGAAAAGACAGGGCGCAATCATCAGGTAGGTATGCTGATAGCAGAAGCGTGCAAGCATCTTAGCTTAGAATATGAACTTGTAAAGCCTTATGAAAAGAAGTGGACACCTGAAATATTTAAGGCTGCGACAGGGATTGATACCAAAAATCAGGAGATTATTGATGCTGGGGTGCTTGTTATTGGATTTTAACCTCCAACCCTTACAATCATGAATCTTCCAAATGAAAAAAGTATATTTGTACCCAAATGCCACTACTTGATAAGAACACTATAGACACACTACAACGTGAAGGAAAGGTGACGCTAACCCAAAAACATAATTCCCGACCTTTCAGAAGTCGGGAATTATAAATTCATCCATTATGGCAAAAACAACAGACCGAAACGAAAAAGGACAATTTATTGAAAATAACAAAACTGCTGAAAAGTGGACTGAATCAAAAGTGATAGAAATATTGCAAACGATGTACGACAGACTTATACAAGGCTCTGAAATGCAAAACGGCAATATTGTTCGTGCAAATGATATAAAGTTGGCAGGAGAGATAAGATTGATGTTTGGAGTGAGCCGCCAAATGTGGAACGAATGGCAAGATAAGTTTAAAGAAAGTGTTCCCGTTTCCGACTTTATAAAAAACATTACCGAAATTTTGGAGTGTAGAGTGTTATACTCTGGGCAGACTATGGATATATTTTTACTCAAAAATAAGTACGGTTATAAAGATAAACAGGAGATAACGGGTGCTGATGGAGCTCCACTAAATCAAACGATTATTATAAAGGGCGAAAAGTTCGCTAAAAGTGATATTAATAGATAGTAGTTCTTATTCAACAGGATTTCACGATGTTTTACATTCGTGGGATAGGTATTTAATTGCTTACGGTGGCCGTGGAAGCGGTAAGACAGATACGTTTTATTTAAAGTATTTACTTTCTTTATTTGAGCCATTTCACTTCAAACTTGCATATATAAATAAAGAAGCTGCGAGTATAAAAGATCACCAATATGCAGGGTTTAAACGTGTGGCAAAGCGTATAGGTGTTTACGACAAACTACGCTTCTACGATGGCACGTACCACATTACCAACTTGGCGAATGGTAATGCATTAATACCGCGTGGTATGGATGACCCTGAAAAAACTAAAGGATTAGATGATATTACGGCTATATGGTGGGATGAGATAAATAAAGGCACATTGGAGGATTTTCAGGCATTGAACGCGTTGCTTCGCAGCCCGAAGGCTGAGTATCTACAATTTGCGATGAGCTTCAATCCTGTAAGCGATAGGCATTGGCTTAGGAGCACCTTTTTTAGTGAGGCTGATTCACACGCGTTAAATGAGATATACAAAGAAGTGGCTTACTTGCATAGAAGTACATATTGTGATAATGATTACATAAACAAAGATGATTATTATGAAACCCTGCTTTTGAGTGCAGCGGGCAACCGCAACAGAATAAGGGTAGATGTGGAGGGCGATTGGGGATTGCCAGAAAACAATAACCCCTGGCTATACTCCTTTGATGAAAGTAAGCACGTAAAACCTACGCTCCCTTTTTTGCCAGCCTTCACGGTGTACATTTCTTTTGATTTCAATCGCGACCCAATAAGTTGCACGGCTTGGCAGATGAGCCCCCACAAAGGCACTAGAGATAGCTTCATACACTGCATTAGGGAATTTGGCGGCAAGATTCAACTACGTGAGCTATGCCAACGAATAAAGACAACTTTCCCTGCTTCCATTTTGGAGGTGACGGGGGATAGCAGCGGCCGCAAAGGTGATGTGGCTTACAATAGCGCCCATGACAGTGCTTACAGTCTTATCCAAGCGCATTTGGGGTTGCACAAAAGACAAATGAAGCCAAACATTTCCAATCTGCTCCATGAGAATAGTAGAATGCTTTGTAATGCGATGTTCCACAGTTACCCAAATTTATATATTAGTGAAAAGGGTTGCCCAAATTTAATTGCGGACTGCCAAATTGCGCAGGTCGATGATAAAAGCAAGAAGCCGCACCAATTGCGGAAAGATAGAGATCAGTACAAAATGGATTACTTCGATGGTATGCGATACTACTTCCAGATGTACTTCCAAGAATTCGCTAACAGCACATATTTTAAACTTAAACAGAAATGAAAATCAAATTTGTAAACTGCTATCAATACAATAGTAAAGACGATTGGGCACTAAATATTTTTCGGATATGACAACCCTAAAAAATAATCCACTCTATCGAATTGCCTTTCAATCCAAAGTACACGGCATAGACTTATACATCCCTGCTGAAGGGGCAGCTTACCACACCTCCCGTTACATGGCAGCAGGTGCGCAAGATATATACAGCAGCGCCGGGGCTACCAAAGAGCTCACGGGTAAAATCTACAAAGAGATAAAGCGCCTATGCAATGATGCACACTCAAAAAAAGATATATCCGCGCTCATGGATATAAATACCTGGATGGATAATTTACTATACCGCCACAGTTACCCAATAGATGAGCTCTGCTCTGTGCGCATGGGAGCCATATACTCGTTTATGGAGGATGAAGACCCCGACACCATGCACGATCTGTTTACGCAAAAGAAGGTGGCCTTTGCAATGGGTAATTTTGAGCAGGGGGTTAGGTCTGACCCGGAACTGTACACTTTTTTTTTGAGTATGGGTATCGTATACACGCCAGCGTACAGGGAGCTGTCAGATATTACGACAGATACGGACTATTTCAGCCGCAGGAGCGAAACGATAGCGGCCCTGACACCACAGCAGTCGCACAGCGGGTAGATGAGCACTATATGAACTTTACCCTTCACGCGTTGCAAGCCACGGAGGGAGACCAAATGAAGGCTGATTATATGCTCAATTGTAAGGTTATGGAGTACTACTGGCGGCTTGTAAACAGAAAGAAGTACGTAGATTGGGTAGAGAAGGGAATGGCAGACGCGAAAAGGAAATAATTCAATATAATCAAAGAAGGTGAGTTAGACGAAGTGTCAACTTGTGCAAAAATTGCACAGGTTCAAAATGAAGGAGGGAGAGAGGTGCGCAGAGACATTGATTTCTACAATCTTGACATGTCTCCATCTATATCCCTGCACATTACTGTGATTTCACCGAATTCGGTGAAATTGAAATTCGGATTATTAAGTCGCTCCCATAACAATAGATATTCCAGCGTATCTTTTCTTGAAAGCCAATTGGAAATAACCATTCGCCCTTTATCCTCAAAAGCCGCAGCTAAATCAGTAAAACTGGTATATAGTTACCGAAATATTTCCTTTTGGTAAAGGAAAGTCTTCATTGAGTGAGTATCTTTGACTTTTCAGGTCGGGCGCGGCCTTCCCTAATACGCGTCAGGCCATAAGCCGCCTATAAGTGCGCACTTCCATTTAGAAGTACTTGTAGGCAATGCCGGAACTATACGAAATAATACACCAGATAACGTACCGGGCCGATACCTCCGCTATTACGCAGGCTTCGGAAGCGTTTGCATCACAAACGAGGGTGTTGGCAGGGCTGCAGCGTGCGCTCGCCTCCATGCAAGGGCAGTACGACAGGGCGCGGGCATCAGGAAACGTAGCAGAACAGACGCGGCTCACGGCAGCTATGGACAGGCTTAGAACTGCTATTCAGGCACGAACGGCAGCTACGCGTGAAATGCTCCTTACAGACAGAAATTTACAACAAGGATTACAGCAGGAGGTAGGAATTATAAACGGGCTTACCGTTCGTCTGAACGCTTTACGAGAGGCTCAGCGAAGTGCCACCACTACAACTGAAATTAGAAACTTTGGGCGTGAGATTGCAAACGTAGAGCGTGATTTAGCCCGTGTGTCAGGAAGTCGTAACGGTATATTAGGGCAAATGCGTAGCGGATTTTCTTCAGGGTTAGGAGTGGCCGGGGCTTTCGGAGTTGCCAATTTGGTGTCTTCCGGTATTGGTGCTTTGACTGCATATCTTGATAAAGCAAGCGAGCTTGCGAAGCAGACTGAGGGCGTGGAGGTGGCGTTTCGGAGACTTGACAATCCAAACTTGCTAAAGAATCTACAATCGGCCACACGCGGCACTGTCTCAGACTTAGAGTTAATGAAGTCGGCTGTGCAATTCCAGAATTATGGCCTGCCTGTAGATAAGTTGGCTACCGCCTTACAATTTGCCCGTACAAGAGCGCGGGAGACAGGGCAAAGCGTTGAATACCTCGTTCAGTCAATCACAACGGGTATCGGTAGGCAGTCGCCGCTAATACTTGACAACTTAGGTCTAAATGCAAAACGTGTAAGAGATGAATTCGCAAAGATGGGCAACTTTGCGGATGCTGCTTTCAAAATAATTCAGGAGGAGTCGGCCAAAAGCGGAACTGCCTTAGATAGCTATGCAGATAGATTAGATCGTGTAAATACTTCAATAGAAAACCAACAAGCCAAGTTGGGCGAAGGCGTTAATAAGTTCAAATCTTACGCGCTTGCTACAGGTAGTGATATAGTATCATTATTTAGCGGCGATGATATAGGGTACGGTAACACGGCATTTGACAGATTATCGGCGGCTTATGATGATCAGGAGGTGACGGACGCAGCCTATCAAGAGCAATTGGCGGCAAAACAAAAGTTTGAAGATTCTTTTTTAGCCATTACCGATAATTACGCCAACGCTGACAATGAACTGCGCAGCGAAATAGTATCTAAAGTAGAGGGCTGGCAAAGCATATTACTGGCAGGAGCAGCCCGATACTATGGGGCCGATAGTGAGCAGTATGCGGCGTATGCTAATAATCTGCTTTCAATGGCTGAACGGCTGTGGAGCCAGTTTGCTAAGCTGCGTGGTGAGAGCACGAAAACAATCAGCCCTGATAACATGGACGTTTCAGGGCTTGAAAAAACAATCAGCCGAAACAAAGAGCTTATAGATAGCTACACCACCTCCGATCTGAAAATAAATAACAACCTCGTAGAGCGCAACCGCCTTTTAAAGGAAAACAAGGATAATCAGGAGCGAATCAATGATATTCAGGGTAAAGAAGATAAGGTAAGTGCGGGTAAAATAAAATCAGCCTCCGCCGTAGGAAATCGGCAAGAGGACTTAGAGCAGCGTTTACAGGAGACGCTTGCAGGGCTACGTCAGAAAGGGTTGGAAATCCGCGAGAAATCAGAGGTTGAAAGTGCGGAAAAGATAGAGCGCATCAATCTCCGCCCCCGCGACACAGCTATTCTGAAGTTGGAAAACGACATTGATCAGGCACGTCGTAAAGGTCTTCTTACTGCCAATGTAAACGCGGTATTTGAAAACATCCGAGTAGAGATAAATGCCAATGCAAATGCCCAGATTGAGCAAGACACGGATAAATTTTATGAAACACAACGCGCTAAGCTCATAGACTTCTTCCAGTCGTTAAACAGCGCGGAGCTCAGCAGCTTGAAAGCCTTATCAGGATTACCCGGATATTCAGATATAAGCACCTTGCGCCGTATTGCGCAGCTTGAAACACAGGCGCAGCTTGATGAGCTTCAAAAGAGGTATGCCGCCAATGTACGCACGGCGCAGGAAACCGCGCAGGGTCTTGATATTATGCTCAAACTTGGCGAAGATTTTCAGCAACAGAGCAATATCATTAAAGAGCAGGGATTGCGAAGAGAGTATGATGTGTACAGTAAGCACTATCAGAGCATACGTGAAATTGTAAGCCATGAATTACAGGAACAGGTAAATGTTATTACCCGTGCCCAGAATAACGAGCAGGAGGCTTTACAGGCCTCCTATGATGCGGGCGAAACTTCATATAGAAAGTATCTCAAACGCAGGGCGGAAATTCAGGCAAATTTCAACTCGGAAAGCAACCTACAACAGCAAGCGCAGATTACAGAGGAAATAGAGCGCGCTATGCAGCTTATTGGCAATGCCGCTGTATCAGGTCTTCCCTCCGAAGAAATTGCACAGTTACAGGATAAATTAGAATCGTTACGCGCGGAATTGGCTAAGCTAAAGGCTGCAGCTACAGATAATGCATGGGGTGATAGTCCCTTCAGGCGTTTCTTTTCAGAAGTTGAAGACTATATAGACGTTTTCAATGTCATCGCTTCCGCAGTAGCTGATGGGCTGAACATGATAGAGGAGCGCACGCAACGTAGTGCAGAAAGGGAGCTGAAGATAAGAGAAAAGAGGCTGGAAGATGCACGTATATTGGCAGAGCGCGGCAACACCGAGGCTTTGAAATCAGAGCAGGAAAAGATTGCAGAATTAGAACGTATAAGGGAGGCGAGCGCAAGAAGGCAGGCAATTGTAAATAGCAGCCTTGCGCTTTCTTATGCAATTGCAGGTGTAGCCAAAGCTGCTTTGGAAGGCGGGGGGGCGTTTGCTCCTGTAACAATAGCCGCCTTTATTTCAGCACTTGTAGCAGGCTATGGATTTGTCTCATCATTAGACCCTCCTGAATTAGGCCTCAAAGAAGGCGTTATTGACTTACAAGGCCCGGGCACATCTAAAAGCGACAGCATTAACGCGCGCCTAAGCGTAGGCGAAAGCGTAATGACGGCCGAAGAAACGCAGAACTACAAGCCCTACTTAATGGCTATGCGTGAAGGCACTTTTTCCCCCATGCTGCGTAATGACTTTTTCAACAGTTCAGTATCCGGGTTCGCCTCAAAAGCAGACTTGCGCGAATTGTCAGCCAAATTAGACGAGGTAGTAGATGCTGTATACGATACACAAACTAAGGTAGATACCCGTGTTACCAAAGATGGCATTTACCAAGCTGTAGATACAGTAGCAAAACGCGAACGGAGGCGCTGGGCATCTTAATGGCCATACGCATCTATTTCCGGCATCTTCAAATGTTCAACGTAACAGGCGCCCCTATCATCTATACGGGAGCTTCGCCCGTTACTGTGGTAGCTACGGCGGGCACTGTCCCTCAAACGGAGTGGATTGATGTTACCAATGACGTAAGCGATGAAGAGGCTTTGCGGCTTACATGGACTCTAAATAAACTTAATAATGGTAACGACTCGATAGCCGGGGAACTCGCACCGCAAAGGGGAGTTACATCAAATATTCAGGTAGAAGGTAATGCTTATCATTTTGTTTCCGCGTGGTGCAAAGACCATGTAGCGGCTCCGCTTAATGCCATTGATGTAAAGATTGAGGATACCGACTGCGGAGAGTACATAGGCTATCAGATAAAAAGCTCGCAGCTCGCATGGTGCGAAGATGGGTTGTGTGCCTTTGATCTGTCAATAAAACAGCAGGATGAAGCCATGAACTGCATGAAGCGTACGCTCATAGCCGACAACTGGCAGGGATGGTTTAAAAATACGGGGGGTAAGGTACACCCTCGCTTTTCCTACTGCAATGAACAACGGCCAAACGGCGTATTGATTATGCTGTGGTACATCACCTCGCTGGTGGCTATTGTATTCACAGTAATATTACTACCGCTAATATTAATCATTAACATTATCCTGATCCTGCTGGCCATCATAGTAGCAGTGATTGATAGCATCCCCGGTATAGACCTTGGTATTGACATTCCCGACCCGATAGGACCCGGGGATCTGCTCAAGAATCTCATAATGTTTTACGTGGAAAGCGCAGGTTGTGGCAGGGAGCACCCTGCGCCACTCATACGCGACTACATAAGCAATGTGTGTATGAAGTGCGGTATTGAGGTAGATGCCGTTACAGCTCCCATATTCTTTGCACCAACAATCACAATAGAAACATCATCTCGTGGCGTGGTAACAGAGCGCAATCCGCACTACATGGCGTGTTACCTCAATGCAGACACGACGAAGGGCATTCGCAGGTTTCGGGGCTTCAATATATTTGTATCGCCTGTTCCAAACAATACTGACTTTTACAGAGAAGATAACGCTCCTGTGCTTGCGCTGGATATGTTTCTTAATAACATAAAAGGCATATACAATGCAGAGTGGAGATTAAAGGGCAACAAGCTATACTTCTGGCGCAAGGACTGGTATAAAACTGAGGGAGCTTACCTGTATGACTTTACAGGTGAGAGTGCCGACCGCAACAAAATACTGGAAGGCATCTGCTTTAGTTGGAATGAAGTAAAGTACCCTGCTGCCTGTGAAGGCATCTACAACGATGATCCGCTAGATAGCTGCGGTAATGAAGCAAAGGCGCACATGAACGATGTGATTTCCTTTGGCCTTACTGATGATAACCCCAACTATGAGGGTATATTGGATAAAAAGCAGGATTTTGGAGCTACAAAATTCCGCCTGGATGGAGTATCTACAGATTACGTGTATGATGCAATGCAGATAGTCTTAAAGTTTGAGTTCTTATCGCTGTGGATTTTTGTGCTTATGCAAAAGGTGCATTACTGGATGCGAGATTATGCAAACCATGGCTTACTGCTCCGTGACGATCTGCTCATACTCCCTAAAATACTTATTTGGGATGGCAAGGATTACATGAATGCAAAGGCTGTAAAGACGCACCGCGCTCACCCTAATGTAGACGGGTATACTTCACCCGTACCTAACCCATTTTATCCGTTTTACGAAGGAGATGTGGCCGTTGTTAAGCCTTGGCACGAAGTACACGAGCCCCAAACCGAGGTTTTGGGTGATGGTGTAAGCCTTGGCTCCGTGCCCGAAGGGTACTACACTGTGCAGGACTATCTCGGCATCAATATCGCTGAACAGCCTGCTTTACTGGTCAACTACCCTATGTACTTTGAGCCACATTTTCAGGGTACGTTGTGGGATTGGTTTCACTGGGTTGATGACCCTAAACGCAACCCTCGCATGAACATGAGCTGGAGCGTGAAGCTGGAACTATGCTGCGAAGACCTGAAGCTATTGAATGTACTGGGTGATGCTTCAGACGCAGAGCTGAATGCGCGTGTAAAGCTCCCCGTTGCATATTACCCCGAGGGTATTATAGATGAGATAGAGGTAGTCTATGACCCTACAGAAGATACCGGCCGTTACATAAATCTTAAAGGAACCCTATAGCATGACATGGGCTGATACTATTTCCGAACTTGAATATTTTACCAATCCCGGGCCTTGGGATTGCTACGGCGAACCTTTGCTTTCACCTGACAATCTCGTATTGCAGGCGGTATTTGAGCCATCACCTGTAGCTGCATACAAGTTGCGCATTAATGTACTTCGCCCTGACGGCGTTCTTTTAGAAGCCAATGCGCAGGGCGTATACTTTGACTATGTGTTTTTTAATGCGGTAATAGGCGGCGAAGATGTTACCTGCTGCAATATAAAAATGAAAGATTGGAGCCCTGCTATGTGCGCCAATGGCTGCTTTGTCCTTGAGGTGGTGGTAACAACCTCCACCGGGATTTCATTATTTTGGAAATATACACAGCGGTACAATGCTGTAGGATGCGACACATCGCTTTGTGGTACGCCCCCCTTACTTGTAGCTGAGTTAGATGATACGGAGACGCCACAAGGACACAAGCAGCTTAAAATAGACCTGTGTGGGCAGGGCCCGATTCCTATTGACCCGTGCCGTGGTGAATACATCAGGCTGGAAGGGTCATGGCCGTGCGATGACAGCATAAACGGAGAGTATTACGGCACTCCTGAAAATATAATAAACTGTTGCTATGATGAGGGCAACGCTGGGTTTGACGCGCCTTTCCCATTCACGAAAGGAACATGGTTAAGCGCCTCATTTAAGAAAGCTCCCCGCGAGTTGAAGCGTATCATTTCCCTTAACTGCAAAACGCAGCGGGTGGAGGTAGTGACTAAAAAACAGATGCACGGCAAAGACCCTTACCCGGAGTGGAAGATGGAAGACGTGGAAAATATCCTGATAGCGCCACGTATACTTGTGGAGGGCGTAGAATACCTGTACCGTGAAGCATCTCCGTTTGAAAGACTACATGAGTGTACAAGTCATTTTCGGTTGAAGGGCAACTTTGAGCTGTGCCCTAAGCGTCAGACGTTCGGCTGTAAAGTAGACTGCGAAGAAAAGGCACGCTACTTCAAGCTGGGGCGCATATCTCCCAACGGGCGGTACTATGATGAGGGCGGCAAGTTAATAGCCACTACCACCACCAGCAGGTCAGCAGAAGCAAATCTTTTCCTATGGCTCCGCACACGCCCAGGCGTTACTTACGCCAAGATAATACCCACCTCTGTACTTGACTGTACTGCTGCTCACCTGTGGATGATAGCTGGCAGGGAGGCGATGCCTACAGTGATTTACTCGGGCTATGTAAGAGGTGGCGAACGTATGTATGGAATAGACTTGGGACTTACTAACCCCGACTACTCTGTACTGTGCGCCACACCATCAGCGCAAACATTATGCAACGCTCCTGTGCTGGATGTGCCAGCGGTAGCTGCTTTCGCCTGCGATACACCTGTGCTTAGTACACCTGTGGTATCAAACTACCAGACCTCGCTTGTGCTAGATAGCACTGCTCCGTGGGTGCTGGATGCAGGCCTGTCAAATGCTACACTCACCGTAAACACCGTGCAATTAGATTTCGTTGTACTCAATGCAGGGTCAACAAATCCAGACTTTGTTTGGGGCAGCGAATGGATAGGCACAATATCTTCTGCGGGCAGGCCTGACATAGCAATCATTTTTGATTCTACCAACAGCTCGCTCCCTACAGGCAGGCAGTTGCAAATAGCCGACAATGGCCGCTTCTACTGGACAGGCAAGCCTATCAGTGCAGATGGCAGCGGGGCACTTATTGAAATATTCTCAATTACCTACAACGTGTAATAATGGCAAAGAAAATAACAATTACAATTACAGATCACGGTACTCCCTGTACAAACTACTACGAGGTGCAGTACAAGCCGCAATCAGGTGCAGTTTGGACTAATGCTGCACAGGGAGCAGTTACAGGCGATACGGTAACGCTCGCTCCGATACCCGACAATGATGATTGGGATTGTCGGGTTCGTCGCTTCTGCTGCGATGGTACATGGAGCGATTGGATTACTACCACCTTCACAACTTTATAAAGCATGGCCTACACGCTGACTATTTCAATTAATGACCCTGTTTTACCACCGGGTGAAACATTTGATGTAAGCTACCTGCATCTTCTTACCGGAGGTGCTCCCGTTGCGCTTGGCCCAAAGACTAATGAGCCATTTACAATCTCTGATGTGTTGCCGGGGGATTATGAAATTTATGTAGAATATGAGGGCTGCATTTTCACTTACTGTGTGAGCTTTGCAGGTGCGCCAAACCCGCCCCCACCTCCGCAGGGTTGTGCCGATTGCCCTGTATTCACGGATATATTTATTGAGAATCATATATTTTCTGCTGTGGATTATCTGATTATTGAAATGGAACAGGAGTTAGGCGATAACTGCTTCCTGACAATTAAGATAGGCCGTACAATGGCAGAGGTTATCTCCGGCGATTGTATCACTTTATACGTAGAAGGCGCATACCTTCCTGACGCGAGTGTGGTAGCTTTGTGGAATAACTTCCCTTGCTACCTCCGTATTATGCTGGGCTTTGTTCCCATTGGGGAAGTTGGGGAAGTTTGCTTTGAGGGAGAAATTACAGATATACGAGATGTTTAGTATTTATATTTGCAATATCCTACCAGCCGGGCGCGGCACTCTATAATACGCAATCAGGCTTCTTTGAATGTGCCTTTCAAAACATTCTGTGATCGGGCGCGGTCATCCTACAAAAACGCATCAGGCAATACTCCGCCTCCAAGGTAGTCTTCAAACAAACTTTAATTCTTTTACGAAGATGTATTGCCCTACAGCATGTGCAGATTTTACTCTGCTGGGCCTGCCTACTGGTGGCTGCCCTGATAATTCGCCCCGTGTTCGCACACCCTCCCGACTGGCATTTATGCCATGTTCCATTGAATTGCCCTCTGTGTATACTGACGCTGCCGTCGTTGGCGAGCTTTTTGACACAGGCGGTATTGTAGTGTCGCCTCCGATCAAAATGGTGATTTCCGACCCTGAGCAGCAGGAAATATCTATCAATCCATGCACTCCTCCTTACCAGCTAACTACACGTCGTATGCTGAGCATAGAGGATCGCACAAAATGGGAGGTGATAGACGACCCTGCTACAACTCCCGCGAACGAAGCAAACAAATTCTACGACTATGCGTGGTGGAAAGACAAGCTAAATCGCCGCTCTTTCCTTCGCTATGGTATTGTGTACTGTAATGGAGATTTTAAGTTCCTCCGCACAGATGACGGCCAGCTTATGCAAGCGCAGCTCAATTTGTTTATTGCGTTTGAAGAGCTGCAGAACAACTCCGGTATGATTGAGTTTAAAAAAGGTAGCATAGCCTTCAGCGGCGACCCGCTGAAGCTGGAAGGGCCCGACTTCAACCTCGTTACACTCGGAATAGAAGTATAATCCTATGGAAGTGCGCCCCGTGAAATACCGGGGCTTACTTTATTCCTTCACCACCTTCACAGAAGTTTGTAAGTATGCTAACGCTCCCGCAAGCTCTTGCCTTGCTAAATGATAAAAGCCGTGCGCTACCCACACAGGTAAAGAGGTGGCGTGATGTGTATCATGGCATAAGCCTGCACACAACGGGCGCAGCTCCCCGTTTCAGCAATGCCGGTTCGGGGTGGATAGAGCCGCCAAATTATTTTGGCGAAGAATACCAAAAGCTATTTGATACGCTACTGCTAAACAGGCACCCCCGCGAAAGCGAGCTTACCCGCAATTGGAGATACTCACAATACCGCCCGTTTACAAAAGACCCCTTCATAAGAATTATGGAGGTGGTAAAAGGTGCCATATTTCAGGATACAAATTATTCTGTAGAAGTAAATCAGAAAGACGATAGTGAGTACGCATGGGGCAATAACTTCAACGGAAACGATATTGTGCGCTACTTCGCATGGGCTTTACAGCACATATTTGAAGACCCGAACGGCCACTTTGTAAGAATACCTAAAGAGCCGGGTTATGCCACCACAACAGCGCGTGTTGAGCCTGATGTGTGGTTTGTCGGCAGCAAAAATATAATCGAAGTCAATGGAGAGGAGATAATCTTTATGCGTGAAGGTTTTGCATGGCTGGTAAATAAACTTGCCATTTTTCGGTTTAAGAAAATCAAGGACGTAAAAACTCAGGCTGACACCTGGGTGAATGCTGATGCAGACGGCTACTATGCGCATCTACTCGGATACCTCCCTGCTGATATTGCAGGTGGGCAGTGGAATACGCAGGGGTTTTACAATTCATGGCTGGACAAAGCAAAGGCTGTAGCGGATGATTTTATTTCCAATAAGAGCGCGGAGCAGCTTGTAAAAAAAGAAGCCTCACACCCGTTCATAGTAGCTGCACAAGAAAAATGCCCGACCTGCGAAGGCGTGGGGCGTGTGCAGGTAGATTGCGAAGCTTGCATAGACGGCGTGGAACTTGTATCATGCCGCAAATGCCATGGTACGGGTAACATAAGCCGCAATCCGGGCGAATGGCTGACGGCTCCCGCTGAGGAGATGGATAAGGAACTAATTAAAATAATTAACCCGTCTGTGGAAGTGCTGAAAGCACACACGGAGGGGAACACAGAAGCCTTTGCCGCTATATTAGATGCTTTGCATCTGCTGCGTGTAGATGAAGCCCAAAGCGGCACAGCGAAGAGTATTGATCAGGAGCGATTGTATCAATTTGTAAGCGAAATAAGCAATGATTTATTTGACCGCCTTATGACCAATACGCTTCGGGATATTATTTCCTATCGTAACGTGATTGCGGTTGACGGCGTCACCCGACCTGCAGCTCAGGGGTACGTAATCGTAAAGCCTACGCAGTTTCAGATAAAGACAGCCTCCGACCTGCTTTTGGAATATAACGAAGGCACAAAAGCCAACGTGCCGACATTTATTCGCGTAAGAATGATGAACGACTACGTAGATAAGCAGTTTGGCGGCGATGTGATAATGAAAAAGAAAACACAGCTTATTGGGCAGCTCGATCCGCTGTGTACATACTCTGTAGTGGAACGCCAGGCTATGCTTGGAAGCGCAGTTGGGAAACGGGCATGGCAGTTCAGCGTAGAGCTTCCCGGTATTATGGATAGCCTCATCCGCGACAAGGGCAAAGAATGGCTATTGCGCTCCCCTTACGATGCTGTAAAGGCAGAAGTTGACGTACTGTTTTCATTGATAGCAGAAGTGCCTGCTGAGGCTTCTGTGGCAGGCTTGAAAGCTACTTAGCTTTTGTGCGACCAACTACTTTCACAAGGCTCTTCAGGGCTTTGCTAAGACTTGCATACTTATCTATTAGATGCGCTCGCTCTGCGTCGTAGAGCCATACGGCGTAGCGTTTAGCTGGGCCTTTGGCGGGATCAATTACCCTACGCGCGCCGCCTCTGTTTTCTTTCTTTTTCATAAGTTGTTATCCATGTTATTAGAAACCACGTCTCTGTACCAGTCTGCTGCATGACATGCACACAACAAGAGGTGTGCATGGATTTGTGCATAAACACCCAGAACGTTGTAAGTCATTTTAACCTTCCGTTATCACGAAGATTTACATACGCATCTATTTGACAATCATTGTATGTATTAGCATCAATTGATTTGCCGGTTTCAATTAGACTTTGAACTTCTTTTTTTATTGCCATTTGCATTGCTGCAGCGTTTATTAAATCATAATTTATTTCTTCGTTTGACTTTTCGTAAATTTCAGGGTAGTGAAACACACCTGTTAGATGAAGGAACAAAATATCATCTTGCCAATCTTCTTCAAACTTAAAACAAATATCTAATTCCTTATTCCCGTAAAAATAAACTCTATCATTTTGACCAACATCAATATAATGGAGGTTACGTTTTTCCATTAAATCCCAATAATCCACTTGTATTCTTTGACCAACAAGATTTTGATAATCCCCATCTAATTTGACAAAACGAACGCCTAACATTGGGTTTTGTGCTATGCCTACAAATAGTTTGTCGTTCATAGTGCGTCAGCTTAGGGCAGACCCTAATATTTCAATCATTTCTTCCAAAGACCAATCTTCTTTTACAAACTCGTAAGACCCATTCTCTAACTCTTTGAAGTCAGGAGCGGCGTTAAAATAATGGAGTGTATTTGTCGAATTGTTATCATAATAATCAAAGACATAGCCGCTATTTTTAAATGCAATACCTAACCTTGTATGAATATTTAAAAAATCTTCTTCTGTTTCTGCTGCCTTCCAAAAGTTGACAAATGGTATATATTTTCCTTCTTCCCAAAGTGGATAAGTAATAAAATTTTCAGAAATAAACGGCATCAGCTTGTTTATTTTTTCGTGCAGAAAAGCCGAACGCGCAACATTGGGTTTGGCGATTAGATTGTCTTTCATATTTCTTTGATTTTAATGTTGTGAATTGTTGTGTTATTCTTTAGTAGCTATAATTAGTTGCTGTTTGCTATTTTTTGTCTTGGATTTAGCGGCTGCTAATTAGCCTCTGCCAGTAACTCTAACAATTTGTCTCGCTGGGCGCGGTAACTGCCAGTCCATGCCTCCCCAGCCGCCCATGCCGCCGCCCCAGCCGCCGCCATTGCCGCCTCAGCCGCCTCCCCTGCCTCCTCAGCCGCCCATGCCGCCGCCCATGCCACCTCCCTTGCCTCACCTGCCTCCCATGCCGCCCTTGCCGCCCATGCCGCCTCCTCAGCCGCCTCCCCAGGCCCCGATGACTCCCCTGCCGCCCTTGCCTCCCGTGCCGCATCCCTTGCCCCTTCTGCCTCCACACC
>Ga0136639_10000214_pt1 | contig 18373 bp, 28 predicted proteins | sample AntDrymUQ8592106_2_FD_113739 | JGI IMG/M metagenome (GOLD analysis project Ga0136639, IMG submission 113739) | Polar desert sand microbial communities from Dry Valleys, Antarctica - metaG UQ859 (21.06) | ecosystem: Environmental > Terrestrial > Soil > Desert | place: Antarctica: Dry Valley...
GCCGGTCATCTTCTTCTTCGTCGCGTTCGCACTGCTGGTGCTGCTCGTGAACCGCGGCGGCTGGTGGGCCTACGTGCTCTTCGGCTTCGTGGTGGCCGTGGCCGTCTACTTCTCCTACATCGGCGGGGCGCTCCTCAGCGTGCAGGCCTGGAACCTCACGCCCGAGCAGGCAGCGCGCTTCATCAGCCAGCAGTGGCTGAACCCGGGAGCCATCGCCGCCGCGGTCGTCGCCCGCGAGGTCCCGATCTGGGCCGGCGCCTGGATCGCCCGCAACGGCCGTGCCGTCACCGCCCGCAACGCGGCTGCCAAGACCGAGTACGACCGCGTTCTCGCCGCGGGGCCGCAGGGCATCCGCTCCAACTAGTAGGTCCTGGCTGGGCGCTCACCCCGCCCAGCCAAGCCCAAGCATGCGGCAAGGGGGAGTGATGCGGGAGTACCAGAAGTACGCGACCGTCGTCGCCATCTTCGCGGCAGTGCTCTACGCCGCACTGCTCGTCGCCGCCTTCGGCCTGATCAGCCTGCTGGCCGACACGGACGTCATCAGCGACCCCAACGCCGGACCTCTCGTTGGCCTGGTCATGACCGCTGCCGCCGTGGTGCTGGTTTTCACCCTGATGCTCCTGCTCGGGCTGCGCACCCGGCCGGAGAACCAGCGGGTTGCCGTGGGGTACGCCCTCGCCACCGGGTTCGCCGCGCTCGGCGTCTATGTCGTGGTGGGGGCGGTGCTCTACACGCTGGGCGCCGGGCTCCCGGGCGACAGCATTGGGTTCGCGGCCTCCGTGCTGGTGGGCCCGTTCGCGGTGACCACGGGCATCCTCGCCTTCATCATCACTCTGCTCTACTCGCTGGTGCTCGCCTCACGGAGGCCCGAAGGCGGCGGCCCGAAGTGGCCGTGGGAACGCGGCGAAGGCTAGCCGCGAACCGGTCGGAGCCGCCGGGCCCTGATCCGGATCACCCAGGATGGGCGAACTCGCGAAATATATCAGCGGCGCGGCAGCCGGAGCGAGTACCCTTATTGCCCATGGACGGTTCCGTCGAGTCGCGCGTCACCCAGCAGGTTGACGACTGGCTGAACTGGCTGCCCCGCTGGCGTCCTGGCACCCACCGCGGCCGCTCCCGCCTGTGCCGCACCTGCTTCGGGTCGCCGGTCATCTCGGCCTCGGGCCTGGCCACCGATGTGCCGCACGCCGTTCAGCACGCCCTCGCCATGCGCGTGAAGCACCTGATCGACGCCGAGGTCAACGAGTTCACCGAGTCGAATCTGCCGCTGCTCAGCCGCGAGATTCGCCTGAACGAGGAGCGCAAGGCGGCGTCGACCTACCGTCCGGCCGAGGGTCTTGACCCGGCCTACACCGGCCTCGAGCTCGACCTGCCGGCCACCCCCGAGGCCCCTTATCTCTTCACCTTCGCCGAACTGGCCCGGCCCGAGGCATCCGCGGCCCTGCCTGTGGCCCCGCCACCACTGACCGACGCGCAGAAAGCCGCCATCCGGGCCGAGGTCAAACGTGCCGACGAACACGCGGCCATTGTCGGCGGTCGAGTCTGCGCGGAGCTGCTCCTGCACCGCGAACGGATGCGCAAAGCCGTCGCCGAATTCGTCGAACCCTGGGTGCTCGCTCTCCTCGCTGACCTCGACACCGCGCTCGACTCCCCGCTCTGGCCCCAAGGCCCCTGACCGACCGCCGACTAGCTGCTGAGTAGCGGCTGAATCTACTTGTTTGCCAAGTTGACCCAGCGGTCACCCCCGGGATATCCTTTCGAGGTGTGCGCTTTGTCGTGCGCTTGAGTTATGCCACCGCGATCTTGTCGTGCCGCACCTTAGGCGCCCTGATCTGGCACTCACACAGGGTTTGCTCTCCGAGCAGCCCCCACGGCATACCCACCACAGCACACGGAATTCATTTCCGTGTGTTTCGGTGGGTCCAGATGAACTCGATGGGGCCGGAAACGGAACGAGTCGAATGCTAACCATCAATGAGCTGTCACCGTGCAGCAATAACAAGGAGTAATTAGTGCCCACCATTCAGCAGTTGGTACGAAAGGGCCGCAGCCCCAAGGTCACCAAGACCAAGGCGCCCGCCCTGAAGTCCAACCCCCAGCAGCGCGGCGTGTGCACCCGTGTTTACACGACCACGCCGAAGAAGCCGAACTCGGCTCTCCGCAAGGTCGCCCGCGTCAAGCTGTCGAACGGTACCGAGGTCACCGCCTACATCCCCGGCGAGGGTCACAACCTGCAGGAGCACTCGATGGTGCTCGTCCGCGGTGGTCGTGTTAAGGACCTCCCGGGTGTTCGATACAAGATCGTTCGCGGCGCACTGGACACCCAGGCCGTCAAGAACCGCAAGCAGGCTCGTAGCCGCTACGGCGCCAAGATGGAGAAGAAGTAATGCCTCGTAAAGGCCCAGCGCCCAAGCGTCCCGTTATCGCTGACCCGGTATATGGCGCCCCCATCGTCTCCCAGCTCGTCAACAAGATCCTCCTCGACGGCAAAAAGGGCCTCGCCGAGCGCATCGTTTACGATGCACTCGAAGGCGTCGTTGCCAAGAACGGTGCGGATGCCGTTGTCACGCTGAAGAAGGCACTCGACAACGTGCGCCCGACCCTCGAGGTGCGTTCGCGCCGCGTCGGTGGTTCCACCTACCAGGTGCCCGTCGAAGTCAAGCCGCACCGCGCCAACACCCTGGCACTTCGCTGGTTGACCAGCTACGCCAAGGCTCGTCGCGAGAAGACGATGACCGAGCGTCTCACCAACGAAATCCTCGACGCATCCAACGGCCTCGGTGCCGCTGTGAAGCGCCGCGAGGACACGCACAAGATGGCCGAGGCGAACAAGGCCTTCGCTCACTACCGCTGGTAGTCGCGTTCCGGAATCCGGGCTTGTCGAGATCAGATCTCGACGGGCCCGGATACCGGATGCCCTGTTTCGCCCCAAGCACCATAAGCAAACTTCCGGAGGACCCCCGTGGCACTTGACGTGCTCACCGACCTGAGTAAGGTCCGCAACATCGGCATCATGGCTCACATTGATGCTGGCAAGACCACCGTCACTGAGCGCATCCTGTACTACACGGGTGTCAATCACAAGATCGGCGAGACGCACGACGGCGCCTCGACCATGGACTGGATGGCGCAGGAGCAGGAACGTGGCATCACCATCACGTCTGCCGCGACGACCTGTTTCTGGGCTGAACACCAGATCAACATCATCGACACCCCCGGCCACGTTGACTTCACCGTTGAGGTGGAGCGTTCGCTCCGCGTCCTCGACGGCGCGGTCGCAGTGTTCGACGGCAAGGAGGGCGTTGAGCCCCAGTCCGAGACCGTCTGGCGCCAGGCCGACAAGTACGACGTGCCCCGCATCTGCTTCGTCAACAAGATGGACAAGCTCGGCGCCGACTTCTTCTACACCGTCGACACCATCGTCAAGCGCCTCGGCGCGAAGCCGCTCGTCATCCAGCTGCCCATCGGCGCCGAGAACACCTTCGAAGGTGTTGTCGACCTCGTTCAGATGCGTGCACTGACCTGGCGCGGCGACTCCAAGGGTGACGTCGAGATGGGCTCCAAGTACGCCATCGAAGAGATCCCCGCCGACCTCGCCGAGCAGGCTGCGGAATACCGCAAGCTGCTTCTCGAGACCGTCGCCGAGACCGACGACGACCTCATGGAGAAGTACTTCTCCGGCGAAGAGCTCACCGTTGCCGAGATCAAGCACGCTATTCGGGGGCTCACGGTCAACAGCGAGATCTACCCGGTCCTCTGTGGTTCCGCGTTCAAGAACCGCGGCGTTCAGCCGATGCTCGACGCAGTCATCGACTACCTCCCCACCCCGCTCGACGTGCCGGCCATCGAGGCCCACGACGCGCGCGATGAGGAAAAGGTCATCATGCGTCACCCCGACGCGACGGAGCCGTTCACGGCCCTCGCGTTCAAGGTTGCCGTGCACCCCTTCTTCGGTCGTCTGACCTACGTTCGCGTGTACTCCGGTCACCTTGACTCCGGTGCCCAGGTCATCAACTCGACCAAGGGCAAGAAGGAGCGCATCGGCAAGATCTTCCAGATGCACGCCAACAAGGAGAACCCGGTGGCATCCGTGACCGCCGGTCACATCTACGCGGTCATCGGCCTCAAGGACACCACCACAGGCGACACCCTGTGCGACCCGAACGCGCAGGTCGTGCTCGAGTCGATGACGTTCCCTGACCCGGTCATCGAGGTTGCCATCGAGCCGAAGACGAAGCAGGACCAGGAAAAGCTGGGTCTCGCGATCCAGAAGCTGGCCGAAGAAGACCCGACCTTCCGCACCGAGCAGAACCAGGAAACTGGTCAGACGGTCATCAAGGGAATGGGCGAACTGCACCTGGACATCCTGGTCGACCGGATGCGACGTGAATTCAACGTCGAAGCCAACGTCGGCAAGCCCCAGGTTGCATACCGCGAGACCATCCGCAGGGCGGTCGAGCGTCACGACTACACGCACAAGAAGCAGACCGGTGGATCCGGGCAGTTCGCGAAGATTCAGATCGCGATCGAGCCGCTCGAGATCACTGCCGAGAAGAGCTACGAGTTCGTCAACAAGGTCACGGGTGGCCGCATCCCCCGGGAGTACATCCCCTCGGTGGACGCGGGAATCCAGGATGCGCTGCACGTTGGCGTCCTGGCCGGCTACCCGATGGTGGGCGTCAAGGCAAGCTTGCTTGACGGCGCCGCGCACGACGTCGACTCCTCGGAGATGGCGTTCAAGATTGCCGGTTCGATGGGCTTCAAGGAAGCCGTTCGTAAGGCTGACCCAGTTCTGCTCGAGCCGCTGATGGCCGTCGAGGTACGTACGCCTGAGGAATACATGGGCGACGTCATCGGCGACCTGAACTCGCGTCGTGGACAGATTCAGACCATGGAGGACGCTCAGGGCGTGAAGGTAATTCGCGCCAACGTGCCGCTGTCGGAGATGTTCGGATACATCGGTGACCTGAGGTCGAAGACCTCGGGCCGCGCGGTGTACTCGATGACCTTCGAGAGCTATGCGGAGGTCCCCAGGGCTGTGGCCGAAGAGATCATCCAGAAGAACAAGGGCGAATAGCCTGGGACCTTCGGGTCTTTCAGGGCCTTTCGGCCCAAATCGCTTCGGCCTCCCGGCCCGAGTAGCATAAGTACACAAATCCAGCAGTTCCACCCCCCGCATCCAGCGGGCGGTGGAGCCGAGTCCTGAGGAGGACCCACAGTGGCCAAGGCCAAGTTCGAGCGGACCAAGCCGCACGTAAACATCGGAACGATCGGTCACGTTGACCACGGAAAGACCACGCTGACTGCAGCGATCTCCAAGGTCCTTGCCGACACGTACCCGTCGAAGACGAACGTTCAGCGCGACTTCGCGTCGATCGACTCTGCTCCGGAAGAACGCCAGCGCGGCATCACGATCAACATCTCGCATGTTGAGTACGAGACCGAAAAGCGTCACTATGCGCACGTCGACGCACCCGGCCACGCTGACTACATCAAGAACATGATCACCGGTGCTGCCCAGATGGACGGCGCGATCCTCGTGGTTGCCGCTACTGACGGCCCGATGGCTCAGACCCGTGAGCACGTTCTGCTCGCGAAGCAGGTCGGCGTGCCGTCCCTGCTCGTCGCACTGAACAAGTCCGACATGGTTGACGACGAAGAGATCCTTGAGCTCGTTGAGCTCGAGGTTCGCGAACTCCTCTCTGCCCAGGGCTTCGACGGCGACAACGCTCCCGTCATTCGCGTTTCCGCACTCAAGGCGCTTGAAGGCGACGAGAAGTGGGTCGGCAACATCCTTGAGCTCATGAAGGCTGTCGACGACTACTTCCCGGAGCCCGTCCGCGACAAGGACAAGCCCTTCCTGATGCCGATCGAGGACGTCTTCACGATCACCGGTCGTGGAACCGTCGTCACCGGCCGCGCCGAGCGTGGAACCCTCAAGATCAACTCCGAGGTCGAGGTTGTCGGCATCCGCCCGACCATCAAGACCACGGTCACTGGTATCGAGATGTTCCACAAGCAGCTCGACGAGGCATGGGCCGGCGAGAACTGTGGTCTTCTTCTTCGTGGCACCAAGCGCGAAGACGTCGAGCGCGGCCAGGTTGTCGTCAAGCCGGGTTCGGTCACGCCGCACACCGACTTCGAGGGCACCGCGTACATCCTGTCAAAGGATGAGGGTGGGCGTCACAACCCGTTCTACGCGAACTACCGCCCGCAGTTCTACTTCCGCACCACGGACGTCACCGGCGTCATCACGCTGCCTGAGGGCACCGAGATGGTCATGCCCGGCGACACCACCGACATGAACGTCGCGCTCATCCAGCCGATCGCCATGGAAGAGGGCCTCGGCTTCGCCATTCGTGAAGGTGGCCGCACCGTCGGCGCCGGAACGGTGACCAAGATCATCAAGTAGTTCCCGCACTGAATAAAAAGGGTCGGTCCTTCGGGGCCGGCCCTTTTTGTCGTTCCCTTGCCGCAGGCTGACGGCCGGCGGACCATGGTTCGGTGCCGCATCGGAGCGGCAGGAATGGGGCAAATCATGGGACTGGGAGACACCACCAAGAAGGCTCAGGAGTTCCTGGGCGACAACAAGGTCACCGGCAACAAGTTCGAGGAACAAATCGAGGGCGCGCGTGCCGCCGCCGGCGGCAAAATCGGCACGGAGCAGCACAGGCGCCCTCTTCGCGAACGGCGTTCCTGCCGAGCGCGCCAGTTTCGCCGTCGTGCGCCAGGCGCGCCGGGAGCATAGCGGCGCATCTGGCGCGCTCGGTCCTGAGAGGGATTGCTCACAGGGACCGGATGCCCACGGTTGTCCACAGACCATGCTGGAAGTGCCGCGATAACAGGCGTCGCCCGCACAGTGGGCGCATGGGACCATCGGCACATCCAGATAATCCGGCCGATCGGCTGCTTTCAGTGGCCGACTACACGCGCGCGTTCGGCGCGGATCTGCGTCTCCGTCGACGAGCGGAGAGAGGTGACTTCCACCGCGTGTCCCGGGGGCAGTACTTTCCGCGGGCCCACTGGGATGCGCTCCCGGCGGAGGAGCGGTATGCCGTGCAGGTCTGCGCGGCTGCCGCCGCTCGGCAGAGCGAACTCGTGCTCTCCCATGAATCGGCGGCTGTGCTTCTCGGCCTCCCGTTCCTCTTCGGGCCACCGGCGGAGGTCCACTTCATCGTCTCTCAGGCCTCAGGAGGCAGATCGAAACCGGGCATTCGGAAGCATGCGGTCTCCATCGATTCGAGAGATATCACCGTAGTCAACGGCCTCCAAGTCACGACGGTGGCGCGAACGGTTGTGGACCTCGCCGCCGTGCTCGATCTTCAGTCGGCCGTCACCGTCGCCGACCGCGCGCTCTTTGTCGACCGCGGGGGACACGCGGCGGCTCTCGCCACGAAATCCGACCTCTATGAGTCGTGGGAGCGCATGCTGCCCTTCCGCGGCTCGGTGCGCGCGAGAGCGGTGATCGATTTCGCAAGCCACTTGGCCGGGTCGCCCAACGAATCGGCGAGTCGCGTCAACATCGCACTGAACGGATTCCCGGAACCGGTGCTTCAGCATCCGTTCGTCGTGGACGGCGCCGATGTCTTCGTCGACTTCTATTTCCCCGACGAAGACAAGGTCGGGGAGGCCGACGGCAAAATAAAGTACTTCGACACGGTGATGCGCCACGGTCGCACGCCGGAGCAGGTGCTCTGGGACGAGAAGCTGAGGGAAGACGGAGTGCGGCGGCAGGTGCACGGATTCGCGCGCTGGCCCTTCTCCATCTCGGTGAGCAAGGGTCGGCTGCGCACCCGCTTGCTCGATCTGGGATTGCCGATCACCCGGCCCGCACTGCGCGCCTGGTGACCTTGGGCGGCGGCCGCTCCAGATCGGCCGAACGCCCCCTTTGAGCCGCTGCGCGCCAGGTGTGCCGGGGGCGCAATGGCGGAAATGGCGCGCTCGGAGACAGGGAGAGCGGCGACACGCCGAGCGCGACACGCCCGGGTTGCAGAAAGGGTCAAGCCTGTGGCAGACTCTTCTAGTTCAACACTTTCGACTGCCGCGCTGCACGCGGTGTCGGGATCACTGCCAGGCAGTGCATAGCTTGTGCCGTTCGCCGTAAAAGGCGCCAGGTGCACAGTTAGGCCGCGGGTAGCAGAACGTAGCTCAAACCAACAGCCGGGAAAGCTGGGTAAATCCATGCCTTCCCCCATGCGCGAGTGTGGAGAAGCGGGTTGGCTCGGCAAGACCGCTCCGCGGTGGAGTCGAAATTGACAGATGAACAGTGGTGCGACAGCAGCAGTGCTACTACGGCGTCCAATGCAGCCTTCGGGATGTACGAAGCCTTGACAAGAAAGAGAGTTCGACATGGCGGGACAGAAAATCCGCATTCGGCTTAAGTCGTATGACCACGAGGTCATCGACATCTCGGCGCGCAAGATCGTCGACACCGTGACCCGCGCGGGCGCGACCGTCGTCGGCCCCGTGCCGCTTCCGACCGAGAAGAACGTGGTGTGTGTCATCCGTTCCCCTCACAAGTACAAGGACAGCCGGGAGCACCTTGAAATGCGCACCCACAAGCGTCTGATCGACATCATTGACCCGACCCCGAAGGCTGTTGACTCGCTCATGCGCCTCGACCTTCCGGCCGACGTCAACATCGAGATCAAGCTCTAGGGCCCGCGATGTCTTACGCAGATACCAAGACCACCAAGGGTCTCCTCGGCAAGAAGCTCGGCATGACCCAGGTGTGGGACGAGAACAACAAGCTCGTTCCCGTCACCGTCATCGAGATCTCGCCCAACGTTGTCACCCAGATCCGCAGCAAGGACATCGACGGTTACGCCGGCGTCCAGATCGCTGCTGGGGCCATCGACCCGCGCAAGGTCAACAAGCCTTCCGCCGGACACTTCGAAAAGGCAGGCGTCACGCCTCGCCGCCACCTCACCGAGCTCCGCACTGCGGATGCCGCTGACTACACCCTGGGCCAGGAACTCACCGTTGACGGTGTGTTCGCTGCCGGTACCAAGGTCGACGTCATGGGCACCAGCAAGGGTAAGGGTTTCGCCGGTGTTATGAAGCGTCACAACTTCAAGGGTGTTTCCTCCTCTCACGGTTCTCACCGTAACCACCGCAAGCCCGGTTCCATCGGTGCTTCCTCGACCCCGAGCCGTGTCTTCAAGGGCATGCGCATGGCCGGTCGTATGGGTGGCGAGCGCGTCACCGTGCTGAACCTCAAGGTTCACGCCGTCGATGCCGAGAAGGGCCTCCTGCTGGTCAAGGGTGCCGTTCCCGGCGCCAAGGGCCGCCTCGTATTCGTCCGCAATGCAGTGAAGGGAGCCTAGTCGTATGACTACCTCACTCGATCTCATCGACGCCAAGGGTAAGAAGGCCGGCTCCGTTGAGCTGCCCGCCGAAATCTTTGACGTTCAGACCAACGTTCCGCTGATCCACCAGGTCGTCGTCGCGCAGCTTGCTGCCGCACGTCAGGGAACTCACAAGACCAAGCGTCGTGGCGAAGTTTCCGGTTCCGGCCGCAAGCCGTTCAAGCAGAAGGGAACCGGTCGCGCTCGTCAGGGCTCGATCCGCGCCCCTCAGATGACCGGTGGTGGCATCGTCCACGGACCGACCCCGCGTAACTACGACCAGCGCACCCCCAAGAAGATGATCGCGGCAGCACTGCGTGGATCGCTTTCTGACCGCGCCCGTGGCGACCGCCTCCACGTCGTGACCGCACTCTTCAGCGCCGAGACGCCCAGCACCAAGGGCGCCATCGAACTGCTCAGCCAGATCGCCAGCAGCAAGCACGTGCTGGTCGTTCTGGAGCGCACCGACGAAATGACGCTGCGCAGCATCCGCAACCTGCCGACGGTGCACGTTCTGCCGTGGGACCAGCTGAATGCCTATGACGTGCTCGTCAGCGACGACATCGTCTTCACCAAGGGCGCGTTCGACGCGTTCGTGGCGAGCAAGACCAAGAAGGAAGAGGTGTCCGCATAATGGCTACCCAGATCCAAAAGGATCCCCGCGACGTCATCATCGCTCCGGTCGTCTCTGAAAAGAGCTATGGCCTGATCGATGAAGGCAAATACACCTTCATCGTGGACCCCCGCTCGAACAAGACCGAAATCAAGCTCGCGATCGAAAAGATCTTCAAGGTGGAGGTCGCTTCGATCAACACCATGAACCGCATCGGCAAGACGCGTCGCACGAAGTTCGGTCAGGGAAAGCGCAAGGACACCAAGCGTGCCATCGTCACGCTCAAGTCCGGTTCCATTGACATCTTCACGGCCGTCGGCTAAACGGCGCGGACTAGAGGAATAACACATGGCTATTCGTAAGTTCAAGCCCACGACTCCCGGTCGTCGCGGTTCATCTGTTGCAGACTTCGCAGAGATCACCCGCTCCACGCCGGAGAAGTCCCTGCTTCGCCCCCTGTCCAAGACCGGTGGCCGTAACAACCAGGGTCGCATCACCACCCGTCACATCGGTGGTGGACACAAGCGCCAGTACCGTCTGATCGACTTCCGTCGTAACGACAAAGACGGCGTCAACGCCAAGGTCGCTCACATCGAGTACGACCCGAACCGCACGGCGCGCATCGCGCTCCTGCACTTCCTTGACGGTTCCAAGCGCTACATCATCGCCCCGAACAAGCTGAACCAGGGCGACATCGTAGAGTCGGGCGCCGGTGCTGACATCAAGCCCGGCAACAACCTGCCGCTGAAGAACATCCCCACCGGTACCATCATTCACGCGGTCGAGCTGCGTCCGGGTGGTGGCGCCAAGATGGCCCGCTCCGCCGGATCGTCTGTTCGCCTCGTTGCGAAGGATGGCATCTACGCCCAGCTGCGCCTGCCGTCCGGAGAAATCCGCAACGTCGACGCTCGCTGCCGCGCCACGATCGGCGAGGTCGGCAACGCCGAGCAGTCGAACATCAACTGGGGCAAGGCCGGCCGTATGCGCTGGAAAGGCGTTCGCCCGACCGTTCGTGGTGTTGCCATGAACCCAGTCGACCACCCGCACGGTGGTGGTGAGGGTAAGACGTCCGGTGGACGTCACCCCGTCAGCCCCTGGGGCCAGAAAGAAGGGCGCACCCGCCACCCGAATAAGGAAAGCGACAAGCTCATTGTTCGTCGCCGTACCGTCGGCAAGAAGCGTAAGTAGGAGTAGACGATGCCACGCAGTCTCAAGAAAGGCCCGTTCGTTGACGACCACCTGCTTCGCAAGGTTGTCAAGGCGAACGAAGCCAGCAGCAAGAACGTAATCAAGACCTGGTCGCGCCGTTCGATGATCATTCCCGGCATGCTCGGGCACACCATCGCCGTGCACGACGGACGCAAGCACATCCCGGTGTTCGTCACCGAGAGCATGGTCGGGCACAAGCTCGGCGAGTTTGCGCCCACCCGCACCTTCCGTGGACACGTGAAGGACGACAAGAAGGGCCGTCGCCGCTAACGCGGGGACGTGAAGGAGGATAAGAAATGGTGGAGTCGATCGCACGCGTGCGTCACATCCGCGTTACCCCCCAGAAGGCTCGTCGCGTTGTCAACTTGATCCGCGGTAAGCAGGCCTTTGAGGCCCTGGGAATTCTGAAGTTCGCGCCGCAGGGTGCGAGCGACCCGGTGTACAAGCTGGTTGCCTCGGCAATGGCGAACGCCCGTGTCAAGGCTGATGCAGCCAACACCTTCCTCGACGAGCAGGACCTGTTCGTCAGCCAGGCGTTCGTTGATGAGGGTACGACCCTCAAGCGTTTCCAGGCCCGTGCACAGGGTCGCGCATTCCAGATCAAGAAGCGCACGAGCCACATCACGGTTGTGCTCGCCACTCCTGAGGAGGGTACGAAGTAATGGGTCAGAAAGTAAACCCCTATGGCTTCCGTCTGGGAATCACGACCGACCACGTGTCGCGTTGGTTCTCTGACAGCACGAAGCCGGGCCAGCGTTACAGCGACTTCGTCGCTGAAGACGTCAAGATCCGCCGCCTGTTGAGCACCAGCCTCGACCGTGCCGGCGTGTCCCGCATCGAGATCGAGCGCACTCGTGACCGCGTTCGCGTCGACATCCACACCGCCCGTCCGGGCATTGTGATTGGTCGCCGCGGCGCGGAGGCCGAGCGTATTCGCTCCGACCTTGAGAAGCTCACCGCCAAGCAGATCCAGCTGAACATCCTCGAGGTCAAGAACCCCGAGGTCGACGCTCAGCTCGTCGCTCAGGGCATCGCCGAGCAGCTCTCCGCTCGTGTGGCATTCCGCCGCGCGATGCGTAAGGGCCTGCAGGGTGCCCAGCGCGCCGGCGCCAAGGGTGTTCGCATCCAGGTGTCCGGTCGCCTTGGTGGCGCCGAAATGAGCCGTTCGGAGTTCTACCGCGAAGGTCGTGTGCCTCTGCACACCCTGCGCGCGAACATCGACTACGGCTTCTACGAAGCCAAGACCACCTTCGGCCGCATCGGCGTGAAGGTCTGGATCTACAAGGGCGACATCACCAACAAGGAACTCGCTCGCGAGCAGGCCAACGCTAAGTCGTCCCGCCCCGAGCGCCGTGACGACCGACCGCGTCGTGCGCCCCGCGCAGAGGCAGCGGCACCGGTTGCAGCAGGAGTTGAGGCATAACCATGTTGATTCCACGCAGAGTCAAGCACCGCAAGCAGCACCACCCGGGCCGTACCGGCCACGCAACCGGTGGTACCGAGCTGTCGTTCGGTGAGTTCGGCATCCAGGCCCTCACGCCCGCCTATGTGACCAACCGTCAGATCGAGTCCGCTCGTATCGCGATCACCCGTCACATGAAGCGCGGCGGCAAGGTCTGGATCAACATCTACCCAGACCGTCCGCTCACCAAGAAGCCGGCCGAAACCCGCATGGGTTCCGGTAAGGGTTCCGTCGAGTGGTGGGTTGCCAACGTCAAGCCGGGTCGCGTGCTTTTCGAACTCAGCGGTGTCACCGACATCGTTGCCAAGGAAGCGCTGACCCGCGCTATTCACAAACTGCCCTTGAAGGCACGCATCATCAAGCGCGAGGAGGGCGACGCATAATGGCGATCGGATCCAAGGAGCTCGCCTCAGTCGAGCTCGATACTTTTGAAAACGAGCGGTTGTTCGATGAGCTGAAGAAGGCGAAAGAAGAACTCTTCAACCTTCGCTTCCAGTCGGCCACCGGCCAGCTCGAGAGCCACGGCCGCCTCCGCGCGGTCAAGCGCGACATCGCTCGCATCTACACGGTTCTCCGTGAGCGCGAGTTGGGTATTCGCCCGACTCCCGCACCAGTCGAGGCTCCGGCCAAGGCTGAGAAGAAGACCAAGAAGGCCAAGCCTGCCGTTGAGTCCGTTGAAGACTCCGCTGCGGCCGACGCCGCCCAGACGAAGGAGGCCTAGTCATGGCGAAGACTGACGCAAAGGTCGTCGCTGTCGAGGCTGAGGCTCTCGTTCGCGGCTACCGCAAGACGCTGCGTGGTTACGTGACCAGCGACAAGATGGACAAGACCATCGTTGTCGAGGTCGAAGACCGCGTGAAGCACCCCCTGTACGGCAAGGTCATCCGCCGTACGTCCAAGCTGAAGGCTCACGACGAGGCGAACATCGCCGGCGTCGGCGACCTGGTCCTGATCAGTGAGACCCGTCCGCTCAGCGCTTCCAAGCGCTGGCGCCTGGTCGAGATCCTCGAGAAGGCCAAGTAAGCCTCGCGCTTACTTGATAGAAGGGTATAAAAAGTGCTTCAGCAAGAATCACGACTCAAGGTTGCCGACAACACAGGTGCCAAGGAGCTGTTGACCATTCGCGTGCTCGGCGGCTCCGGCCGTCGCTACGCCGGACTGGGCGACACGATTGTCGCCACGGTCAAGGACGCGATCCCGGGCGGCAACGTCAAGAAGGGCGACGTCGTCAAGGCCGTTGTCGTTCGCGTCAAAAAGCAGACCCGTCGTTCAGACGGTTCGTACATCAAGTTCGATGAGAACGCCGCAGTGATTTTGAAGAACGAAGGTGACCCCCGCGGCACCCGAATCTTCGGACCGGTCGGTCGCGAGCTTCGCGACAAGAAGTTCATGAAGATCATCTCGCTGGCACCGGAGGTTATCTAAATCATGGCCAGACTCAAAAAGGGTGACCTCGTAGAGGTCATTACCGGCCGCACCCAGGCCCGCGGCGGAGACCGCGGCAAGCAGGGCAAGGTCATCGCCGTCCTGGTGGAGAAGAACAGGGTCCTCGTCGAGGGCATCAACTTCGTTACCAAGCACGTTCGCGTGGGCCAGACCCAGCGCGGCACCAAGACCGGTGGCATCGAGACCATGGAGGCGCCGATTCACGTGTCCAACGTGGCCCTCGTCGACCCGGAGACCAAGAAGCCGACTCGCGTTGGCTTCCGCCTCGAAGAAGTAACGAAGGACGGCGTCACCAAGACGGTCCGCATCCGTTACGCCAAGAAGTCAGGGAAGGACCTCTGATGACCGACACTTCAGTTGCAGCAGCAGAAGCGCCCGTCGAGGCAGTCCTGCCGCGTCTCAAGCAGAAGTACCGCGACGAGATCATGGCTCAGCTCACCAAGGACCTCGGGTTCACCAACGTTCACCAGGTTCCGAACCTGGTCAAGATCGTTGTGAACATGGGTGTCGGCGAGGCAGCACGCGACGGCAAGATCATGGATGGCGCCGTCGCCGACCTCACCAAGATCACCGGTCAGAAGCCGCAGGTCACCAAGGCCCGCAAGTCGATCGCGCAGTTCAAACTGCGTGAAGGACAGCCCATTGGCACGCACGTCACACTTCGTGGCGACCGCATGTGGGAGTTCCTCGACCGGCTTCTGAGCCTGGCGCTTCCGCGCATCCGCGACTTCCGCGGCCTGAGCGACAAGCAGTTCGATGGCAGTGGTAACTACACCTTCGGTCTCACCGAGCAGGTCATGTTCCACGAGATCGACCAGGACCGGATCGACCGTGTCCGCGGTATGGATATCACGGTTGTGACGACGGCCAGGAACAACGACGAAGGACGCGCGCTGCTCAAGGCGCTGGGCTTCCCGTTCAAGACGGCCGAAAACACCAAGTAAAGTAGCTCTTTGGCTCTTGTAGTAAAAAACCGGGGCTGGACAACCGTCCAGCCCCACCACGACCAAGGTCGTCACCCGTGTAACGGATGAACGAAACCAGGCGAGAAAGGCACCACTAATGACAATGACAGATCCGGTCGCAGACATGCTGACCAGACTGCGCAACGCTAACTCGGCGTTCCACGACACCGTGTCCATGCCGCACAGCAAGCTCAAAGCGAACATCGCAGACATTCTCAAGGCCCAGGGTTACATCTCGGCTTGGGACGTCAAGGATGCAGAGGTCGGCAAGACCCTCACGCTCAACCTCAAGTTTGGTCCGAACCGCGAGCGTTCCATCGTCGGCATCAAGCGGGTTTCCAAGCCCGGCCTGCGCGTGTACGCAAAGTCGACCGAAATCCCCACCGTTCTCGGTGGCCTCGGCGTTGCCATCCTGTCCACCTCCAGCGGTCTGCTCACCGACCGCCAGGCCGAGAAGAAGGGCGTAGGCGGAGAAGTTCTCGCCTACGTGTGGTAGCCGACAATGTCACGTATTGGAAGACTCCCCATCCCGATCCCAGCGGATGTCACGGTCGCCGCAGATGGCCAGCGCGTCAGCGTCAAGGGTCCGAAGGGCGAGCTTGCGCTCACCGTCGCGAACCCCATCGAGGTCAAGATCGAGGACGGCCACGTTGTCGTCACTCGCCCGAACGACGAGCGCAACTCGCGTTCGCTGCACGGACTGACTCGCACGCTGATCGCCAACCAGATCATCGGGGTGACTGTGGGTTACACCAAGTCCCTCGAGATCGTCGGTACCGGTTACCGCGTCGCCCAGAAGGGCAGCTCGATTGAGTTCGCCCTCGGCTTCTCGCACCCGGTCCTCGTCGAGGCACCTGCCGGCATCACCCTCACCGTCGAGAGCGTAAACCGCCTCACGGTCGGTGGCATCGACAAGCAGGCTGTCGGCGAGGTCGCCGCCAATATCCGTAAGATTCGCAAGCCAGAGCCCTACAAGGGCAAGGGTGTGCGTTACGCCGGCGAGATTGTTCGCCGCAAGGCCGGAAAGAGTGGTAAGTAACCATGGGTCTCGGAACTAGAGGTAAGAGCAAGGCTGCTGCCCGCGGACGCAGGCACACACGTCTTCGCAAGAAGATCGAGGGGACTGCGCTTCGTCCGCGTCTCGTCGTGACCCGTTCGGCTCGCCACGTGTTCGTGCAGGTCGTCGATGACAGCAAGGGTTTCACCCTTGCTTCGGCGTCCACGCTCGAAGACGGTCTGCGCACCTTCGATGGTGACAAGACCGCCAAGGCCCGCAAGGTCGGCGAACTCGTCGCCGAGCGTGCGAAGGCCGCCGGCATCGACGCCGTCGTATTTGACCGTGGCGGAAGCAAGTACGCAGGACGCGTCGCTGCGATCGCCGATGGAGCTCGAGAGGGTGGATTGAACCTGTGAGCACTGAAACCGCAAGCACAGCAACCAAGGAGACCGTGGTGGCTGCAGAGGCACCCGTCGAAACCGCTGCCTCAACGGCACCTGCCCAGAACGAGCCTCGCGAGGCTCGTCGTGGCGGCCGTGAGCGCAACCCGAACAAGGACCGCGGAAGCCGCGATGCCGACAAGAGCCAGTTCCTGGAGCGCGTCGTCACCATCAACCGCGTTTCCAAGGTGGTGAAGGGTGGTCGTCGCTTCAGCTTCACCGCTCTCGTCGTCGTCGGTGACGGAAACGGCCTCGTCGGCGTTGGATACGGCAAGGCCCGCGAGGTGCCGACCGCCATTTCCAAGGGCGTTGAGGAAGCGAAGAAGAACTTCTTCCGCGTTCCTCGCGTCGGCCTGACGATCCCGCACCCCGTTCAGGGTGAAGCCGCAGCCGGCGTTGTCCTGCTGCGTCCCGCCGCTGCCGGTACTGGCGTTATCGCCGGTGGCCCGGTGCGCGCCGTTCTCGAGTGCGCGGGCATCCACGATGTCCTGAGCAAGTCGCTCGGTTCGTCGAACACCATCAACATCGTTCACGCCACCGTCGAGGCCCTGCACCAGCTCGAAGAGCCGCGTGCGGTTGCAGCTCGTCGTGGGCTCGCGTATGAAGACGTTGCTCCGGCTCGTTTCCTGCGTGCCGACGCCGCCGCAGCCGCAGCTGCAGCGGCAGCAAAGGCAGGTGCCTGATGGCTCGCCTCAAAGTGACACAGATCAAGTCCAAAATTAGTGAGAAGCAGAACCAGCGCGACACGCTTCGCAGCCTGGGTCTCAAGCGCATTGGCGCCGTCACGATTCGCGAGGACAACTCGCAGAACCGCGGCTACGTCAACACCGTTGCTCACCTCGTAAAGGTCGAGGAGATTGACTAATGGCTGACGAGAAGGACGCTGCTACGGCAGCCGCCAAGCCCGCCACTGCAAAGAAGGCAGCCCCCAAGAAGGCTGCCACCGCCAAGGTCGCTGTGAAGGCTGCTCCGACCGAAAAGCGCGAGCAGGTTCTGAAGGTGCACCACCTTCGCCCCGCCCCCGGAGCCAAGAAGTCGCGCATGCGCGTCGGTCGTGGTGAAGGATCCAAGGGTAAGACCGCCGGCCGTGGTACCAAGGGCACGAAGGCGCGCTACAACGTGCGCATCGGGTTCGAGGGTGGACAGATGCCGCTGCACATGCGTACTCCGAAGCTGCGCGGGTTCAAGAACCCGTTCCGCGTCGAGTACCAGGTCGTCAACCTCGAGAAGCTCGCCGAACTGTACCCGAACGGCGGCGATGTAACCATCGCCGACCTGGTCGCCAAGGGTGCCGTTCGCGACAACGAGAAGGTCAAGGTTCTCGGCAATGGTGACATTGCGGTTAAGCTGAACATTGCAGTGGATAAGGTCTCCGGCTCAGCAGAGCAGAAGATCGTCGCTGCGGGTGGCTCAATCAAGTAAGTCCGTAGACGCTGAGCGAGCTTGTCGAGGCCACCAATCGAAATCTTTCGATGCTGGTCTCGACAAGCTCGTTTTTCACGTTATTAACTGGAGGCATTGTGTTCAGCGCCATCGCGCGGATATTCCGCACACCCGACCTGCGCAGGAAAATCGGGTTCAGCCTGGGTATTGTTGCCCTGTTCCGACTGGGTTCGTTCATTCCGGCCCCCTTCGTCGACTTTGGAAACGTGCAAGCGTGTCTGGCGGCGAACCAGGGCACCAGCGGTCTCTATGAGCTCGTGAACCTGTTCAGCGGCGGCGCCTTGCTGCAGCTGTCGGTCTTCGCGCTCGGCATCATGCCGTACATCACGGCCTCGATCATCGTGCAGCTCCTGCGCGTGGTCATCCCACACTTCGAGACCCTGCACAAGGAGGGCGCGTCCGGACAGGGCACGCTCACCCAGTACACGCGGTACCTCACCATCGCCCTCGC
>Ga0136639_10000215_pt1 | contig 18335 bp, 13 predicted proteins | sample AntDrymUQ8592106_2_FD_113739 | JGI IMG/M metagenome (GOLD analysis project Ga0136639, IMG submission 113739) | Polar desert sand microbial communities from Dry Valleys, Antarctica - metaG UQ859 (21.06) | ecosystem: Environmental > Terrestrial > Soil > Desert | place: Antarctica: Dry Valley...
CCGCCTGCGGGTCGGTTCGTGAAATTGGCGGTAGCCGCTGTGTTGCCGTCGGGCGCCGAGTGCGCGACACGGGTGCGTCCGGCTGGTGAAATCCGTCCGGCGAACGCCACCGAAAATGCCCGGCGTGGGAGTCGCTCAAATGCGAACACGGTCGGATTGGTCGCAGTTCAGTCGGGTCGACGGCGATTTCGCTGGCACGACGGATGAGATCATTCAATGAGCGGCCTGCAAGTGGGGGATCGACGAGGACATCGCTCGAGCACAGGTGATCGAGGAGTCGAACTGGTATCACTCGGCCAACGGCGACAATGGCGAATCGTGGGGGCTGGGTCAAGTGCGCGACACGTCGCACCAGTCGGCGTTCCAGTATTCGGTGAACGCTCGGACGTCGGCGGCGTACAACTTGGACTACACCTACGCGTCGTGTCGGGCATGTTACGAAGGTGTCTCATCAACAGCTGAGCCGACATGGCCACCCGTTCTTCTGTGGCTGGTCCCGTCGAAGTGGGGACGACCTGTCGTTGAGGGCTCGAGCCCGGGCGGTCGAAACACCCGCCTCGAGTCCGATCCGGTAGTGCTCGCCACCGCCATCTCCCGGACAACGAGCTCCGCAAACGAGCTAAGCCTTCGCCCCTCGGCCTCCATCGCGACCGGGGCGGGCGCCGCCGTTGCCCAGTGATTCCTACTGCGTCGATGTGTCGTTTGGCACGTAACGGTTTGTATGGCGTTTCGAGGGGAACCATGGCACGAAATCTTGGCCGTTGCTCTGGAACTCCGGTGATGCGCTGATTCCGATACCCACAATCGGCATCGCTGAATGAGACCCCGGAACCGAGCAAGGACCCACAATGACCCGACCAGCCAGACCCGATCGGACCGACGAGCGTGCACCCGACGGCGCACCCCGCCGACGTGCAGGTGACCAAGATCCAGACCGTGTGATCCGTTCTGGCTCTCGAGCCGAACTGACCGAACATCCATCAACATCTCCTCCAAGACCTCGGGGCACTGTTTGCACAACCTTGGAGAGTGAAATGCCGACGTACTCGTTGATCATCCCTGTACACAACGAGCAGGAAGTCCTGACGCACCTGTTTGCCGAACTGGACGGGCTCACGTCGCGACTCGACGGAAGCGCCGAGTTCGTGATGGTCGACGATGGCAGCACCGATGCGAGCTGGTCGATGCTCGTCGCACAGTCCCGCCGGGACGTTCGCTACCGACTCGTACGCCTGTCACGCAACTTCGGACATCAGGTCGCCGTCTCGGCCGGTCTCGACCATGCCGAGGGTGACGCCGTCGTCATCATGGATGCCGACCTTCAGGACCCACCGGAGGTCGTCTTGGAGATGGCACGTCGTTGGCGCGAGGGCTATCAGATCGCCTTCGGACTCCGCACCGATCGTGACGACGACACGTGGTTCAAGCGAACGACCGCCAGCGGCTTCTATCGACTGTTGAATCGGCTCTCGTCGGTCGACATCCCCGCCCAGGTCGGTGACTTCCGGTTGATCGACCGTGTGGTCGTGGATGCGATCAGGGCGATGCCCGAACGCAACCGGTACGTGCGCGGCATGTTCGCGTGGCTCGGGTTCAGCCAGATCGCCGTGCCGTACCAGCGACCAGCTCGTTGGGCGGGGACGACGAGCTACTCGCTCAAGCGGATGGTCGCTCTCGCCAACGACGGCGTGATCGGCTTCTCGAAGCTGCCCCTGCGTGCGGTGTTGGCAGCGGGGGTGCTGGCGCTGGGCGTCGGTGTCACCGGAACTGTGGGTGGTGCTGCGGTCTCGATCGTCATTCGCCGACCGGCCCGGATCGTCACCCCGAGCCTCACAGTGCTCGCCGTCGGCGCCCAGTTGACCGCGCTCGGGATCGTCGGCGAGTACGTGTCCAGGACCTTCGACGAGTCGCTCGGACGTCCGCTGTACGTGGTGCGCGACGTGGTCAACGGGTCGGCATCGGCCATACAGGACGCGACCAGCGATGCGAGCAGCGAGCCCGTTGGACGACTGCACGAGATGTTCGAGGATCGCCATCCGGCACGGTCGGTCGCTCTGCCACCAGTCGGCGCGCTCCGGACAACCGGCTCGTGACCGACCTCGCAGAGCGGTTGCTGTCCAAGGCACCACTCACCGCCATCCCGACGCCGCAGCATCATCGATTCCCGATCGCTTGGACGGCTGCGCTCACCGGCGCCATCACGTTGATGACGACGACGTTGCTCATCGACCTCGCCCACGGAGCCATGGGTGCCGCCATCGCGGCGGCGCTCGTCGCCATCGTGCCCAGCGGCCACTGGCGCTACTGGGTTCCCGACCAGACCCTCCCGCAGTCGCTGCCGTTGGCGCTCGGCGCAGCCGGGCTGACGAGCCTCGGAGCGTTTGGCGCCAGTGTCGGCGGGTCCGGCGTCGCGGCGCTCGGCCAACTCATATTGGGGTGGACCATCGCGCTCCTGGTGCTGACGTTCGAACCGGTCCACAACGGACCGCAGCCCGACCGCAGCTCCCACACCCGACTCGCTATCGCCGCCGCTGGAGTTGGGCTGGTCTTCGCCGTTGTCGCCATCGTCACAGGCGCCGGGACTCGACCGGCGCTCGCGCTCCTGCTCGCGTCACCGGTCGCCGTCGCAGTATTCGTCTCGGCGTCCGATACCGGCGGCGCCCGATTCCGCAACACCCTCGCCGCTGTCGGCGCCGGCACCGTCACGGGTCCCATCGTGTTGAACTCCCTGGGCGACGGCGACCCGTCGACCATCACCGTTGCCATCCTCGCTGTTGGCACGATCGGTTTCCTCGTGATCGCCACGGCGTCTCGGGCCGGGGTGCCGCTGCCTCGTCGGCTCCCGTGGGCGGGCGTCGCCGTCGGTCTGCTCGCAGCGGGTGCCGGTGGGGGGCTGCTCGGCATCACCGCTGTTGCCGCACTCGTCGTCGTCCACGAGCGCGACCGCCGAGCTCCCGCGCTCACGCCCACCATCGACACCTCGGCCGTCGCCGCGGCTCGCATCGTCGCGGTGCTCACGGCAGTCGCCATGGGAATTCGTCTGTACACGCCGCGCGGACTCTGGCTCGACGAGGCCACCAGCGTGCACCAGGCACGTCTGCCCTTGATGGACATGATGCGGCTGATCTATGACACGGACAACCATCCGCCGTTGCACCACCTCCTCCTGTGGGCCGACATCCGACTCGTCGGTGACAGTGAACTTGCAGTCCGGTTTCCGGCGATCGTGCTCGGCGTCCTGCTCGTGCCGATGCTCTACCTGACCGGCCGGGAGCTGTTCGACCGCAGAGTCGGTGTGCTCGCCGCAGCCATCGGCACGGTTGCGCCGCTTGCGGTGTGGTACGGACAAGAAGCCCGCATGTACTCGCAGTTCATGTTGCTGGCCCTCGTCGCCGTCTACGCTCAGTCTCGGATCCTTCGTGGTGGCGGCGCACGATGGTGGCTCGCATTCGGCGTGGCCAGCACAGCCGTCGTCCTCACCCAGTACTTCGCCGTCCTCCACGTCGGCGCCACCTTCGTGGTGTTCGCCGTCGAAATCGTCCGCCGACGCGGAACCCCTGACGCCCGGCGATTGCTGCGCGGCTCACTCGCCACGATCGCAGGCCTGAGCGTGGCACTCGCTCCGCTCGTACCATTCGCGCTGCACCAAGCGATCAACAACCAGAAGGCCGGATTCGGGCTCACCACCAGCGGCGCCACCGGTTCGGCGGTGGTGCCGCCGCCGAGCATCTCCAGCTTCCTGACCAACATCCAGTGGTCGGTGTTCGGGTACCAGTCCGACGCCCTCGCCACACGACTCGTCGCCCTGTGGCCCGTTGGATTGTTGCTGCTCCTGCTCGTGCTCGGCCGCCCCCGTCGTCACGCCAACCGATCTCTGCTGCTGATCGCCGGGCTGCCCCTTCTCGCGGTGTTCGTCGCAAGCATGTTCGCCGCGCAGAGTCGCAGCCTCGCCGAGGTCCGCTATTTCATCGGTGCCGTCCCGATCGTGTTCCTGCTGCTGGCGGCCGGTGTCACCACCGTCTTCCAATCTCGCCAGCGCCAGACAATCGCTGCGGTCGGCCTCATCGCCACACTTGTCGTCGGACTCGTTCTGCAGGGCTCGGGTGACCAGAACCCCCGCCTCTACCAGTACCGCGAGGCGATGAGCGAGATCCGCGACAAGCGCGAGCCGGGCGACGTCGTCGTGTACTCGCCCGAGTATCTCGACTACGTCCTCGAGTACTACGACCCCGGCGTCGTCTCGACGCCGCTCGAAGACGGGCTCCCGGACACGGCCGCCCACGTGTTCCTCGTCGAAGCCGCCGGCTTCGCCGACAGTGCCCAGGCGAGCGACGAGATCACCGGCGCCATTGCCGACCTCGAGGCCAGCGGGCTGCAGGTACTGAGTAGGGACGCCTACGCCCAAATCATCGTATGGAGACTCGGATGAGCATCACCACCACCACCACAACCGCAACAAACACCACTCAGATCGAGCGCCGATGGGACGCCGCCGAGACCGCGCCGCGCACCACACTCCGGCTGGCCATCCTGCTCAACGTGGCGCTCGCCATCTGGTACTTCCAGTGGCTGCTCGATGTCGATCGGGCTGCGATCTTGCCGCTCTACGTCGCACTGATCGCCGCCGAGGTGTTCAACCTGTTCCAAGGTGGCAGCTTCTGGTGGACGGTATGGCACGACCGTTCCCACGGGCGCGCTCCGGCCCACGTCGGGCCGGTACCGACCGTCGATGTATTCATCCCGGTCTACAACGAGCCGCTGGACGTCGTGCGTCCGACCGTCGAGGCAGCCACCCGACTCACAGGCGCCGAGATCCGCGTTCACCTGCTCGACGACGGCGACAGTCCGGCGATGGAACGCATGGCACGTCGTCTCGGTGTCGGCTACATCAGACGCGAGCAGCACGAGGGAGCGAAGGCCGGCAACATCAATCACGCACTCGGCAGGACCGACGGTGAGCTGGTAGCCATCTTCGACTGCGACCACGTCCCCGACGAGGAGTTCCTCGAGGCGACGATCGGACATTTCGCCGAGCCGGGCGTCGCGTTCGTCCAGACTCCTCAGTTCTACGGCAACGCAGCCGACTCGCCGATCGCGGAAGCCTCAGCGAGACAGCAGGAACTGTTCTTCGGAGTGATCGGTCGTGGCAAGGCTTCACAGGGAGCGATGTTCTGCTGCGGCACCAACGTCGTGTTCCGGCGGGCTGCGCTCGACGACGTCGGTGGTTTCCCCGAGGACTCTCTGACCGAGGACTTCGCTTTGTCGGTGCGGATGCACGAACGCGGATGGAAGTCGGAATACGTGTCAGAGGTATTGGCCGTCGGACTCGCCCCCGAGGACATGGCGTCCTACGTGAGCCAGCAGGGTCGGTGGGCCCAGGGATGCCTCAGTGGAATCCCGACCGTCCTGCGGTCGAAGCTCCCGATGAGAACTCGTCTGCAGTACCTCGTGTCCTCGACGTACTTCCTGACTGGTTGGACCGTACTGCTCTACATGCTGCTGCCGATCGTGCGGCTGCTGTTTGGATGGCAACCGCTCGGCGCCCTCGACACCGACGAATTCATCATCCACTTCGGTCCGTACTTCGTGTCGTCGTTGGCAACGGTGGCGGTCGCGTCGAGCGGCGTCTTCGGGTTCAGCTCGTTCGCGCTCAGTTCGGCGACGTTCGGTGTCCATGTCAAGGCGCTCGTCCGCGTGATACTGCGCCGACGCGGCTCGTTCGTGGTGACCCCGAAACACGGCGCTTCGGGACGCCAGTTGCGCCCGATCGCTCCGACGATCGCATTCATCGTCCTCTTGGCGACCGCCATCGTCGTCGGCATCGCCCGCGACCCCAGCCCCTCGACGTTCAACAATGTCGCGTACGCCGGTCTCCACCTCGTCGTGCTCTGCTGCGGCGCCTGGCCCGCCCTCGTCGGCCAGGCAGAGCAAGACCGAACCCTTCACGCCGTCGACACCGGGAGGCTCGCCGCATGAGCCGCCGCGTCCCCCAACTCCTCATCGCGCTCGTCGCCCTGTTCGGCGTCGTCGCCGTCGTCATCTCGGTCCGCGGCGGTGACGACGGTCCACCAGCACCTGATTCGTCCGTCGGCGCTGCGCCGACGCCGACCACAGAGCCCGAGCCGCCTCCTCCGCCCGAGCTGTCTCCGCAGGAGGCGGCTGACGCGGCCGCCCGGGCGTTCCTCGACACCTATGTCGAGCCCGACGGTCGGGTTCGGCGCGATCCCGACGGCGACACCGTGAGTGAGGGCCAGGCCTACGCCATGCTCCTCGCCGTCGCAACCGATGATCAGGCGACCTTCGACCGGGTCTGGACCTGGACCGAGGACAACCTGCTCGGCCGCAACGGCACGCTGGCCTGGAAGTGGTTGGACGGCGAGGTCGTCGACCCGAACGAAGCGACCGACGCCGATCTCGACGCCGGTCGGGCCCTCCTGCTCGCCGCCGAAGCGTTCGACGAGCCCACCTACCACGCGGACGGGCTCGCCCTCGGCGACGCGCTGCTGACACGCGACGTGGTCGACACGGCGGCAGGACCGGTGCTCGTCGCCGGACCCTGGGCGCTGACGCAGCCGCACTTCATCAATCCCAGCTACATGTCCGACGTCGCGTTCGAGCAGTTCGCCGTTGCGAGCGGCAATCCCCGCTGGCAGCAACTCGCCCACACGAGCAACGTATTGCTGCGCGAGCTGACGCAGAACGGTTCGCTGCTCCCGTCGGACTGGGCGCTGGTCGACCCCGACGGGAGCGTCACTCCCTCCGCTCCTCCCGGTGGCGACATCGCGGCCTACGGCTACGACGCCTTCCGGACGCTGCCCAGGCTGGCGGAGGCGTGCGACGACGAATCTCGTCAACTCGCTGCTTCGCTGGCCGCTCCCGCGTTCCGAGCCCTCGAGCAGCCGAGTGGGATCGCTGGGCTCGACGGCTCAGCCATGACCGACGGCGACAACCAGTTCTACCAACTCGGCGCGGCCGCTGCCGCTCGGGCTGCCGGCGACGACGACCTTGCGAGCGAACTCCTCCGCAACGCCGACGCCGCCAATGCCCAATCGCCCTCCTACTACCTGGGCGCCTGGGTCGCACTGACCCGAGTGATGCTCGACACCGACGTGCTCGGCGGTTGCGCCACGACCCCGGCGGGCGAATCCGTTTCGTCCGCGCCGACGATCGTCACCCCACCGACTGGACCCTGATCATCGAATGACGATCAGCACCATGACCACACCGCCGACCACACCACGAATGGACAACCACATGTATCGCAGCAACCCGCAACGGCTCTTCGCCCTCCTCGTGAGGACCGACGTCTGATGGGCAACGGGCACGATCGCACAACGCAACCCCGACGCGGATTCATACGCCAACACGGGCACGCGGCCGGCGGACTCCTCACCGCCCTCGTCGTCATGGTGCTCGCCGGCCCTGCCATCGCATCGCGCGTCGAGGGCGGCCTACACCAGACCTCCGTCGCCCCCCTGCCATCCGCGATCGAGACCCGTGCACCTCAACTCCCCGACGAGACCCCGACGAAGCCGTCCGTCCCCCCGGCGCCGACGATGGCCGACGTGAAGGTGACGAAGATCCAGACCGTCCCGGCGATGTCGGACGTGGTCGTCGACGTCGGAGGACGGCTCGCCGTCACCGACAGGCACGGCGCAATCGGACTGGGTCCCGACGAGGCAGAGGCAACCGTCCGGTTCATCGGGCCCGCCGCCGACCCCACAATCCAGACCGTGGATCTGGCCACATGGAACGACGGCAGCACCGACCTCGAGCGATCCCTCACCACCATCGACGGACCAGTCGCCGAGATCGGTCTCATCGTGAAGAACCTGGTGATCGTCGAGATGGAGGACCCGGGATCACCGGAAACCATCGCCACGTTCCGCACCCAACTCGGCAACGTTGACGTCCAGGTCGGTGAGATCTCCTGGGTGGCCGAGACCGTCACCATCGTCACACCCGACGGACTCGCGCCGAGGACCTTGACCTACACAATCGTCGCACTGTCGTCGGCAGGGGTACCGGCCGGGCAGACGTTCCGGCCGACAACAGAGGCGACGTGGCGGATCACCACGTAACCGGTACACCACGCACCCAGTGGGCCGACCCGGTCGGCACCTCGTCGACCCATCGCGCCCTCATCGTGCTGGCAGCGAACCTCCTCACCTTCGGGGTGCTCTGGTGCGTGCAGTTCGTCCTCTTCGAGCGTGTCCTGTCAGAACGACCGGGATTGCCGGTCCGCAAACGGAGCCGCTCGCCGTACGTCGGGATGACGAACAGATCCGAATCGGGTGACTCGACACCCACGATCGTCTCGCCTGCACCTCGTTTGGACAGTTCGTCGGTGGGTATTTCTGCCCTCGAATCTTATGCGTCGCCCTGGACTGCCGGTGATGCGTCGATGGTGACCACCGACCCTCGGTGTAGCTGATCGAGATACCGGAACCAAGCAAGGAGCCACCGTGAAAGCGCACGACCGCGGCGTGAAAGCTCAGTACCCGGGACCGCGACTTCGAAGGGTCGGCGCGCCTTGCGTCAGTCCGTGAAGCACTCCGCCGGGCGAGCTTGCTGCTGCGCACACCGTCGCCCGCCGGCTCTGCCTCCCCAACGACCCGACCACCACCCAGAAAGCGAGCTGTGAAATGTCTGACGACGCCAACGATCGCGCCACCACCCGCCAAACCCTGACCGCCACCGCGTTCGTCGAGATCGTCGAGACCCTCGTCGGTGAGTTCGACGTGATCGACGTCCTCACCACACTGACATCACGGTGCGTCGAGCTCCTCGGGGCCGCCGCAGCCGGGATCCTCCTTGCCGACAGCAATGGACGTCTATGCGTGATCGGCGCGTCCACCGAACAGATCCAACTCCTCGAACTGTTCCAAGTCCAAAACGACGAAGGCCCGTGCTTCGACTGCTTCCACACCGGCGAGGTTGTCCTGCATTCCGATCTCGATACGTGGTCACCGTGGCCGCTGTTCGCCGCCGAATGCACTGCAGCCGGATACGGGTCGGTGTGCGCAATCCCGTTGCGCCTCAAGTCGCACGTTCTCGGCTGCGTCAACATGTTCATGTCCGGATCCGGCGGACTGTCCCACACCGACGTCGCCCTCGCCCAAGCGCTTGCCGATGTTGCCAGCATCGCCATCGTCCAAGACCAGGCAACACGCGACGCCGTGACCCGAGAAGGACACCTGCAACACGCATTGAACAGCCGGATCGTGATCGAACAGTCCAAAGGGATGATCGCCGAACACACCGCAACCAACATGGACGAAGCCTTTGCCCGCCTCCGCGCCTACGCGCGGAGCAACAACCTGGGCCTCACCGCCGTAGCCAAGGGAATCATCGATGGGACAACCCCGGTCGCTGCGATCGGGCACGCACGGAGTCGTCGGCCTCCCCCACCGCCGCGAACTGACCCGCGAGGACGCGTGCTGTGACCAAGACTGCGCTGGCTGAAGCGGAGGCCCTGCACAGGTGTTCACGCAAGGCGGGCACAAATGATCGCGATGTCATCGGAGCGGTTGGTCCGGTCGGCGAAATCGGCGAGGAGTTTGTCGGCGAGATGGTGCGGGTCGACGTCGCCCGCGACGCGGATGTAGCGCCGCAGGTCCTCGATGTCGTCGTCGATGTCACCGCCGCGCGTCTCGACGAGTCCGTCGGTGTACATGACAACAGTGGATCCCGGCTGGTAGCTGACCGGTGAGACCGTGAGCGGCACGCCGGCGACGAGTATCGGTGGCCGCAAGGCGGGTGCCAGGATCTCGACGTGACCGGAGGGTTGCACGACGAGGGCGGGGAGGTGCCCGGCGGACAGTGCGATGAGGGTGCGTTCGTTCGTGTCGACCACGAGGACACCGATCGTGGCCATTGTCGAGGAACGCCGCGCAGCGAGGAGTTGGTTGGTGCGCTCGAAGAGGTCCTCGAGGGGCGTGTTCAGCAGCAGCAGGTCCGACAGGGTGGTGCGGATCTGTGTCATGTGGGCAGCTGCGGTGGCGTCGTGGCCGGCGACGTCACCCACGACGAGGGCGCTGCGGTGCGAGTCGAGTGCCACGACGTCGTACCAGTCCCCGCCGAAACCGAGTGCGTCGCCAGCGGGTTCGTAGCGCACTGCGATGTCGAGTCCGTTGGTCGGGGCCGGTGCGGCGAGCAGCGTCGTTTGGAGCGAATCGATGAGGTCGCGACGTTCGTCAGCGGCCCGGTTGCGTTCGAGCACGTTGCCGATCAGTACGGCCATGGTCTTGAGTTGGTCGACCGGGAACTGGCCCTGTTCGACACGTCGGGCCCACCCGATGACCATCACCGCAGTGGTTGATCCATCCGCCGACTGACACGGCAGGCAAGCGGATGCTCCCATCGGTGGCTGCAAGGCCGAACCGAATCGGGTCGCTCGGTCCTGTGCGTCGGTCACGAAGACCGCTTCGCCCGATCTGAGCGCAGCACCGTACGCGGCGTCGTCCTCGACGGTGACCGTCATTTCGCCCAGCGCGGCGAACACATTGGAGCCGGCGAGTATCGAGATCGACGGTCCCGGTCGGTTGACGACGCCGACGGCGGCGGCGTCGGCACCGAAATACTCCGCCAGATACGTGCCGATCACGTTGGCGACCTCGGCGGTCGAATTGGCTTGCGCGAGGTGTTCGGTGATTGTGGCGAGGCGTTGCGCTCGATGGCGTGCGTTTGCCCGTTCGGTGATCTCCTCGACGAACAGCCCGATGCGGAGGTCGCCGTCGAGATCCAACCGGTAGTAGCTCGTCGACCAGGTCCGTTGCACGTCTGGTTGTGACGGAGTTGTCCCGACGACCTCGACTCCGGTGACGGGCTCCCCGGTCGAGATCACGCTCCGCAGCTGAGCGTTGACATCGTTTGCGAGGTCGGGCACAACATCGCTGATCGTGCGACCGATGTGGCTTTCGATCGTCGCACCGTTCATGTCTGCGAGTACGTCGTTGACGATCTCGTAGCGCAGGTCGTCATCGACGAGCGCGAACCCAATCGGTGCGCGCTGCAGAATCAAGGCCAGCAGCGCCCCGGAGAGCGACGCCGCGACCGCTGTCTGGTTCGCCCTGATCTCATCGGCGGCGATCGCGGCCAAGTCATGCAGCAGCGCGGCGTCAGCGTCGGTCCACGAGCGTGTCCGTGTGTCAACGACACAAACCGTGCCGAGCACCTCGCCACCCGGTGAACGCAACGGAACACCCGCCCACGCCAGCACTCCCATCGACTTGATCGATGTATTGGCGGCGGTGCGCTCGTCCAGGCGGGTGTCGTTGACCAGCAACGCGTCGTCGAGACCAATCACGTACTGGCAGAACGACTCTTCGACCTGGTTCTGGCGTGCGGCCGGGTCGGTCGCGTCCACACCAATGCACGCCTTCCAAAACGATCGGGATTCATCGACCACCGTGATGAACCCGAACGGTGTCTCCAACAGCCGCGCTGCGATCGACGCGATCCGATCGAACCCGGTCGTGGGACCGGTGTCGAGTAGACCAGTCGCGGCAACCGCCGCGAGGCGCTGCGGATCGTTCACACGCGACGAAACCAACTCACCGAACACCTCACCACGCACCTGTGAGTGTTCCATCGCAGAAGACTACTTCGCCGCACAGTTGCCCTTCGGCGCCGCACAGCGGGAGACGTCCCGCACAACCAGCGAACCGCTCGCGACCCGGCCAATCCCGCGAGCCGAAACTGCTCGGAGACGCGCGCCCGGGAACCGCTGTTATACGGGTGACAGCAGCAACCGGTCGGCGGTTCCGCTGCGTCAGCCGACGTCGTCCCAGCGAACGAACGAAAACGTCGTGATCAGCCGGTGTTCGAGGCTGGTCGGCAACCGGTTCGTCTTCGAGCACGTCACCAACGACCCAGTTTCGCCTCCGATCCGCCTCGTAGCACCGAGGATGTCGTTGGCGTTCTTGCTCGTGATGAACTCGCCGACTTTGCGGTACGTGTAGCGACGCTGGTCGGAGGTGGAGATGATCAGCTCGTCGCCACCCTTGAGCAGATGCTGGTTGCGGTATGGGCCGCCGTACTCGGTTCGATGACCGAACAGCACGCCGTTGCCACCCTGACCCACCAGGCCAGTTCCGGCCCAATGCCACGTCTTGCCGGAATCGACCGTCTGTTTGGCGTCGCCGTTGACGACCCAATGGCTGAGGCCCAGCCGGGGAATCTCCACGATCCACGGGATCGGGCCACCGGGAGGTGACGGGCTGACCGCCGGGCCGACCGTGGCCGTTGCCGGACGCCCGGTATACCACCCCATCACGTCGCAGATGATGTGCGCCGCCCCAGAGGAGAAGCACGCGACACCGGCATTGCTGATGCGACAGATTGCGTGGTTGGCGACGGTCTGCCCCGACGCCGTGACATTGAGGTTCGACACCTCGCGCCGCGAGTTCTGGGCGGCATACAACGTGAAGAAGCCAGCGTCCACGGTGCTGCCCACCGTGAGATTCATCGCAACCGCTGGCGCTCGCGTGTTGATCGGCGCCGGCAGCGAGAACTGCTTGGTACCACCGTGCCAGGACCGCATCTTGTCGCGTCGGGAGTCGAGCATGCGCGTCGGCGTGATCGGGACGAACAAGCCGTCCGACGAACGCCCGCCGCTCGGACCGGTCATATAGCCGACGACGTCGAACAGCAGATGGCCGCCACAGAAGTTGAAAAGGTCGACACCGAAGCCGGAACCGTCCGAACCGAGTCTGGTGATCACACCAACCGCTCGCGTCTCACCGGCTCCGACGTTCAGGTTCGACGTGTCGGGAACACCACTCGCCCGGGGGTGCGCCGTGACATAACCGGAGGTACTCGCGGTCACCGCCGTCAACGTGCCGACCACAGCCGTCGCGTCGCCAGGCACCAAGCCGTTGAGGTTGACGCGTGAGATCGAACGTCTCGTGGCGAGAAGGCGCGTCAACTGTTAGCGACGCTACTCCCGGTCAGCTACGAACCCCACATTGTGGTCAGTTGCCACGATGAGTGGGTGCACTGTGAGGCTCAGATGTCGCTGACGCCGATGTCGGCGAGCAGTTCGACCATCTCACCGATCGTGCGCTCGCGGGCGGTCAAGTCGTGCAGTGGCAGGTGCATCTGGATGTGGTAGCGGTTGCGGCGCCCGTCCTTCTCCTTCACGACGTAGCCAGCATCCACCAGGTCGGCGACGATCCCGTGCGCTGTCCGCTCCGTCACGCCGATCGCGGTGGCGATCGATCGCAGCCGCGTATCGGGCTCGCCGGCGATGTGCAGCAACGCCTGCGAGTGTTTCGTCAGGAAACCCCAGTCGGCCATTGCAGCGGAGCCTACTTGTCACCCTTGTTACTCATTACATGAAATTCATTGCACTGAATCTCGTGCTCGGATATCGTTCCATGCAGTAGTCGCGACAGATCGCCGTCGGCGCTGTTGAACAGGCTGCAGGAAAGGACCGCGATGAACGTCGTGGGAGCCACCAACACCGACGGTCTCCCGGGTATGGCGGCACTGTTCCTGGTTGCCGGCCTGGGTTTGCTCGTGATCGCCCGCCGATCGCCCGCACGAGAACGCTGACCCCGCTCGTGGCCGATCACGATGATCCCCAGTTCACGACGCCGGAATCTCACCCGCGTGTCGCCACCAAAGCCACCCTCGGAGTTCTGTCTCACGCCGTGGAAGAGATCGCCGCCGTAGCCGGACCCGACGCCACCGTGATCTCGCTGTTCGAACGAGGCCCCTACTTCGCTCCGATGGTCAGCCGCTACGAGCAAATGGCCCAGCGCGGATCAACGGTCGTCGTCGGCTATGTCGGCGACGGACCCACCGCTGCGGGTGTCCACCACATCACGCTCGCCGAGGACCACCCACTCGCCGCCGAGTGGGCCATCGTCCTCATCACACCCGGTGTCGCCGCACACGTGAGCGGTATCGACCTCATCGATTTCGACTCCTCAGCAACCGACCTCGAGTCCGGCCGGCGGTTCTCTGCCACCTGGGGCTTCGACCGCCACACAGCGAGCGACCACGCCGAGCGACTGATCCGCCAACTCGAGCCCGATCTGGATACCAGCCTGCTCGACCAACTCCATCGCGCGGTCGCCACTGCACGGAGCGCTCCGATCACCACGCCCGAACGCAGCCTGAGTGCCGCAGCCAGCGTGCTGGCCAGTCGGCTCGACCGCACGAGGCGGGAGTTGAACTGGGCCACGGCACTCCTGGCGGCCGAGACCGAAGTCGCGACGCGGGACCCCTTGACGGGCCTCTTCAACCGAGAAGGCCTCGAACGCTGGCTCGGCGGTGTCGACACCAACGGGCTGACGATGCCGCCGATCGGCGTCGTCTTGATCGACCTCGACGGGTTCAAACTGGTCAACGACACCCTCGGGCACCTCGCAGGCGATCACCTGCTCCAGGGCGTGGCCGACGCCATCGACGCCGCCACCCGTCCGGGAGATGTGGCGGCGCGCTGGGGCGGCGACGAGTTCATCGTCCTGTGTCCCCACTCGTCCGGCGAAGAGCTCCGCAATATCGGCCAGCGGCTCATCGATGCTATCGCCAAGGTCGACGTCGACGGCGCCCACGTGACCGCGTCCGCCGGTACCCAGACCACCTCGGAGCGCCCACTGCCCCTCGGCGGAGCCGATGAAGCCCTCTACTCCGCGAAACACGCCGGTGGCGGACAGTCCGTTCTCGCCCCGGCCTGACCCCGACGTGGCCCCAGCGCGTTCGTGGTGGAAACCGCCTCGCAATCACGTAGCCCGGTCTCGCTCGCCACCCACCTGGGCATAGCCCACGGTGCGGCGTGGGAACGCCGCCCCTTCGAATGATCCCTCACCTGAGGACGTACTTATGCAACGCTCACCCGAGAACCTCGACGAAGCCGATGGGATCCTGATCGTCGACGCGAGCTGGGTGTGCCTCTTCGTGGACGATTCGGCTTGCCGGGTGATGCACACCACTCCAACCGATCTGGTCGGCCGCAACCTCTGGGAGGCATGCCCTTCTCTGGTCGGATCATCGGTCGACGAGCAGTACCGTCGGGCCCTGGCACAGCAGGAGTTCGTGGCGTTCGACGCCCACTTCCCGGGACAGAATGTCTGGCGCTCGGTTCGCGTCTTCCCCTCGAACGACGGCTTGACGATCTACTGCAGCGACGGGTCGCAGCACAGCGGCTACGACGGCGAGCACGATGCGGCGCTGGCGTTGGCGGCCAGGTTGGCCAGCGAGGAACGGCGCTACCACAACGTGCTCGACGCACTGGCCGAAGGGGTCCTCGAGACCACGGTCGCAGGCGCGGTGATCTCTGTCAACCGTGCGTTTGCCGAGATGCTCGGCTACGACTCCCCCGAGGAGCTGATGGACTCCAGCCATACGGTCGAGGCTCACACCACGACCACTCAGCGGTCCGTTGATGCTCAGCAGGTCGCCGACAAGACGCCCGGGTCGAGGGCACATGACCTCGCGTTCCGCATGAAAGACGGGACCACGATGTGGGTCCGTGCACGATCGACAGCACAACGTTCACCATCGGGCAGGGTCCTGCGCATCCAGACGATCTGCGAGAACGTCAGCACCGCACGGTGGACGCGTCAGCGGCTCGCAGCGGTCGTCGACGAGTCTCACGATGCAATTTTCACGTCGACCCTCGATGGCACGATGACGAGCTGGAACGGGGCCGCCGAGGACCTCTTCGGCTTTACTGCAGACGAAATCATCGGCCAGTCGGCAGCGCTCATCGCTCCCCCCGGTCGAGCTGTCGAGCAGGCGCAGATGCGCGACAGGCTGGTCGCGGGCGGCCCACCCGAGCAGATCGAGACGATCCGCTGCCGCAAGGACGGCAGCCTGGTCGACGTGTTCATGGTCGCGTCCGCGTTGTCCGACGACGACGGGGCCGTCGCGGGTTTCTCGGTGATCGCCCATGACCTCACGGACCAGCGCGCCGCGCGCCTGGCACTGGAGGTGAGCGAGCACCATCTCTCGGAAGCACAGCGGATCGCGCACATCGGGAGCTTCTCGTTCCAGCTACCGGACCGAGTGGTGACGTGGTCAGCCGAGTTCTCCCGCATCTTGGGCCTCGACCCAGCCACGACCCCCTCGATCGAGTTGTTCATCTCGATGGTCCACCCCGACGACCGCAGCACGGTCGAGCGTGCGTGGAAGGCCGCTGCTCAGCATGGCCTCCCATTCGATCTGGAGGTGAGCATCGTCCCCGTTCACGGCGACGATCGAATCGTGTGCATCCGCGCCGTTGCGGAGCGGACGATGGGCGGCGCGGTCGCCGTCGTGGCGGGAACGATGAGGGACGACACCCACCTCGCGACCGCCGACCGTGCCCTCCGTGCGGCGGAGGCCCGGTTCGACATCGGCTTCGAGCAGGCGGCGATCGGTGCGGTCATCTCCGACCTCGACGGGGCTCCTCGGCGTGTGAATCCGGCCGTCTGCAGCCTGCTCGGGCGCTGCGAGGAAGAACTGATCGGTCGCAGCTGGGCGGAGTACGGCCACCCGGACGACCTTCCCCTCAGCCCGGCCGCTCTCGTTCGGGCCGCTGTCGGACAGCACACGAATCAGAACGAGCGGCGCTTCTTCAAGCCCGACGGCACCATGGTGTGGGCGGCGGCACATGTGAGCCTCGTGCGTGACGCCGAGGGCGACCCCCAGTACTTGTTCACGCAGCTACAAGACGTCACCGATCGCAAGCGGATGGAAGCCGATCTGGTCCACCAGTCACTGCACGATGCAACGACGGGGCTTGCCAACGAGATCCTGCTGACGGACCGACTGCTCCACAGCCTTGCGCGGGCGGGACGGCTGGGCACCCAGGTCGCCGTACTGTTCATCGGGCTCGACCACTTCATGCTGGTCAACGAGGCGATGGGTCGGTCCGTCGGCGACGAGTTGCTCCGCAGCGTCGGTGAACGCATCAGCGCTGCAATCCGCCCTGGCGACACCGTGGTGCGAGCCGGCGGCGACGAGTTCGTGATCGTCGCCGACGATGTCTCGATCTACGACGCCAACGCCATCGCCGAGAAGGTGCTCCTCGCAGTTGGGCAACCGTGCGTGATCGCCGACCACGAGCTGAACGTGACTGCCAGCATCGGGTTCGCGATCGCATCAGACGATGCAACGCCAGAGAGCTTGCTGCGCGATTCGCACTCAGCGATGTCCTTCGTCAAGGAGCATGGCCGAGGTCGCGCCGAGCTGTACGACGACGCGGGGTATCACGATGCGAAGGAACGGCTCGAGATGAACGCTGCGTTGCACCACGCACTCGAACGTCGAGAGTTCTGCTTGTATTACCAGCCGGTCTTCGACCTTGCCACGGGCGACATCGTTGCGGCAGAGGCGCTGCTGCGCTGGGAGCACCCGACCGGCGCGCTGGTGAACCCCGCCGAGTTCATCCCGATCGCCGAGCAGACGGGACTGATCGTTCCCATCGGTGCCTGGGTCGTGGGGGAAGCGTGCCGACAGCTGGCCCAATGGCAGCAGACCAACCCGTCGATGTCCGTGGCCATCAACCTGTCGGTCCGGCAAGTACTCAACGCCGACATCGTCGGTGTGGTCGACACAGCGCTGAGCAGCACGGGAGTCCGCCCCGACCGGGTCTGCCTCGAGCTGACCGAGAGCCTGTTCATGTCCGACAGCGAGCAACTCAGCAGAGTTCTGGACAGGCTGAAGGGGCTCGGGGTTCGCCTGTCGATCGATGACTTCGGCACCGGCTATTCGTCCCTCAGCCGATTACGGGCACTCCCGATCGACGAGGTCAAGATCGACCAAGCGTTCATGGAGGGGCTCGGCACCGACCCACACGAAGACGCGCTCGTTGCAGCCATGATCGCGATGGCGGCCGCCCTCGATGTGTCGGTGACTGCGGAAGGTGTCGAGACACCAGAGCAGCTCGCCGTCCTCGAGGAACTCCGCTGCGAACGGGTGCAGGGCTTCCTCCTCGCACACCCGATGCCCGCCTCTGCGATGGACGAGTTCCTGGCCGACATCGGTCGACGGCGCCTGGCGGCAGCTCCCACGTGAACTCGCCGCCGACACGTCCCATCTGAGCAACGCCGAGTCACTCCACGTCCACGGTCTCGCTCCACGTACACGGTGCGGATCACTTCGTCGATCGTCGTCACGTCAGCTGCGACGAGCGCCATCGCCTCGGTGCCCATCGATCGCATGCCCTGCTCGGCAGCCACCGTTCGAACTTCATGAGGAGTCGCGTGCTCGACGACGAGTTGACGGATCTCGTCGGTGACCTCCAGCACCTCGTACACACCGATCCGGTCGCGGAACCCGGTCTGCGAGCAATAGTTGCACCCCGATCCGTGATGGAACTGCTGCCTCGGAGGGCCACCGAG
>Ga0136639_10000216_pt1 | contig 18325 bp, 16 predicted proteins | sample AntDrymUQ8592106_2_FD_113739 | JGI IMG/M metagenome (GOLD analysis project Ga0136639, IMG submission 113739) | Polar desert sand microbial communities from Dry Valleys, Antarctica - metaG UQ859 (21.06) | ecosystem: Environmental > Terrestrial > Soil > Desert | place: Antarctica: Dry Valley...
AGAAGACGTAAGTAAATCGGAGATATGGAAGGCAAAAACTGGCGCTTACCTAGACGAGCACATGCTGTTGGCTTACCTGACTCCAGATGAATATTTCCAGACACTTCGAAAAATCTATGGATTGTCAGAAGCTGATCTGGAGCTTCATCTCAGCAAGTTTAAAGATCTGTTCAATGATGAGATTTTGGGGAAAAAGAAATACAACCGTGACCTTTCCAAAGGGAATCTCAAAAAAGTCGGAATCGCAGCCGCACTCATGGGAAATCCTGAAGTAGTTTTTCTGGATGAGCCGTTTGAAAACCTAGATCCAAGTTCTCAGATACGACTGAAAAAATTGATCCTTCAGGAAAAAGAAAGTTCAAAGGTGACGTTCCTGATTTCCAGCCACGACCTGAACCATGTGACTGATATTTGTGATCGGATAGTCTTGCTGGAAAAGGGTAAGATCATCCGTGACCTGAATGATAAATCGATGATGGTGGAGGAATTGAATTCTTACTTTGGGACTTAAAATGTGGTTAGAAACATTTCAGATAGTTTGTTTAAAAAGAATTTATACAAATAAGTCTGAATTAATGCATCCAAGCTTGCGCACAAAGTTGGCATTTAAAGGCGTTGTAAAGTCCTATCAAAGTTCTAAAGCTTGTTGGTCCAGATTGTAAGTTTTGAAGAATTTGAAAATTAGTAAATTCAATCTTTTGGCTCATATCTCCCTAATCAAAGCCTTTGCCTTATCGAAAGAATAGGCTCCTTTCACTTCCTTTTGATCGAATATCATCATGTAGAGATATTCCTTTCCAGCCAGCTCCGCCCATTTTAAGCCTAATCTACACTTGGCTTCACTATCGCTGTTGTCTCGGTCATCTCCTTTGGTTTCGATCACTAAGATTTTACCTGAATCGGTATAAGCGATAAAGTCAGGATAGTGATTGGATTTGAATCCGTTAATTGCAAATCCTTTTCCTCTTACCTGATTCCTGTGCCAAAACTTTACATTGGACATCCCGGCAATTTCTGAAATCACTTTGATTTCAAAATTATTCATTGAGCTTTCTATCTCATACAATGATTTTCCAATAGAGGGCGCCTGCTTTCCAGGAATGATAAGTTCAGGGAATTTCCAAGAAGGTGTCGTGTCGATTCGACCAACTGTCACCCCTGCATCAAATCGCTCCTCAGCATAGCTGTCGGCATGAGATTTGATTTTTGCCTTTATCTTATCAGAATAGGATAATCTTCTCACCAGAATATCACGAAGTTGTTCTTGCGTCATATTTTCCAAAATACGCTGTATGTATCGCTTAATTTCCTGTTCTGGAATAGGATAAAGATTGCCGATTGTTGACATCAGTTGATAGGAAATATCTTTAATCTGATTTTCCTTGGGCTTAGCCAAGATATAATCCACCAGAGGTTCTTTCAGCATGGAGTTTTCGATCTTCATAAAGCTGGGAGTATACTCATCTTTTTTTGCTTCCTGAAGATCTACTTTATATAAGTCGGATTGGATCTGGTCAAAATCAAGTAAGGTGTCATACTTGCTCAGCTTGAAATCTTTCAATAAAGATTCCTGATTTAACAAAACTTGGTCACCAATTCCAAACATGGCATTGCTTGCCACCTTTAAATGGAATTGCGGTAAATGAATGGCTTTAGCAGCTGCTTTAAAAGCAGAGCGAAACTGGGCCGTTTTAACTTTGTCTCCCATTTCTGATAAAATCGGTAAGTCAACAGGTGACTCATTTAGTTGCTTAATTTCTTTTTCCAATGCCTCGTTCTCTTCCAAAGCCAAGGCTTCAATTTCCTGAATTGTACTTGGCCTTGAAAACTCCGATTCGCCAGAGTCTTCGCGATTAAAAATGATTCTGCTTGGTATTATTTCTTCATCAAAATCCTCAACTGATTTTGATGGGAAAAGTGGATCTGCCTCGGTCTTTTTTAGAATTTCTTTTTTCAATTCCTCGGGCATCAAATCCTGCTTTCGGTAGTCTTTATCACTGAATCCAGATGCCTGCAGCCCTCTGACAATATTCTGCAATGTTTCATGAAACTTCGCTGATGCGGTAAGCACATAGGACATATTCAGCATGGCATCGGCATGCTTCATGACATAAGGCTGTCGTAAGACCCTTCCCAGGATTTGCTCTACATCTACAGCCGAGGATTTATCCGCCAAGGAAGCAAGGACATAGGCAAACGGACAATCCCAACCTTCCTTCAGGGCATTGATCGTGATGATGTATCGGACGGGACACGTTTCTGCCAGTAAGTCAATCCCCTTTAATTCATCCTTTTCTGCTGTTTTGATTTTGATCTCTTCCTCAGGTATTCCGATACTGATCAGTTGGGCTTTTAATTTCTCAAAAGTGGTATTGTCATCGGATGTTCTCGGCTGGGCTTGAAAGAGCACTATCGGACGAATGTATTTACCTCCTGCATTTCGTTGTTGGATGGCCAAGGATTCTAGCCTTTGTCTTAAATGAAGTGCGGAACTGATTACCTCATTTTTATCAGGATGATTGTAAACGATCACTGGCAACTTCACCATGTGTTCTTTTTTCAGCTCAATGGCAGGAACCATGCTGACGATATTCGAATTGTTTTTTGGGGTCGCTGTCAGATCCAGTACGAAACTTGGATTCAGGTTTTTCAGCATATCCACGCTCAGGTCGGATTCAGCATTGTGACTTTCATCCACCACTACTACCGGATTCAAACTTCGGATCACATTGATCAAGGCTGTTTCATCCACTTCCGGGAGCAAATGGGAATCGTCTTTGTATTGGGAGACAAAACCTGCCAGCTGGCCATTTTCCTGAAAGACTTTTCGATCTTCTTTCTTTCTGGAGCGAAGGGAAGAAAAGCTCATGACTACCACGGTCAATTGCTCTGAAACTACCGTGGGGTTGAAATTTGATCCTTGAAGCAAATCCTTTTTCTCATAAACCTGTACGCGATGGTTAAAAAGAGAATTGAGTTTTTGTCGATACGGATGGTCTGGATTGCTCAGGTTGTCTACGGTTTGACTTAGTAGATTACTCCAGGGAACCAGCCATACCACCGCTTTGGGATGTAAACTATCAAATGCATCAAAAATCGTTTTCAAAGAATTTACAGCGATAAAAGTTTTGCCACCTGCTGTGGGCACCTTGATGCAAACATTCGCCGCATGGGGAATCGTACTTTTATAGCTTGGCATCCCGGTACCATCCAGCGGATTATATAGTCCCCACTTTTCTTCCGTATAGGTATTGAAGGCGACATCCAGTCTTTTGTACTTCTGAATGTATTCCAGATACAGCTTGAGGTCTAGGATGACTTTGCTTTGGTAGGGTTTTAGTTCCATACTTAAAATCGGGTAATGTCCCTCGGGATTTTCTTAAAAATTATTTTGTGCTGCTGCATCATTGCCTCGGGAAGGAGGCAGTTATCGGAATAGACAATATACTGAGCTGCGGGCTGGGTGATCCACTGCGTGATTGTCTCAAAATCCAGTGTGGTCAATTCCTCCTTTTCGTAGATAAAATAATAGGCAGTATCCTCCAAAGTTCCCAAGTGGTACGAATCTGTGACCTGACTATCAGGATTCCATTTGGTACGAGTCTCTGAATACCAGATATAGGACTGTATTTCTTTCAGGGAAACTGCTTCATTCAGGTTGCCCTCTTCATCAAATAGCTTAGCTCCCAATTCATAATAGCTAAAATCTCCACCTGTACCGGGTACAGCTTTATTACCCTCTCCATAGCCTTGGATGACGCGCTTTACCCGCTCGGCAGTAATGGAGTCCGCATAGTCTTCCATCTCAATAAGGATAAACTTTCGATTTCCTCCGTCTGATTTGTTGAGATTCAGGACTGCGTGAGCGGTAGTTCCTGAGCCGGCGAAAGAGTCTAGGATGATTTCATTTTTTGAAGTGGCTTGTTCAATCAGTTCCGATATCAATTCTGTAGGCTTAGGGAAATCAAATATTTTTTGTTCAAATATTTCATTAAGAAGTTTTGTGCCATCTCTTGTATATAAACCATCTCCAATCAATGATGAGTAACCAGTAACACTTTCTAGATAATCGGTAATAAATTGTTTTTTTCGAGGTCTTCCAGTAGGGGAAGATGGCCAAATAATTCTTTTTTGAAGGATTAATTTACTCATAGTATTTCGATCATATCTCCATCCCATTTTAGGCCTTCTATAATTGATTTTTGTCTCAGGATCAATTAAATCATAGTGTAAATTTGGTCTGGCTTTTTCATCTGCTAATCCAACCATGTTAGCACTTACCCATTTCCCTCTCTTATCATTATCTGGATTTGAAAAGACATCTTCATTTCTTTTTACTCCATTCAATTGATTACCATAGCAAAGGACATATTCATGATCATTTGATAATCTTGAGATGTTTCTATTATCCTTGTTTTGACGAGACTTCCAAACTAATTGACCTATGAATCTATTATATCCAAAAATCTCATCACAAATTATTTTGAGATAATTGACTTCAATCTCATCGATTGATATGAAAATAACCCCATACGTATTCAAAAGCTTGTGAAGGATTTTTAACCTAGGATACATCATACAGAGCCATTTATCATGCCGACTGAGATCTTCTCCTTCCTTTCCTACTACATCGCCCAGCCATTTTTTGATTTTGGGATGGCTGACATTGTCATTATAGACCCAGTTTTCATTTCCGGTATTGTAGGGTGGATCTATGTAGATGCAGTTGATCCGACCTTCATATTCCGGAAGCAGGCTTTTCAGTGCTTCCAGATTATCGCCGTGAATGATTTTGTTGTCAGAAGCTTTGGCTTCCTCGGTATTGAAATCGTATTTTTTATCCAATACCCGGTAGGGTACTTCCTGATGATGATTGATGACTTTTTCTTTGCCTATCCAGTGCAGCGTGGGCATAAACGATAAAAATGGGTTGAAAGTAAAAATAGGGTAAAAGCCGATGGATTTATGCCCCCATTTCCGGAAAATCTAAAAATTGAACAAATTCAATTGATTAAGGTGGAGGCTGTTTCCGTTTACTTCTGAGTTTTTCGATTTTGTAGTTCGTTTCGGTTTCTCTGTTTTTAGATATAAAGGTTAAGACGCTAGAAAAATAGGGATAGCTAAATCGTATAAGGAGCAAAGCGCAACTAGTCCAAAATTCGGTTGCCCCGACTTTGGCGATTGTTTGCAAAAGTACTTCATATGTTAAGTGCTCCATAATTCCTTCGATTTGCTTGTAACATAAATCAATCTGTTCAGTAAGGTTAGGACAGCTATTTTTCAAGTTAGAGGGCAATGAAAAATCAGCCTTTCTAAGCTCTCAGTAAGGTTTTTGATCAGGGTTCAAAGGAATGGATTCTGTTGGTTCCAGAAAGGACAAATCTGGAATGGGCGTTTTTAGGCGAAAAAGGGAATAGTTTTTTGAGGGTTTTGGACAAATGTATACGGAGAAAGTTGATCCCATTTAGTAGAAGTGAGTCACATTTTTATGAACATTGTCGTTATTGGATTGGGTTGAAAAATACCCTGTGCAGGGTGTTTTTATTCTGACACAAGTTGCCTAGCTTAACGATGCAGGTATCCTTGAATTGGAAAGAACTTTGTAAGTTCGTCATTTGAAGAATTGATTAAACAAAATATGGCAAGAGCTGATCTTCTGGTAAAATTGGTAAAAGCGGGTTCCACTGGTGATTTAAGCCTTTTTCGAAGGGTAGTTGAGTCTATCATTGCAGAAGAAAAGAGCAAACAGCACCATGTTTTGGCAAGCCAATTAGAGGAGATACTAAGTAACCAAGATTTTTCAATCTCCCGCAATCCACGGAATTCCAATTCCTCTCTATCTCAGAAATTCGAGAATTTTCTATTTCGTATCCATCCTGAAAAGAATCTGGATGATCTGATTTTAGAAGATGCCAACAGGATAAAAATGGATGAGGTAATTCAAGAGCACTTTCGGTCTGATATGCTTCGATCCTATAACCTCGAACCTAGAAACAGAATTCTTTTATCCGGTGCTCCTGGAAATGGTAAAACATCCCTTGCTGAAGCTCTCGCTCAATCATTAATGATTCCCTTTTATGTGATCAGATATGATGGGATTATCGGTAGCTACCTAGGAGAGACTTCTACCAGATTGAAGGAGATGTTTGATTTTGTGAGAACACAGGAATGCGTTTTATTTTTTGATGAGTTTGATGCTATAGGCAAAGAAAGGGGTGATCAGCATGAGACAGGAGAAATCAAAAGGGTTGTAAGTTCCTTGTTGATGCAGATAGATCGTCTGCCTTCTTATGTGGTTGTTGTTGCTGCTACTAATCATCCAGAACTTTTAGATCGAGCTGTTTGGCGTAGATTTCAAGTGAAGCTTGAACTGAACCAACCCACTAAGCCAATGATCATTAAGTGGCTTTCAAAATTTGAAACTCAGGTTAAATATTCTTTACAACATCCACTTCCTAGCATTGCATCCAAACTGGTAGGTTTAAGTTTTTCTGAAGTGGAAGAATTCGTTTTGGACATCCAGAGGAAGTATATTTTGGCACTTCCTGAAGTGAATATCAAAAAGATCGTAGATGAGTGTTTGACTTACCACACTCATAAGTACGATCCAAATGGCCGATAAAAAGCCCCTGTTAATTTTCCCGAAACCCTCCATCGCTGATAGAGAGCCAAGAACATCTGGAAGAACTGATTTACACCTGCCAGAATACGAGAGACAAAAGCAAAGAATTTGATGTTTTGCTGGCCGTTGTTGAATTTAAATCCTATTCTACCTTTTGCCAAAACTTCCAAATTGATCCAATTCTTAAGTAATGGCTAAGTATATTAGATCAACCAATTTTGAAAATCACATTTTCCTAGTTTCCAATCATATCCCTTACAGCTAGGATTCTCAATTTAGAAATTAATTGAAAAATACCCTGCACAGGGTATTTTTTATCCAAACTATTCCATTTTCTTGTAAGTATCTTTTAGTAGGCAAAGGCAATATTTCTACTTTAAATTTTGGCTCAAATTAAAAAATCAAACTAAATATTATAAAATATGAAAACGATCAAAGCAATTAAGCCAGGGCCAAAGCCAAGTAAGGAAAACGGAACACCCGACAGAAGACAGCGTGTTACTCCAGAATCAAAACCGAATCATCCTGCCTGAAAACCTCATAAGCACAAGAAGGGAGATTGAATAATGATTCTTTTGGAAAATTTCGGCAGCAAAATTCTCGATTGAGAAAATACATTGACTGTAAGGTGTGAAATAAAAGTTCTTAATTACCAGTAAAAAACAAAAAGTGCAGATGGCGAAATTTAATCCAATACAAAGTATTGATGACGATGGTTTAGAATTAATGAGTGTTGGAAATTGGGCTCAATTGAAATATAAACTAGTTGGAAAATATTGTGACATCTTCACGACTGGAATGAAAGGAAAATGGGATTTAGTTTATCTTGACTTATTTTCGGGCCCAGGAATTGTCAAAATAAAGGAGACTAATACGTGTATTAAAAACTCAGCACTGATTGCAATGTCTTTAAAGAATCCATTTAATCATTATGTATTGAATGATTATTCTCGAATCTCTTCAGAATCACTAGAAACAAGAGTAAAAAGCTTGCATCCAGAAATAAGCTGCCAAGTTTATAGTGAAGACGCAAATTTAATTGTGGACAAATTGTTTAACGGCCTACCAACTTATTTGAAAGTGGGGAAACCGTTATTTTTTGCTTTTATCGATCCCTATTCCTTAAATCTTCATTTCGAAACAATCAAGAAATTGTCTGAAAAACAAGTTGATATTCTTGTTTTACATGCTCTTCAAATGGATGGTATTAGAAATATGGGTCATTATTTGAAAGATAATAATTTGAGATTAGATAAATTTTTTGGAGATGCAGGCTGGAGGGTTAAATTGAAGGAAAGTTCAATTTCCAAGAATCAATTTATCAAATTTTTATCTGATGAATTTGATGATAGAATTAAGAAACTTGGATATAAGGCTGCTTTGATTAAGGAAAGGATTTCGAATAATCAAGGGAGTGGAATTTACTATCTTTCATTTTATTCAAAACATGAAAGAGGATTAGAGTTTTTTGAAAAAATAAGAAAAGGAAACAATAGTCAATTTGAATTATTCTGAATTATGGCACAAACCTCAATTGAATGGACTGAACTCACCTGGAATCCAGTGACTGGCTGCACCAAAATTACTGCAGGTTGTAAATTTTGCTATGCTGAAGTAATGAGCAAGCGACTTAAGGCCATGGGGGTGGAAAAGTACAAGGATGGGTTTAAGAAAGTCCGGATCCATGAAGATACGCTGATTATCCCTTATTCTTGGAAAAAGTCCAAAGTGGTCTTTGTCAATTCCATGTCAGATCTTTTTCACAAAGACGTTCCGCTAGAATTTATCCAGCGGGTCTTTCAAGTCATGAATGAAAATGGTCAACATGTTTTCCAGGTGCTTACCAAGCGAGCTGACAGACTAGCTGAGATTCATGAGCAACTTACCTGGTCGCATAATATATGGATGGGGGTATCCGTAGAAGATGAACGGGTGGTAGGAAGAATTGATTTTTTAAGAACCACCAGAGCTAGGGTTAAATTTCTTTCTCTTGAACCATTAATAGGACCACTGCCAAACCTCAATCTCCAAGGTATCGACTGGGTCATAGTTGGAGGAGAGAGCGGGCATAAAGCTAGGCCAATGAATCCTGATTGGGTATTGGATATTCAGGAGCAATGCGAAACATCAAGAGTTGCTTTCTTCTTCAAGCAATGGGGAGGCAAAAACAAAAAGAAAGCTGGAAGAGAGTTAAATGGACAGACGTATGATGAAATGCCTGAAGTGGAATTGGAGAAGTTTATTTAGGGGGATTCAGGAATAGAATATATCGACTACGCCGAGTGAATTTTTTCAAAAAACACTATCTTAGAGCTAGCAATATATATTTTGCCATTGCTTTTGACAATAAAATTTTTGTCAAATGAAAATTAATATAGGGAATCCAGCAATAACACAGGCTTAATTTCAAAGAGACTGAAAAGTGAGTTTAATCTAATCCAAACTAATATGAAAACTATTGAAGCAATCAAACCAGGGCCAAAAAGAACTGCCATCTCAACTGGACAACCAGATAGACGCCAACGAGATAATAAGGATACTCCCGGAAACACACCAACGCTGAAACCTCACAAGCATAAGCCTGGGAAGTAATCGATTTACAAAAAATCATCCGGTAAAGGGTATTTTTTTATCCAAAATTCCCTTTATAGTTGATATCTCTTAGTTATAGAAAGCAATTTTCTACCAGAAACGATCGCACTCTCCATGTGAGCATGCCCCGCATAGCGAAGGTTATTGGGAGTTGGGGTTAGGTTAAGAGGCCAATCGAAAATTGGTAAGAAAAGCCAGGTGGAATTACAAATCCTACCCAGTCCCATGAGCAATTTGACTACGTCTAGGTGGGGTTTTCTTTATGAAGTAGAATGATGGGAGGTAATTGGCCATTAGTTTATAGTACTTTCTTGTTAATGATCAAAACCGTTTATTTTGACCTAATTTAAAGCGACTTATTCACCTAATAAAGCAATTGTCACAAACTGTCACTTACATCTTATTTGGCTACTGGTGCAATTGCGGATATACATATTTTTAAATTAAATAAAATGGCCAACTATTGGAAACAGCAAGGAATTCCTCACAAAGGTTGGACTTTGTCAGATGTTATTGATGTTAGGGGAGATGGTCAAGCAGAGTGGGAAACTGATTATGAAACGTGTATGATGTGCGGTAATGAAAAAATCCGTTACGTTCATATAGTTGAACATGCAGAAATTGATAATGAATTCAGAGTTGGATGCAATTGTGCCGAAAAAATGATCAACGATTACATAAACCCTGAAAGAAGAGAGAGAGAGTTAAGAAATAGAGCAAACCGAAGAATTAACTGGACCAAAAAAGATTGGAAAAGGAGTAAAAATGGAAACTGCTTTTTGAATATGGAAGATCATCATTTGCTAATTTACAGAGATGAGATAACCCAAATGTTTAAAGTGAAAATTGGAGAAACATTTGGGAAGAAAGTATTTGATACCATGGAGCAAGCAAAAGTTGCAGTATTTAATGGGATAGAATATTTGAAAGAAAAGGGAGAATGGTAAATTATCCGAGAACCCTAAATCTAATTATAGGTGTCTAACCCAATAGGTAAACTTACATTGCACTCAGTGTCAGCAACAATTTGAATACGCCGAGCGGGGCATCAAAGAAGGTGGTTGGAGAAAATACTAATTATACAATCAAATTAATTATGGTCGATTTCAAGAAAAAGTTAGGTAGTTCTTCGATGGGTAAAAAAACAAATCCCATTGAAATATATAATTCCCTCGATCGGGAAAGTGACAAGGGCCCATTAAGACCAAGCCAAGAAATAATTTTGAGGGAATGGTTCGAAAGTCACGTGGATAAAAAAGACGTGATATTGAAATTACACACTGGTCAGGGGAAGACATTAATTGGACTACTTATCCTACAGTCAAAACTAAATCTGGGAAAGGGGCCAGCAATATACCTTTGTTCGAACAACTATCTCATACAGCAAACCAAGGATCAAGCTAAACAGTTTGGTGTTAAGGCTTTAGTAGCTACCGATGATCTCCCAATGAATTTCCTTGACAGTAAGAGCATCCTTATTACATCAGTTCAAAAATTATTTAATGGTCTGACTAAATTTGGGTTAAATAATAAGTCTCTCCAAATAAATTCATTGGTGATGGACGACGCACATGCTTGCATTGAAGCAATAAGGAATAGTTTCATTATCAAAATTAAGTGCACTGAGAATGCATACAATGAAATTCTCCAACTGTTTTCGCAAGAATTGGAAGATCAAGGCGTCGGAACTTTTGCAGACATCAAAAAAAGAGAATATGATTCATTTCTTTATGTGCCGTACTGGGCTTGGGCCAAAAAATATCTTGAAGTTGCAACTATTTTGGCTAATCATAAATCTGAAAAACACATCAAATTTCAATGGCCATTATTAAAGGATATAATAAAAGATTGTCAATGTATAATTTCCGGAGATAGTTTAGAGATTTCACCCTATCTGAATCCCATTGAAATGTTCGGGAGTTATTTTAAAGCAGAACATCGTGTCTTTATGTCTGCCACAGTAAATGATGATTCCTTTTTTCTGAAAACGCTATCTGTAGATCCAAACGTCATAAAAAGGCCTTTAATGTTGAAAAATGAAAAATGGTCTGGTGAAAAAATGATTCTTATTCCAGAAATGATTGATGATTCATTAGATCGTACAAAAATTGTAAATCATTTTGGCAAAGAGAAAAAAGGAAGGAATTATGGTGTGGTCGTCTTAACACCTAGTGTGAAACGTTCATTACTTTGGGGGAAGTGCGGTGCCACAGTGGCCTCGACTGAAACATTAGATTCTGAAATCGAGGCACTTAAATCTGGAAAATGTGAGAAGACATTAGTAATTGTGAATCGTTATGATGGAATAGATTTGCCAGATAATTCGTGTCGTTTATTAATAATGGATTCTAAACCACATTCGGAAACATTGTCAGATAGGTATCAAGAAAGCTGTAGAGCGGAAAGCGAAATAGTGTCTATAAAAATTGCGCAAAAAGTGGAACAAGGTTTAGGACGTGGTGTGCGTGGTGAAAAGGATTACTGTGGAATAATCATCACTGATGGGGAATTAGCTCGAGCAATTAAACGTAAGGACTCTCAAAAATATTTCTCTAATCAAACTCGAACTCAAATTGAAATAGGATTTCAAATTGCGGAATATGCTGTAGAAGAGATTAAGACTATGGGGAAAGATCCAATCCAAGGACTTACTGAGCTTTTAAATCAAAGCTTACTCCGAGATGAAGGATGGAAGAATTATTACATTAATAAAATGGACGAAATGGAAGAAGGAGTTTCTGCACAAAAAGTGTTGGAACTTTTAATTGTGGAGAAGGAGGCTGAACAAAAATATAAAAATGGGGACGCACAAGGAGCAGTTGCTGTATTACAGAAACTTTTAGCATCTCCTATGATTTCTAATCATTCCGAGAAAGGTTGGTACTTGCAAGAAAGCGCACGTTACATGTTTTCTGAGGATCCGGAAAAAGCAAACGAGTTACAACGACAAGCGCACGCCCTTAATAATTTTCTACTGAAGCCAGAACGTGGTATGGTTATTAAAAAAATAAACTTAGTGGGCCAAAAACGAATTGAGAATATTAAATCATGGCTGAAGTTTCAAGAAGATTATCCAGAAGTAGTACTGAAAATTAATGAAATTTTAGGTAACCTTTCATTTGGCATAAAAGCAGATAAATTTGAAAATGCCCTGCATGAAATATCATCGGCTTTAGGCTTTATTGGAGAGCGACCAGATAAGCAATGGAAGGAAGGGCCGGACAATCTTTGGACCATTCGAGACAACGAATACATTCTTTTTGAATGTAAAAATGAAGTGAAAGTTACTCGGGTTGAGATTAATAAAGATGAAACTAAGCAAATGAATAATTCAATTGCTTGGTTCAATAATCAGTATGGGAATGTTACTGTTAAAAATATTTTAATAATAAATGCAAATTCTTTTGGAAAAGGTGCAGTGCTTAATAGGGAAGTGGAAATAATGAAGGAAAAGCATGTTAAGAAATTTGTTAAAAATGTCAGAGCTTTTTTTAATGAGTTTAAAGAATTAGACTTTTCGAATTTGTCCGAATTAAAAATTCAAGAGTACTTGTCCATTCACAAATTAACTGTTGATGACATGAAATTAGAATATTCGGAAAAGCCAAAACAGTAATGGTCAATAATTAATTTCCAAATACTTGGAAGTAGTATATGGCGAGGGAGTGTAGACTCCTTTTTTATACGTTTTGGTTTCTTTGTAACTCACCAAGAACTCACCGAAAAATTATGAACAGATAACTAAAACTCATGAGTGAAAGAAAATAACTTCTCAACCATCTTAAAAAACACGGCACTCACTATATAATGCTGCCTTCAATTTAATATTTTACTTATCCCCACATTTGACCAATTAATAATTTTTCTTTAAACTAAAAAGAGTGACCATGTCGAGTGAACTTTTATACCACTATACTTCAATAGAAAGCTTACATAAGATTCTTCACGTTGATGGTGAAAATATTATTCTCAGGGCTACTCATGCAAACTTTATGAATGATCCTGATGAATTCGAATTTGCAAATAAAATCATTACAGATACCTTGAAAGAATATGAGTTGGAAAACGAAGTCTCTGAAAAGAAAAGCCAATACTTGTTTGGTAGAGGAGGGATCTTCGGATCCTTTGCGTATTTACCAGGAGAGCCGTTTATACTTTCATTATCAGAACATCGAGATGATTTATCCATGTGGAGAGCCTATGGCCATGATGGAAATGGAGTCTGCATAGGATTGGATAAAGAAATGCTAACGAGCTATTCGGAGGAACATGAGATTACCAATACCACCCTTTTGAAATGTGAATATCGAAAGGAAAGGGTGGAGGATCATTTTCGAAAATATTGGAAAGAGGAATACAATAATTTCAAAATAGAGAAATCAGAAAATGGACGCATAACGACAGGATTTAATGATGGCAGCCTCTTTTTTTCAATGCCAAAATATGGTTTCTCTGCAAAATCCCCTTCTTATTCCTCAGAAGCAGAGTGGAGACTATGCACCAACGAAGGAAGAAACTATCAATTTAGAATCAATGGAAATCTTTTTGTTCCATTTATTGAGCATAAATTCCGCAAAGAGATTTTGAGAAAAATAGTTATAGGCCCTTGTTTGAATGGTATCCAAGTTGAGCAAGGGATGCGTTTTTTTCTGAAAAAATTCGGTTTTCTGGATTCTAAGGGCTTTATAGAAACGTCTAAAATTTCTTATCGTCAGGTTTGATTATTTCACATGTATTTAAGCTGATTGGATCTCTAATAATACTTTTCTAGGTGTAGAAATTATGCTTGGGTTATGAAGATGAATTAGCAATTCGTGTTCTATTTGTTGTAAGTATCATGCAGAGGCTAACAGGACTATTATGGACTCGGAGGACTGAAGAATTGGATTATCGGTTATTTAAGCTTATTTTTCAATTGCAATTTGAAAATGATCGAAGAAGGAATTACAATCCCATTCGACGTCTACATAAACTTATAAGTGTTGGTAGAAATTACGGCTAATGCTATAGCAAAACGAGCTTCAGAAGAAATTTAAACTATAAACATGCTAAATATTCTATTATATCGTAGAGATAGGGATAAATATTCAACTCGTAATTTAAAAACTACTTCTGCCCATGGGTATTTAATGGCAAATCTCAACAAAGGAGGAGAAGGCCGAATAATTGACGAACAACCACTTATTGATTTAATTAATCGTCATGTTGATGAAGGCTGGAATACTACGTACTTCTTGTCATTCTCAGAGGATGAAGACACAGCATTTAGATTTGGCATGCATGCTCAGTTAAATCAAGTATTTGAGAATCTGCAGAATTATGCTGATGTATCTTGGAACGATGCGTGGGAATTTGCTTTGACTAGAATAAATACCACCAATTTGGAAGTGAGGAAATTATCAAATGGTATTTATGAAGGAAAGTATCAAACAGCCAACCCTCTCTATGCTCAAATAGTACCAATCAGCAGATTAATAATAATCGATGTTGTTGAATTCTTAGTTGGCTTTCCTAGATTTGAAAAATCAAAGCAAAACTCTTCAACTGACAAAGAGTGGCTTATTCTTCCAGCAAATTCCATGAAATTCGTAAATCGAATAGAACACTCAACCACTTTAAAATTAATTTGGTAATCTTCCTATTTTTCGATTCGACGACATATCATAAAATCAATCTTAATGGAGATTAAAGACTTTTTTGAACAAGGATTGGCTCATGACCTTATCATGACCGAAAGGCACTATTTCGTTTACAGAACAATAGGAGAACATGCTCCTCTGATCAATGATGCTCCAAAAAGTGAAGAGAGGAGTATCCTAAATTACATGCAAGGTCCTGCTATGGATACGACCATCATTAGCCTATCAAAAATCTATGATAAAAAGAATAGAAATAAAAAATATAAGGTAAGATCTCTTGAATCATTAATGGATCTGAAAGATAGAATGAACGCGTCATTCCCTTATAGTCTTGAATATTTTGATATTTTCTATAAGCTTGAGGAACTTGCTGAAATGCCTTTTGGGAGAAAAGCTATAAGCAATAAGAATGAGTTGTTTGACTATTTTAAGACTATTTTGGAATCTGATCTGGTCAAATCCAAAGTTGATCATTTGAAGATTGTAAGAGATAAATACATCGTCCACAATGAGCATTTGGAAACCGTGCCTGATATTCCTAATTTTTGGGATGAAGTAGCCTTCCTACATGATATTGGAAAGCTAATATGTGCAATTGTCGGTCAGGTTTTTCTTGAAACAGAATATATTAATCTTAATGAGGTCGGCCCGAATCGAGTACACTATTCAATTATATTTGATTTTCATTGGCTAATATCTTTGATAGAAAGGGTGGTAGGCAAAGACAACATGATTATCTGGTGGGAATCTTAATTTTATGAATCTTTTCTAATCCTTACCTCGCTTTTTTTCAGAACCCCATCAATTCCATGTTTTTGCCTCAGTTCTGAAACTTGAAGTTCATCTTCTTCAGTACAATGAGGGCCTAAGGTAATTTCCATATTTTCCAAAGAGGATGTTTCTAGTCTTACATAAAAATCCTTAATGGGCGATTCTGCACCATATTGAATGTACTTCATCAACGAAGGGACTATTGTTTCATGAATGTCTTTGTCGAGGAGGTTAATCTCTTCGTCCATGGGGCAGATGAATAAAACAAAACGAAATTCTTTTTGGAATGCCCATTGTTCGTGTTTGTATAGTCCAAACTCTATTGTATTGATTGTAAGTTCTGCATGGCTGGGTTATGTAAGCTTTTCTTTATAATGATCTGAATACTTTGCTTTTAATTCATTGTCTGAAAGATAGATAACATTTTTGCTAAAAGTTTTTTTAAAATTGCTGTCTGACAGAGGCAAGTTGAAAGGAGGAAGAATAATATGTCTTTTTCCAAAGATTTCGTTAATCTCGAAAGGAGAGAAATATTCTTCTTGAGGATTATACTTTACCTCTATTGTCCCTGCTTTCCATTTCTTACAGTCAATTTTGCGCCATGGATAGTCCGGAAGTCCAATTCTAACTCCACGTGTACTTGCGTACATTTTCCATAAGGGAATGTTCTCACTCGGATTGGTAGTCCAGCAGCTTACAAAAATCAGTTGAGCAAGACTTTTTTTAATAAACAGCTCGCTTTCTAATTCATCATCAACGGCATTAAGATTATTGAATTTGAACTTTCGGGATTCTAGAATAAGTTTTAAGGTGTCAATACTGGTGTAGTGATAAATCATTTGATTTTTCTCTTAAAATTCAGACTTCTCAAATTGGATAAGTTTATTTAAAGGAAATTTATAAAACTCACTTAATACAAAAGTTTATTGATTAAGCTAAGACGAAGTAAAATTTGCTCTTTTTATAGACCATTGGTACTACCACGAATTTAATGGAAGTCCGGAAATTAAAATCTGACAGCCTACTGGATTGTTTCTATAATAACCTGATATTTAGTCGTAAAAATAGTTCTGGGTGTTTATCCATTTGTATTTGAACCTAATAAGAATCATAGTTTCCATTAATATAATCAAGTGATATTCTAAAGAAGTGCATTAATTGATTTTTTCCCAACCCTACCTGAAGGCTAAATCTCTTGGTGGGCTCCTTGGTGTCAATTCAAGGACAACACTGACCAAGTATTTCAATGAATTGAAAAAGGCTAAAATTCTATTCCCGAAAAAGGACGGAAAAGAGGTGTATCATGTCAATGAGGATTTGGTTCGAATTCTTAGTTCAAATAGCTATAAAATTGGAATCGAAATGAAAAAAACTTCTATCCAGACCCTAAAGAATTATACAAAAAAGGCTTTCTAATTTCAAGAGACTTTTTTTTGGTTCTTATGAATATGAAACTTGATCTTAATTCGTTGGTGCACCTGATTACAATTCCTTAATTTTTATGTTTTTATAGGTAACTATTCCTGCATTTTGCAAGCCAATGTGTCCTGATTTTTCGACACCATAATCGGGAACATCAGCCCATTTTCCAGAAGCTTTTCTAGCTAACCAATCTTCACTTCCAAACTCATACTCCACTACTTTTACACCGTTTAGCCAATGCTCTACATGGGGGTAATTGACAATTATTTTCGTTGTATTCCATTCACCAACCGGCTTCACTTCTGCCCCTTCCGGGGCATGCATGGCATAATTCCCAGAAGTGAGTTGATTTGGTTCCATCTCTTCAGGCCAGCCTTTATCATCCATTACCTGATATTCAGGAGCTGATTCGTATATAGGATCGTTGTTCCCTTTTTGGACATAAAAGAAAATCCCTGAACTGTTTGCGGAGGTAATTTTCCATTCTAAGTTCAATTCAAAATTTTGAAAGGCTTTTTTAGTGATAAGATCTTCTCCGGCGTCCCAACCCGCGCCCGAGCTTTGCAATTCACCGTTTATTAGCTCCCAACCTTTTATATCACTTTGGTTATACATCTCCCAATGATCTGGGGAATTGCCTTCTGATAATAAGGTCCACTCTTCTGATTGGTTCTCAGTTGCTACTACTTCTTTATTACTTTGGTTATTGGCAGAGCAGGATAGCAGAACCAATGTGCCAACCTGAAGTGATAATGATTTGATAGTTATCATGATTTCATGGATTTATTTCAAAATCTTAATTGAGACTTAGTTTCATTTTTTCCAAATCGGTTTTAGCCGTAGCCGGAGTTTGCTTGTTTGAAGATAAAAGCTCTTTAAATAACATTGCTATTTTATTCGGTGTATTTTCATTCTAAATCACCTATTAATTTTCCAGTAGTGGAACCCTATTACTCAATATGGCTTGGTGAGTTTTATTGGTAAACGGATATATCAAGTTGAAATATTGGAAACCCAACTTGTCTATACAAGTTGGGTTTTCTATCTTGGTTTTTGAATTAACAACCAAACCCTATTTTACCATGAGTAAACCTCAACATTCGAGCAGAAGGGATTTTCTCCAAAAGTCCTTGTTGGCGACTTCTAGTGCACTATTACTCCCTAATTTACTTGGGACAGCCTCGTTTTCAGATTTGAAGAAAGTGAAAGTGAACGGCCATTTATGGGTCTATGCCAGTAAATTCCCGCCGAATTGGGATGCTTCTCCAGTTTTGGAGTC
>Ga0136639_10000217_pt1 | contig 18312 bp, 18 predicted proteins | sample AntDrymUQ8592106_2_FD_113739 | JGI IMG/M metagenome (GOLD analysis project Ga0136639, IMG submission 113739) | Polar desert sand microbial communities from Dry Valleys, Antarctica - metaG UQ859 (21.06) | ecosystem: Environmental > Terrestrial > Soil > Desert | place: Antarctica: Dry Valley...
GCCGGAGCACCTGGGCTTGCTGTTGGCCCGCGGATGGACTTCGGCTACGATGCGTTCTGACTTGCCCTTTCCCTGGAGTGCGACGGATCGGTAAACGAAACACTTGAGTGGATGGACTTTGTTGAGTAGTGTCTTGATTGTGATTGGCGGCCTCCTGGTTGGTTAGTTATCGCAGACGAAGTCTGCCAGAGGTCGCCGGTCCATCCAGCCAATTCCCCACGTGTGGGGCCTTTCTCGCGGCGTTAAAAACCCCATTCTCGACACGGCTTGTTGTGGACAACTTTCTTCAGAGCAATGTTCCAACGAGGTGCTTTAGCCGCGACGAAAAGGGGGGTAAATCACCCACGGATCTGGCGGAAGAGGCATTTTTGCTAAGTGCCTGGTTGAATGCGATGCCGCCAATACGCTGGCTCTCTGCAGCAATGCATAACCGCGACGATGAGCAGGTGATCAGGCTCCACGGAGAAGATGACAGCAAACGGGAAAACGTGAACTAAACAACGCCGCAACTCCCCCTCAAATATCCGCCCGCTCTGCGGTGAATTTGCGATGCGCTGCAATGCGGACTTAACGCAACCAATAAAGCGAATTTCAAGCCCAAGCTGGCAGGCGGCGTAGTATTTGGCCGCCTGCTTGAACTCGGCCAACGCCTCCGGATGGAACTCATACCTCATCGAGCAACCGCGCGACGAACCTCCTCAAGGGCCTGATCGCCCGGGATGGTTTGGATCCGTCCGCTGCGGACCTCTTCGAGGCGGCGCATGGCCTCGGTGGCACAAACTGGGCGGATGGAGCAGTCCTCAGCGGGGTCAAGGCTATCAACCATTAGGTAGGCGAGAAGGACGCGGGCGTCGCGGGGAAGAGACATTGCCTCCGCTGCGATTTGTTCAACGGTCATGCTCATGGGCGGAACCTACCTGGCTTCGAAGAAAACTCAACCCCGCGGACACCCGCCAGCGATGCGAGGGCGGAAAGACCTTCCTGCATCTAATGCACCTGTTTTGGGGTGGGTGGATCTGCAGGGTTTGCGAGAACGGGGGGGGTGATGGGGGGTGGCCTGGGAATGAACCTCCGGTCAGTGCTTGTTTGCGTTGGACGGCGCGCCCACGGTGACATCCACCCGGCAGCCAAGGCGGAGGGGAGGAAGGTCGCCTGAGCCGCCCACCTTCATCAACACAAGGCGGTTCCAACGGCGGTCGGTCGCGTCCTTAGAGTCTTTCCGAACTGCTCTAAAGATTGCCGGGTCTGGCGGAGTGTAAATACGTTGTAGTGCGGACGGTGGCGCGTCCATGGTAGAGAAGTTGGTTCAATGGCGCAATTTTTGCGGCTTCACCATTTTACCTCGCAAGTGATGCAGAACGCAAAAAAAACCATTCCCCAGGTCGCGAAGCGCGGAGTAGCGTTGGTGATTGTGATCAGCCTGATTGCGATGCTGACAGTGGTGACCGTGGCGCTGTTGCTGATGGTCGGGCAGTCGACGCAGCGTACGGCGGGAGAAGTGGCGGCGCACCAAAGCGAGGGACTCGCGCAGACAGCCTTTGAGATCATGCTAGCCGATCTGGCCAATGAGATGGAGCGTGGGTCGGCGAGCTTTGCGGACAACAAGCTCGCGGACGGAAGCAATTACCGGCTCTACGACATGACGGGCAAGCGCCAGGGAATGCGGGTGACCTCCTCGGTGATGGCGGGGGCTCCTGGCGCCGGAGTGCTCGTCAAGCAGAGTCAATCGACCTTGCCGTTTCACAGTTGGCCGGCGGCGGCGGGGAAACCTGGTCCATCGGTCCGTAGTTCAAGTGTTCGCACGGATAGCGGCAGTTCGCCGATCCATCCAACCCTGTGGTTGGCACCGAAGTTTTTGGCACCGACGGAGGTATTCAGTGACCTAACCGCGCCGCGGTGGGTTTACTTGGCGCGCAACGGGAGCAACCCAACGAGCTACGTGGCGGATCTGCGGCGGGAAAAGAGCAGCACCGGAACGCCCAACCCGGCCTTCGTGCTCGGCCGCTATGCCTACAATTTATATGAGACCTCCGGGATGCTGGACATCAACGTGGCTGGATTTCCCACCGCAACCAGCGGCGCGCCCGAGCCGACGGCGAATCGTGTGGGGGATAAAGGCACGCAGCTGTTTGCAGATATCTCGCTGCTCCCCGGGATGACCGCCGCCAAGATGGACCAGGTCTCGCGCTGGCGGCATCTGTGGTCGGCTGACGCCACGGTGGCTGACACCTACGTCCAGCGCTCCGAAGGCAGCGGCTGGCGCAGCATGTTTGGCAACGATAACGCGTTCTTGAGCCGCCAAGACTTGCTGACCTTCTGGAAAGTTAACGCGATGCCAAACGACGCATTGCCATTCCTTACGCATTTTTCCCGCGACCTCGACGCGCCATCGTTTCGCCCGGACCCAAGCCGGCCACGAATCAAGTTGGCGGCGCATCGCGGTGGCAACGACGCGTTTGGGCTCGACGATGTGCTCAACCCGGATTTGCAGGTGTATGATTCAGCTCGGCAAGGGCCCTTGGTCCAGCGGCGCTTTGCTCTTGAGCGCCTTAAATACGTGGCGACGCCAAAAACCTCCGCGCCGCTGGATGCCAAGACCATCGAAATGGCAGAGAAATACTTTGGCCTGCGTTGGGATCCGGCCGAAGGCGTTTGGTTGTATGTCCATGCACGTCCAAACGGCAGCATTGCCACTTTGGCACTTGTCCCCCTTGACCGGGAGCCGAATCTTTTTGAGCTTCTGCGTGCCGCGATCAACGTTGGTAGCCTCGGTCGTCAGCAGGGAACCAGCGATGTCAAAGACGGCGGCTATACCTTGGCCAATGGCTTTGATAGCCGCACCGCCGCATCAAAGCATTATTCCAACTGGAACAATGCCGCGCCCAAAGCCGCCCAGGACGCGTCCGTGGATTTGCAAATCCTTCAGATTGGCGCAAACATGATCGATCAGTTCGACGAAGATAGTTTCCCCTCGACGATCCGCCTAAACAAGGTTCCCTCCACAGGGGTTCCATTCTATGTTTCAGGCAAGGAGGACGTTCCCTACGCGGTGATGACCCGGGTGAATCCCTATCGCGGCAAGACACTTCCAGGAGTCGTGGTTTACAATCACAACTGGGCAACCGGCGAATACGAAACAGTCAGTGGCTCGAAAGCCTACGAGATCAACGCAACCATGCAGGTGCGCTTGTGGCGCCCGCATCAACCGGTGGACAACTACAACGGACCGGTAAATTTCCGGATCCGTACCGAGCATGCCGACCCTGCGGGGGGGGGCAAGTTCTGGACCTGGTCCGGCTGGCGTATGCCACTCAAGGAGCCGACCATGTATGAGATCACCCACTGGGGTCACGACGACACCGACGATGCCAAATTGAACAACAAGCATCCCTCAATCACAGCCTGGGACAAAAGCTACAAATTCAAGTTTGAGCACATTTGGGGCGGGGGAAAGGGGCCACCTCCGGAATACATCGATTGCCCGCTTTGCGGAACCAAGTTGAAGGTTACAGGGGAGATCCTAAGAGCGCCTATAACCAACGCAATCATCAACCGGATCACCTCCGGTGCCAGCATTGTGTCGCCCGATATGGACGCCAATACCGGCTCCCAGGCAAACAATTCGCCTCAATCAAATGGTGACTACACTTTTTGGGGAGGTCCCGATTATAGCGCCGAAGGAAGACCCAAGCTTTTTACCGGTGCCGAGTCGATTATTGTCAATGTGCCCCATGCGAGGACTGCATTTCGCGAGCCGCAACTGGTCCACTCCGTCGAGCACGGGCTTACGGCGGGATATTCCGTCACCGGCAGCATGATTGAAACCCAAGACGGGGATTTGCGCACGACCAATCGACTGGGCCTGCCGGCGAAATACACAAGCGTTGCGGGCTTCCTCATTAGCCGCTCGATGTCCGCTTCGTTGGAGACCGGCTATAACGCAAACCGGCCATACAACCGTGATCGTGCTCTGGAATTGCGCTTGGGCCAGATGCATTTCCGCAGCGGACCGATTGATGTGATCATGGAGTATCAGGTGCCGGGGACAAACCAGTGGCGCCTCTATCAAAGGTCCGAATTTGGCCAGGCAACCCTCGCAACTTCAAACCGTGATGCTTTCGGTTCAACGCCGACAAAATGGATCGCCAAGTCGGCGATCTACACCTCAAACTTTGTCGATCCGCGCACCACCCTGTGGGGCGGAATCGGCAACTATGAGGCGGTCGATAAGCATGAGCCGTGGAACCTGTCGGAGGAGGGCCGCACCGGTCGTTATGAAAAGACCCGCTGGACCGCAGATGGCACAACCGCCACGAGTACCGGCAACCCGACATGGTGCAGCCACCCGCTTATCAATGCCTACTATGGCTGGAACGTCTATAATTACGATCCTGCCCAGCCAGGTGCCAACCCGGGGAATGATCAAAGGCGCCAGAATCTTGCGGTGGTCGAGAATGACGATGATTTATGGCAGCCAGGCGACCGGATGAAGCGGAATTTCTCCTATAAGGATCCTGATGAGGTTCTTCGCTTTGGCGTGGCCATGGTCAATGAGTACAAGAACAACCAGTTCTTGGGTAATCCGCTGGTGAGTCGGCACTCGATCGGGTCTACCGGACTTTTAACCAAGACGGAATCGTATTCTGGACGTCCAAAGATCTTAAACCGTGCGTTCCGGTCGGTTGGCGAGCTGGGTTATGTCTTCCGCGGCACGCCGTGGCGTGACATTGAGTTTCTGCACCCCACCTCGCCGGATGCCGCCTTGCTCGACCTTTTCTGCGTCAATGAAGAACTCACCGCGGCCGGGAATGTCGCCACTGGCACTGCGGTCACCAAACCGCCCGTGGTTGCCGGCCGGGTCAATCTCAACACTGCGGGAGTGGATGTGATCGCGGCTCTTCTAAAGGGAAGTAGCCGCGACAGCGGTGCACTAGCAATGGATACCGCCGAGGCCCGCAAGATCGCCACGGTGTTTGTTAACGCGCTGCGCGGCACGACGATCGTCGACGGGTTCCAGCCGATGGTGTCCAAGGCCGAATTGGTCTCCCAACCAAAGCAGCCAATTGGCGGGGCCGCCGCGAATGGTGCCACAACCGGGCTGATGAAGCACCTTTCTGATGAGTTTGCCAGCGCTGAAGACCGATCGATCAAGGACCGGCGCCAAGTGGTTACCCGCGCGCTTTCCAGCGGTACGACGGTGCGGGCTTGGAACTTTATGCTCGACCTTGTTGTTCAAAGTGGCCGCCTTTCGCCCAAAGCCGTTGGCTTGGCGGATTTCAACGCCGCCGCTGAGCGCCGGTATTGGGTTCACTTCTCAGTGGACCGGCTAACAGGCAAGCTGCTTGACGTGCAGTGGGAACGGGTCACTTATTAATCGGTCAATTTCATCGATATGAGGAATTTCAGAAGCGCGGGGCTTGTTGTGGTGGCAATCCTATGGGCCGCAGGGGTGGCACACGGCCAGTTGGCCAGTGGCCCAGATCCTGTGCAGGGGGATGACAAGATTGTGCCCAAGGAGCCGATGGTTCCGCGGCTGCCGGGGCGGGTTGAGTACAACGTGTTCTTTTTCCATGACTTCGGACCCGATTGGGAGCGCTCAACGAAGTGGCGTGCGGGTGCCAGGGCTGGGTCCCAGAAAGTCGAAGTTGTCTCCATCTCGATGGACGCAAGTACTGAGACATCGCGGATTGCCACCAAGTGGAGCGATGGGAAGATTTATACCGACTGGGTTTACAAGGGGACGCAGGCGTCCCCTCGGAGTAATGACAAGGGGTTTTATGTCGTGGGGACCGGGGCGGACGGTCAGGATGTCGGGTTCTCCGAGTTGGGATGGTTGAATGCCAGCAACTTCCGGGGCGTCGCTAAGTTCGGTGAGGCGATGGTTTTTGTGTTTCGTGAGTCAATTGGCATTGAACGCGGAGAGCGCAAGGCGAAGAGGGAAAGGAAGGTGACTCAAGAGCCTGGAGATCAGGTTGAACCCGCGGCGGAAGAGGATCTTGTTGCCTATCAGACAACTGAGCGCGTCGCCTATCTGGATGTCAAAACCCAGCTGCCGATATTATCCAATGACGGCCAAGTCATTCGGCTGTACACAATTTTGCCGGCACCTACAGAGCGCTTGATGCCGCCCCCGGAGATGATGGAAATGTTGAAGAACAGGTACGAGGTCATCCAGGACCGCGTAGCTCTCCCCGGAACTCCGGGAGGCTGAGAGATTTAAGCAAGGCAAAGGTGGGCAATGTGGGCCACAGGCCAACCGTGGACTGCTGTAGCTTGCGGAGTGCCACTTTATCAGCATTCGTTACATTTTCGTCCTACAAAACAATCATTACCCGGAGGACGGCGTTATCTTAACCAAGCGGGAGGACCCTTTGGGGCAATGAGGGAATTACTATGTCCAAATACCACGACGATACCACGGCCGCATCCGACCTTGGCGGCGTTCGGCTCCAACCTCACCGCCTCCATGCGTGGGGACGGGAAGAGATCCTATGGCGGGAATTGGCCAATGGGTCTAGGGAGGACGATGTCTTGGGGAGGATCGATGAACACCTGCAATTGGTGACTCGCGAGCTGCGATCGTAATGAGCCTTTCCCCCCTGTTGATCGCCGCCTATACCGATGATTTCGATGGCGTCGTTATCCTCCGCTTTCCACCGGTTTTTGTGGAGCGATTCGGCCTCGCCATCGGCATGCGACTGCTCACGGTTAATACCTATTTTCGCCTCCCTGAGTTGGTTGCAGACATCATCCTCGGCCCGGCCGAGCTAGGCCAGTGGCAGAATTTCTATCCGTTGATTGCGGAGTTTCGCTCTGACGACGGGCTGAGGATTGAGCGGCGCAAGACGGAAATTGCCGAGTCGGAAATGGCAGCGCTGCGCCGTGCTCGGGCAACACTACCTCACCACTCGGCCCGGCTTGACTCGGAATGGCTCTCCCTTCGCTAGCTACCGCCCCGCGACCCAAGCGTGAACGGGCCCGGGGGGGCTTAACTGTAGTTGCCAATCGCCAAAGCCCACCTTGAAGAGCTTGTCGTGGGCACGGTGAATCGTCGGCTGGCATCGCCAACATTGCACTCGTTGGCACAATGCAAGGGAGCGGGTGGAAGATTCAGAGGGCTGCGCGATGATACCCGTTCCCTTGGCGACGGAAAGCAGCGCCGGAGGCTCTTCCGGACAAATATCTAGCAAGCCCTAATGGAGCCCTTGTGGTAGAGCTGGTCTAGGAGGGTCATGGGGCTAGAGATCCAACGAGTGGCGGCAGTCAAAAGGCAGCGATGAATTCCTCAGCCGACGGGCACGAGATGGCGCGGTGTTGGAGAACGAGCAGCTGCTCGAAATCATTGATGGACTCAATGGCCTCTGTGAGCCCGGCAGGCAACAAACCGAAACGGGCTTCAAGCAGAGCGACGATGCCTTTCCGGAGAGCCTGCACGCTTTCTTGGCGTCCTTCTTGGCGTCCTTCTTGGTGCCCTTTGTGGATGAGCTGGTCTGCGAGGGTCATGGTCCGCTGCTTGAGATCTTCTTGATGGAGCATATTAACTCTACGATTAAAGGCGGGAATGTCAATTTCGCTGGCGAGGATGTAGCGCAGGAGAAGTTCGTGGATGTCGCTAGGGAGTCGAGCGAGAAGTGCCTCGTCCCAGACTGGGGCAGTGAGGAGTTCGGAGGCGCGCTGGGCCTTCATGGTGCGCAGGATCATGATGCCGGCGGGGGTGCCGGGGAGCGAGGTGTAGGAGCGGGTGGCCAACTCGATGAGTTGGAAGCTGAAGTCCGGGATGAAGGGGCGCATCTCCGCAGCGAGGTCGGGAGGAAGATCGATCAGGCCAAGGAAGCGCGGCGAGCAGGACCAGCGCTCGGCATTTTGGGCGAGCACGACGGGGATGAGTGCGGGAAGATGGGTGGCCTGGAGGTGGCTTTTGCGCCAGTTTTCCCAGATGCGCAGCATGTAGCGGAGTAGTCGCAGTGCCAGCAGGGGTTCCTCTTTTACTTGGTGCTCGAACAAGATGTAGATGAGCCCTGGTCTTGCGGCGTCCTCATGGCCGAACCCTGCGGAGAACAACAAGTCGCTTTCGCTGCGGCGGAATTGGGAATCGATGAACGAGCCGGTCTCGATGCGCAGGGTTGGCCAATGAATGGCGGCAGCGAGGGCGGCGGGCAATTCGGCACGTAGAAAGGCAGCCGCTGTAGCCGGGTCGCCAAAGGCCGCTTTGAAGAGCTTGTCGTGGGCATGGTGAATTGAATCGTCGGCTGGCATCGGCAAGGGCCAAGATTGCACGTGTTGGCACAATGCCAAGAGGGACCCGGGTCACATCTCCCGCTGCCCGCCAATCAAAACGCAGCGATGAACTCCTCAGCCGACCCGCACGAGATGGCGCGGCGTTGGAGAACGCGCAGTTGCTCGAGATTATCGATGGCCTTAATGGCCTCTGAGAGCCCAGTGGGCAACAAGCCGAAGCGGGACTCGAGCAGAGCCAGGATACCCTCCCGAAGAGCCACCATGACCTCCCGAAGAGCCTGAAAGCCTTCTTGGCGTCCGTGTTCAATGAGCTGGTCTGCGAGGGTCATGGCACGCTGCTTGAGATCTTCCTGATTGAGCATATGATCGCCAAAGCCCACCTTGAAGAGCTTGTCGTGGGCATGGTGAATTGAATCGTCGGCTGGCATCGGCAAGGGCCAAGGTTGCACGTGTTGGCAACCTGCCAAGGGACCGGAGTGAAGATTCAGCAGGCGAGGGGACTCGGATTTTTCTCGCCCGGACGTTGGAGTAAGACATTCCTCGGCGACGGAATATGAAGAAGCGCATTCTCCTCTCCCGGTCGTCGACTTTCGAGGCTCAAGCCTTTGCATGGGTTCGGGCGAAAGACCGATGGCGAGCTGGGAGTAAAGTCGCCGTGATCGCTGCGCCCGAAGTCCTCCCGCCGCCGGAGTGGTTTTTTTCCCGGGTGGCGGAGGATGACCGCGAGGTGGCGCGCGGGTTTTATCGGAAGTTCATTCATATTGAGGGTCTTCCGGTGGTGGCGGCGGAGGTGGTGAATGATTTGGCGCTGCAGCGGACCTACGAGATGGTCAAGCAGATGCTGGCGGGGCGGCCGGATGTGGTGGCTGAGCTGGGTGGCTTTGGGATGTATCTGATCATCATTGGCCGGGACCAAGTCTACACGGACATGCCGGAGAACCGAAATGCGCCCAATCCGGCATATTTGAATGAGCGCGTGCGTGGGACCGGTGGGCTGCCGACCAGCTTCGGGGAAGAAAACCTGCTGAGTTTGCCCTGAAAGCATTGCCGTCCATGAGTTTGGCCACACGATCGACTTCAGCATGCGACGGCTCGATCCTGCATGGGAGCCGCGGCTTGAGGCGGCCTATGCCAATGCGGTGAGCAAGGGGCTGTTCTTCAACACCTATGCCGGGAGCTGCGTGGAGGAGTATTGGGCGGAGAACGTGCAGAACTTCTTTGCCTGCAACCGCGTGAACAACTGGAACCACGGCCCGGTCGGGACCCGCGAGCAATTTCGTGATTACGATCCTGACGGCTACGAGATGTTCCGCGAAGTGTTCAACTTGGGCACCGCCGACGGCTGGCGCTACCAGTGGCTGCAGACCTTGCCAAATGTCACATCTCCCGCTGCCCGCTTTGGCTTTCCAAGCTACTACACCCGGTTCACGTATGCCCTCGCAGGGAGCGATGCGTCCTTGCTCACGGCCAACCACGCCATCCGGCGCATGTTTGCCTATCGGCACGACATCCTCAAAGAGCTGATTCACCGGGGTGCTCGCTTGGTGGTTCTTTCTGCTGCGGAATCAATTGCGGATCTTCCTGAGGCAGCAACTCGTCCATGCCGGTGCGGACCCGACTTCTCGCCGCTTAGATTTCCATCCAGGCACCGGACTCCTCGTCGTTTGCGAGGCTGAAATGATGGCAAGCCCGACCCTCGGCGGAGACAACCCGCTCATCACAGTGCTCGCACGAGCAATTTATGATTTTGTGGCCGATCGACCAGTGAGCCTTGCCGTTGCTTCAGCCTCAGAACTCCAGCAATATGAACTGCGCGTAGAGCGCATCGACCGTTCCTTCCGCGCGCGCATCGACCAACTGCTTGCCCAGAGTCATGCGGCAGGCACCTCGGCCTCCCCGATCCGCGGATCGAGCGACTACTGGACCCACGGAGTGGTGTGTTATTTCAATGCTGGCGGACAACAACCCGCCACCCGCGGAGTCAACCAGCGTGCCATGCTGCAAGCCTGCGATCCTGAACTTTGCGACATGGTCCAGGAAACCCTGGCCTTCGCAGGGCGCCCGGATCGGCGCTGGAATACCTCGGAGGAATAGTGAGGCTCTGGGGCTGGACTGCGGCGTGGGCGGCGGTCTCACGAATGCCCGTCGAGCGTTCAGCGTTCGGCGCGGATGGTGGGGATATGGATTGATTCGACCACCGTGTGGTTGCGGGTGTTGATGATGACGAGGTTGGCTCCCATCAGGAAATACTCCTCGGCCGGATCCCGGAGTTGGGGCAGCACGCTGGCCAGTTCGGGCGGGGCGGGGGCAAGCAGCCCGCGTTGGGGGGCATCAACGACGTAGCCCGCTTCGGTGGGTCCAACGAGCCATTCCCTAGGCACCTCGTCCATCCGGACTTGGCCGGCGAGCGAGCGTGACAGGCCAAAGGGCCCGCGCTGCTGGGTGGCGAAAAAGTCCGTCACCGCCGTCGCCACTGCGGGCGAAAATCCCACCGGTTTGGCAGGAACGTCATTGACGTCCAACGGAACTGGACGCCCGACCGGTGCCAGCCGGATGGAATCTGTGATTGTGTAGTTGCGACGGTCAAGGGCGACCACGTGGCCGTCGATGATGAAGTAGCGCAAGTTAGGCCCGTGCAGGGCGGGAAGGCGGCGGACAAGTTCTTCCGGGGCCGGCCGCAGCCGCCCGCGTTGTTCTTCAGCAATCACAAAACCCGTCTCAAAGGTGCGCGAGGTGGCTGGCGGGCCGACGCCGAGCGAGCGTGCCAATTCCTCGGGGGACTGCGGGTTGAAGAACGCGCTCACCTCGGCCTGAACTTCGGAGGTGAGCGGTTGAAGTTCCGCTCCGGCGGCGGTGGCCTGAGCTGCGGGCGAAAACCGGCCGGTCTCCCCGGCTGGGCCGGTTGGTTGTTGTGCCTGGCCAAGGGCGGCAGCTGGCAGGGTCAGGGAGATGATGAGAGACGAGAGGATGGGCTTCATGATCAAGTGGGGTTTTGGGGCTGGGCCAAGGCGCTCATGCGTGGCGCATGAGGTGCCGGGGCAGGGCGATGGAGTCAAAGTCGCGTGCCAAGGTGTCAAGGGCGGCGCCCATGCCGGCACCGCGCATGGCCGCCCCGTGGCCGGTGATGGCAAGGTCGGGTCCAAGAATGGCAAGGGCTTGAACGGAGTTCTTGGCGCCATGCCAGTCAGGAGTGAAGTACATTGGCGGGCCGTGCATTTCCTCGCGCTGGCTGAGCACCGCGTAGGCGGACTCTTGAGCGGTGGTGATGAAAGCATCCCCCGCGATGAGCGCGCGGTCCGACTCCCGCCAAAGCGACACATGCCCTGGGCTATGGCCCGGGGTGGCAATCCACCGCCAGCCCGGCATGCCCGGAACGGTGCCATCGGCGGGAAGCGCGCGCAGGCGCTCGGCCACATCCACCGGCCCACGCGGATACAAGGGCGAGAGCCGCGACATGAGGCCGCCCCCAGCGTGCGGGTCGGGCGGGGGATAGGCCAGAGTGCCATCAAGGAAGGGATGCTCCAAGGGGTGGGCGTAAATCGGCACATCCCACTCGCTGGCAAGCTCCTTTAACCCGCCAACGTGGTCAAAATGCCAGTGGGTGAGCAAGATGGCCGCCGGCCGCGCATCCTGGCCAAAACGCCGGCTGGCCGCTTGCCGGATCAAGCCCGTGGTGCCAAAGACGCCGGTGTCAATGAGCACCCAGCCGCGGTCACCGACACCATGGGTGCCGAAGAACACCACGTTGACGATGCCAAGGCGCTTGTAGGCCAGGTCGGCGGCCACTTCGCGGGTAGTGTCGTGATCGTGGGATGAAGGCCGGCTGGCCCGCATGCTGGGACTGAGGCGGAGGTGCCTGGTCATGGCAGGAGGGGAATGGTGAGGACTTCCGGGTGAGGAGTCGAAGGCCTGAGGTGCGAAGGTGAAAAGGAGAGGGGGGCCTCCGGTTGATCTCGAGAGCGGCGGCCAGAATCAGGACCACCCGACAAAATAACCCAAAGCGCGGGAGTCGCAAGTGAGTCGCAGGGCAAATGGGAAAAGCAGTGGGCAAGGGGCGGAAGTGTCTTTCAAGGTTAAGGCCTTTGACTTTGAGACCTTTGACTTCTACACGGTCAGGCCGCTGCGATGACTTCCGATGCCCGCCCAAAGTTTTTTTCCGTGTTGGTGAGGGGCTTGCTGCTGCTCTCGGGATGGGGGTTGGCTTTAGGGCTGTTTTTTGGGATCCCGCGTGAGCCGTTGTCGGCCGGACGGCTGGAGGAGGATTCCGCGCTGGAGGAGGTCTTTGACGCGCTTGCCGCGGACCCATCGCTGGCGGGAGCGAGCGTGGCTTTTTGCGTTCTGGATCAGGACGGCAATGTGGCGGTCGCCTCGCCGCTAGCCACCACGGCCCTGCCGCCGGCATCCGCCCTGAAGACGCTCACCACCGCAGCCGCCCTTGAGGTGCTCAAGCCGACCTTCCAATTCGAGACACTCTTGAAGGCGAGTGTTCCGCTTGGCAGCGACGGGGTGCTGCGGGGCGACTTGACGCTGGTCGGCTCGGGTGATCCGACGCTGACGGCGGAGAATCTCAACGCCTTGGTCGTCGCGGCAATTTCAGCAGGGCTTACGCGCATCGAGGGTACCGTGAGCTTGGATACCTCGGTTTTCCCGACCAATCCGGTGAGCGACCACTGGAATTGGGGGGACATCGGCAATGCTTACGGCGCAGGCGCCTATGGTCTCAATGTTGACCGCAACCGCCTTGCAGCTAGGTTTTCCCCCGGGGCGCAGGTCGGCGCGCCGGCAGTCCTGGACCCGAGTGCCAACGCGGCGGGCACCCTCTCGTGGATCAACGAGGTGACCACCGGCTCGCCCGGCAGCGGCGACCAAGTGGTTGCCTACAGCGTGCCGTACGGCAAGTCGATCACCCTGCGCGGCACCGTGCCCTCGGGGGTGCCTGGTTTTGAAGTTTCAGTCGCCAACCCGGACCCGCCAAGCACCGCCTTGGAGCTGCTTTGGGCGGCGCTCAAGCACCATGGCATCCATGTGGCGCCAAGCGCTTCTGGCCGGTCAGAGAGCAGCCCAAACGCAGTGCTTGCCCGCCACTTGTCCCCGCCGCTGAGCGAAATCATCCCCCACCTGCACCGCGTAAGCGACAACCTTGAAGCCCAGTGCCTGTTCCTGCTTCTCGGCAAGATGGCGGGGAAAGCTCCGGCCGATGCCCTGCGCGAGTTCTGGCAGCGCAGCGGGGTTGATTTTTCCGGCCTGCGCCTACTCGATGGGAGCGGATTGGCCCGCGCCAACATGATCCGCCCAATTGACCTTGCCCGCGCCAATCACCGCGCCGCGACCGGCCCTCACGGCCAGCTCTTCCTCGACAGCCTCTCCCGCTACGACGCTGGCACGGTTCGCTCCAAGCTTGGTGCCATGTCGGGCGTGCGCACCGAGGTGGGTTTTGTCTCCCTCCCGGACGGAACCACCCGCACTTTCGCCCTGATGTTCAACGGCCTACCGTCCGGCGCAAGTCTCGCCCGGCACCGCGCCGCCTTGCTCGCACTGGCCGGGCACGAGACCCCGCCCTGAGCGGAAGCGGGTGGCAGCTTGGGGGAATGCGGGTACTTGGAAATGCGGGTGCTGGCTTGAAAATGCTGGCACTGGCTTGGAAATGCGGGCGCCGAGAGGGTGAGGGGTGCCGCGTTAGGTTAGCAGCCAGCCGGCGGTCTTAACCAGTGCCACAACGATACCGATCACCCCGGCGACGATGCCGATGGTGCTCGTCATGCCGCCGCGGACGCGAGGCGAGAGGGAGAGCAGCACGCCGATGAGGCCGAAGACAATCGCGGTGATGGCGAGGATCATGCCTAGGACGGGGTTGGTCACAAAGCTCAGGATTGCCGCGACAAGAGCAATGATGGACGGAATGCTAAATGATGTCTGGCTGGTAGTTCTTGAGTTCATTCGACAATCTACCTCTCAATCCCGTCGCGTCAAAAAATGGATTTTCTCCCGCGGGTTAGCGCTGCGGGCGGCCGTGGATGCCGCCGATCTCGATGACGGGGAGGCTCGGTTTGGATGCGTCCGGACGGTCCTCGGCGTACCAGAGGTTGTCGGCAAAGACGAAGGATTCAGGGGCTGTGTGGGGTCCGATGTTCAGCTCGGTGGTCACCTCGGCCCGGCGGAAGGTGATGGTGTTGTTGGTGATGCGGACGTTGCGGGTGGGCGCGAACCCATCGCCGGTGGTCTCGGCGAGGATGCGGAAGATCCACTTGGTCGGGCGGGTGATTGTGTTGCCGCTAAACTCCGCGCCGTCCACCCCGGTGAACGCGCAGGCGCATTGGCCGCCATCAATCCGGTTGTTGCGGATGACAATTCGGCGCGCCTCAAACTTCGCGCCCAGCGGGCGGAAGAATTCCAGGCCGGTGGAGCCACCAGCCTGGATTGGCCGCGGGCCGGCCTCGATGAGCTCGCAATTTTCCAGCGTGACGTCCTCGCAGCCACCCTTGAACTGCGGCCCGGTGTGCTGGGAAAATCCCGGCTTGCCGACAATCCGGCAGTTGCTGATGCGCACCTTCTGGCAGCCGACTAGGTCAATCGCCTGCCCGCCCCAGCCGCTGATCTGGCAGCCGCGGATGGTCAGCCCGGTCAGTCCGGAACACTTGATCGCGTCAAAATTGCCGACCGGCCCAATGTCGCTGATGTGCAGATTCTCCAGCGTGATTCCCGGGACCGCTCCGCGTTCCGGCGCGGCATCGTCGAGGTTGATCCCGTTGCCCGACTGGCCGCTGATGCGCAGGTTGCGCACCGTGAGCTGCGCGCAGCGCGAAAAGTGCCACCCCTGGCTGCCGCCGCGGAAGTGCGGCGGGTTGGCCGGGTCGGCCGCCTCCACCGTCAGATTGCCGAGGTTGGCCACAAAATTCCCCCCTGGGTAGTCGCCGGGGTGGATCCTGAGGGTATCACCGTCCGCCAGTTCCGACAGCGCCGCCTTCAGCTCCGCCGCGCCGCGCACCTCGTGCGTGCCGGCTGCCGCAGGCCCCGCAAGGGCAAGCAGACCGGTGAGGGCAAGCAGGCCGGTTGGCACACAAACACGGGCAAGGGCAAAGCGGAGCATCCGGCCACGCTAGCGCCCCGGCCCCCTTAAAGCAACCAGCCACGGGTCCGGCCACCAGCCACGGCGGACTCCGGGCGGAGTGCGATGAATGTCCTCTGCCATCGCCAAGGAGTAGCGACTTCAGTCGCTTCTTCCTCCTTGGGACGCGACTGAAGTCGCGGCTCCTTGCGTGTGTTCTGCCATTGCCAAGGAGTAGCGACTTCAGTCGCTTCTTCCTCCCCGGGACGCGACCGAAGTCGCGGCTCCTTGCCTGTCATCTGTCATCGCCAAGGAGTAGCGACTTCAGTCGCTTCTTCCTCCTTGGGACGCGACTGAAGTCGCGGCTCCTTGCATGTGTTCTGCCATTGCCAAGGAGTAGCGACTTCAGTCGCGTCTTCCTCCCTGAAACGCGACTGAAGTCGCGGCTCCTTGCGAGCTGCGAGCATCACAGCGGTAGCAAGCAACAGCAGTCCACGGCTGCGCGATGCCGCAGCAGGGCCAACCTCATTCTGCGTTCACCTCTTAATAGTAATAGGGGGGGCGGTAATAGGATGCGCGGTAGTAGGTGCCGCGGTGGTGGCGCGGGCCGTAATAGGGAGGACGGTCATAGCGCCCGTAGTGGGAGTGTCCATAGACGGGACGTCCATAGACTGGGCGCCCGTAGTAGGGAGTGTCGTAGCGCCTGCGTTCGCCGCGGTCTTGACCGATTGCATAGCCGGCAATGCCGACGGCGGCGATTCCCAGGGTGGCGGTGGCCGGGTCGACCGTGTCAATTGGACGCCCGTAGGCGTCATAGCTTGTCGTGCAGGAGACACTGGCCGCGGTGGCGAGAACCAGCGCGCAGATTTTCACAGCAAGGGGTTTCATGGCGTTCGGGGGGTGCGATGAATGCCGCGGCCAAACTGCAGCCGCAGCCACTCTCCAAGATGCCACACATCCGGTCCGGCGCAGCCACAAATCCACTCCCGCGAACGGATTCCACTGCCGGCTTGTCGCGCTGCGCGGGCCGGGTTTTCCGCGGCTTGTGGCGGGGCGAGAATTCCCAATTCGCGTCCTTGCGGGCGGTCTAACAAGAGGCTAGGTTCCGCAAGATTCCCCTGAAAAATTTTCTTCAATTTCTTCATTGTGTCATCCTCTTCAGACCGTCGCCCAAGGATCCTGGTGGTCACGCCCGAGATCACGTATTTGCCCGAAGGGATGGGCAATCTGACCCAGCGGATGTCGGCCAAGGCGGGAGGTCTGGCGGATGTTTCCGCGTCGTTGGTCAAGGCGCTGTATGATTTGGGAGCGGATGTGCACGTGGCGCTGCCGAACTACCGGCGGATGTTTCACCTGGATGTGGCCAACGTGTTTCAGCTGGAGTTTGACAAGGTGAGCCGTGCGCTGCCCGAGCAGCGCATCCACTTGGCCGAGGACAGGGTGTTTTACCACCGCTCCAGCGTTTACGGTGAGGAGAACCGGCAGATTGCCCTGGCGTTCCAGCGCGAGGTAATCAATCACACCATCCCTCAGGTCCAGCCCGACCTGATCCATTGCAACGACTGGATGACCGGACTGATTCCCGCGGTTGCGCGCCGCCACGGGATCCACTCGCTCTTCACGGTCCACAACATCCACACCGAGCGGACCACCTTGAACCAGATCGAGGACCGCGGCATCGACGCGGCCGAGTTCTGGAGCCAGCTCTACTACCAGCGCCAGCCGCTTTGCTACGAGGAGACCCGCTCGGGCAACCCAGTCGACATGCTGGCCAGCGGGATTTTTGCCGCCGCCCACGTCAATACCGTAAGCCCGACGTTCCTGATGGAAATCGTCGAGGGCTATCACAGCTTCATCCCCGAGCACATCCGCAACGAAATCCGCTCCAAGGCCGCCTCCGGCTGCGCCTCGGGGATCCTCAACGCCCCGGATCCGTCGTTTGACCCGACCAGCGACAGATACCTCACCGAGCACTTCGGCACCGAGGACTTCCAAGCCGGCAAGCGCCGCAACAAGATGATCTTCCAGGAGCGCATGGGCCTGCGCGTCGATCCGGATGCCCCGCTGATCTTCTGGCCCTCGCGCCTCGACCCGGTCCAGAAGGGCTGCCAACTGCTGACCGACATCCTCTATCAGCTAACGGCCGACTACCACCACCTCGGCCTGCAGGTCGGCGTCGTCGCCTCCGGCAGCTTCCAGAGCCACTTTCACGACATCGTCTCCCGCCACGGCCTGCACGACTGCGTGGGGGTGAGGGACTTCTCCGAGGAAATGTCCCACCTTGCCTACGCGGCAAGTGACTTCATCCTCATGCCGTCCTCGTTTGAACCTTGCGGCCTGCCGCAGATGGTCGCGCCGAAATACGGCAGCCTGACCATCGCCCACGACACCGGCGGCCTCCACGACACCGTCGAGCACCTCAACGTCGAGGGCGACGCGGGCAACGGTTTTCTCTTCCGCGACTGCAACCCCCAAGGCCTGCGCTGGGCCATCGACGAGGCGCTTGCCTTCTTCCAACGCCCGGCCGCCCTCAAAAGCCGCCACATCGCCCGCATCATGCGCGAGGCCAACGAACGCTTCAACCATGACGCCACCGCCGCGGCCTACATCGAGCTCTACGAGGACATGCTCGAGCGCAAGCTGACGGAGGACTAGGGGAGGGGGGCGGCCGCGGCCGACCTGCTATGGAGTGCTGTGGGAAGGGGTACTCCCCGCCATACCGCTTTGGCTCAAACCCCAGGCGTCCGCAGCCCCTTCACCGCCTTGCCGCGGGACGCCCCATCGGCCATTCAACCCATCGCGTGGCCATTGCCGAAGCTCTTGTATGGAGTGCGGTGGGAAGGGGTATTCCGCGCCATACCGCTTTGGCTCAAACCCCAGGCGTCCGCAGACCCTTCACCGCCTTGCCGCGGGACGCCCCATCGGTCATTCAACCCATCGCGTGGCCATTGCCGAAGCTCTTGTATGGAGTGCGGTGGGAAGGGGTATTCCGCGCCATACCGCTTTGGCTCAAACCCCAGGCGTCCGCA
>Ga0136639_10000218_pt1 | contig 18272 bp, 15 predicted proteins | sample AntDrymUQ8592106_2_FD_113739 | JGI IMG/M metagenome (GOLD analysis project Ga0136639, IMG submission 113739) | Polar desert sand microbial communities from Dry Valleys, Antarctica - metaG UQ859 (21.06) | ecosystem: Environmental > Terrestrial > Soil > Desert | place: Antarctica: Dry Valley...
CGCACCGGCCAGGTAGCCCGCCCAGCGGCAGCCTGATCCATACGAGTCATAGAACCGGGAACTATGACCGCTATGAAACTATCATAACAAAGCCGTAGGCACGGCGCTTGGGACTACGCTTACTGCTCAGCTTCAACGGCAACCTCAAGGTGTACGTCGCCCTCAAGCCGTGCGACATGCGCAAGAGCTTCGATGGCCTGGCAGCGGTAGCGCGCAACACGATCGGCATGGACCCAAGCAGCGGGGCCGCCTTCCTGTTCACCAACCAGCGGCGCAACCTGATCAAGATCCTCTACTTTGATGGCACCGGCTACTGGGTGGTGGCCAAGCGATTGGAGAAGGGCACGTTCAGTTGGCCTCAGGACATCGAGGGCGGACGGGAGAAGATCACGCTCAAACCCGCGGCCTTGGCGATGCTCACCGACGGCATCGACCTGCGCGGCGGGCTGCAAAGACCATGGTACGAACGCGCCTGAAAAGTGTTAGATACACGTGGTTTTTTTGCCGCTCAGGCACGCCCCTTGCTTGTTAGACGGGCATCAAGACACTCGAACAAGAAGTGGTGGAGCTGAGGGCCGAGGTGGAGCAACTTCGGGCCCTGGTCAAGCAGCAGCAGGCGATCATCAGCGAGCTGCTCAAGCGCCTTTACGGCAGCAAGAGCGAACAGATCGATCCAGGCCAGCTGCTGCTGCTCCTGCAGGAGGAGGACGGCGCAAAAAAAGCCGACGCCGCCGAGCCCGGCGGCCCAGAACAGGAGGCTAAGCCCGCTCCAAGGGCTGCCTTCCATCGAGCGGGTGGTCGTCGCTCCCGAGGTGCAAGCTGGTGACGGCGACCAGTTGACACCGGTGCCGGGGTGCGATGAAGGCCCTCAGAATCCTCAGGTACCTTGGAAAGATTGCAGGCATTATTTCGGCGTTTGACGCGATTCCGTTTGTGTCGCCGGAGGTGGGGATCTTGATTTTCGCGGGTGCGTCGATTTTGAAGGACACGGTGAACCGGGTTGGCGATTTGCTGGACGACGGGAAGCCGAACCGGAGTTTTGCGGGGTAGTTGGGCGGCATGGACGCTCACGGCAGTTTGCCGGTGCGGGCTTTAGGGTCGTAGAGGAAAGTGTTCTGCCACTGGCCGGGCTTGGGGAGGATGGCGAACCACTCGGTGGCTTGTTCCGAGGTGGCCAGTTCGCGGTAGTGTTTGAAGATGATGGCGGGTGAATTGCCGGCTTCGAGGGCGACCTGGTCGGCACTCTTGACGGCGGCGATGCGGTAGGAAATGAATGAATGGCGCAGGATGTTGCGCGGCCAAGTGAGCTTGAGGGCACGGGCGAGGGCGGTGACTTCGCGGTGGAGACCGGCGTGGCGGACGACTTTCCCGGTCCGCTCAAGCGGCTCGATCCACGCGCGGAGGTTGTCGGTGATCGGGATGATCCGGCGGGAGGCGGTCTTTGCCTGGCCGGCGCGCAGTTCGATGAAGCCGCGGTCCAGGTCGACGGCTGACCAGTCGAGGCGGTTGAGCTCGGCCATGCGGATGCCAGAGAACGCACCGATGGCGAGGATCGGGACGAGGTGGGGCGGGGCGGCGTGGAGGATCTTGGCCATCTGCGCCGGGGTGAAAACCGTCACGTCGTCGCGCTTGATCTTCACCTTGGTGAGCTGCTCGGGGGCGGTGCGTTGCTCGGCGGGCAGGCAGTTTTGCGAGCGGGCGAAGGAGAAGAGGACCTTCACGCAGATGAGCATGCCGTTGCGCGAACTGGCCGAGACGTCGAGACCGCGCAGCCAGCCGTCGATGTCCGCGGAGGTGACTGCGAGGATCTCGCCTGGGAATGCTGCGGCAAAGCGGGTGAGCACCGTCTTGAGCTGGGCGCGGTAGGGCTTGCTCGCGCCGTCCTGGCTGCGGGCGGCAAGCAGTTCCGCGACGAGCTCCGGCACGGTTGCGCGGCGGGCGAGCGGTCGGAGGTGCTTCCGGTAGTCCTCGGTGATGGACGTGAGCGACTGGCCGTCAGCCAGCATGCGCGCCTGCACATAGTCTTCCACAGCGGCGACTAAGGGGACGTGCAGGCCGGCAAGCAGCTCGGTGGCGCGGACGTAGGCATCGCGCTCGTGCGGGCGGATGTCGGTGACGTGCTGCATGCCGCGCTGAATTTGTTGCGCCACGAGGAGTGCCTCCTGCTTCGCCTCCTCCAAGCTACTGAACACCACCCGCTGGCGACGACCGTCCCGGTAAAAACTTAGCGAGTAGCGAACCCGCCCTTTGGATTCCGTCTGGTAGACCGGCACCACCGAAGAACCGAATTTCACCTTCAAAAACGGTCCGCGCTTTTTTCGTCCTTTAGGGCTCCTTGTTTTTGAGCGGGTTGTGCCGACTGCTCCGGCATTTGTCACCACCGTCATCCATGAGCTTGGAAACGGCGTCAACTTGGGCCGGGAGTTGGCTTGTAACCCCTTGAATATTAAGGGTGTTATAAAAAGTACGCGGGCTGGGATTCGAACCCAGGACCAATTGGTTAAAAGCCAACTGCTCTACCAACTGAGCTACCCGCGCGTTGGGTCAAAGGCGGGGCAGGGGTAGGAGGGGAGGACGGGTTTGGCAAGATCATTTTCTGGAGAAATGCGTGGGGGGGTGGGATGGGTTGGCGCGGTGGGGGGGGGGAGGGGAGATTGGGCTTGCAAGCGTGCGGCAAGCCGCTTAATTCGGCGGAGCCAAAAACTTCCTGCGAAGTAGGGTGGGTTTCTCAACCCACTCTTTTTTGTCTCGGAGCAGAACGATTTTTCCCACGACCATCCCCGAACGGACTCATGACCAACGACATCGTCGCGCTGATCGAATATTACGAAAAAGAAAAGGACATCGACCGCGACAAGGTGATTGCCGCGCTTGAGTTTGCATTTCTTTCCGCGTACCGGAAAATGGTGCCGGGAGCCGACCTCATCGAAGAGCTGCGGGCTGAAGTGGATACGAAGAAATCCGAGACCCGGATTTTTGCCACGCTGAGGGTGGTGGCCGACGACGACTATCAGGACAAGTTCAACGAAGTCCCGCTGGCCGTGGCGCGCAAGCGTCGTGCGGATGCGGAGCCGGGTGAGACGGTTGAGTTCAACGTGACGCCGAAGGATTTTGGCCGCATTGCGGTGCAGACGGCCAAGCAGACGATGATGCAGCGTCTGCGCCAGGCCGAGAAGGAGATGATCTATGAGGAATTCAAGGACCGGGCCGGCGATGTCGTCAGCGGCACGGTGCGCCGGTTTGACCGCAGCGACGTGATGGTCGACCTTGGCAAGTTCGAGGGGATCATGCCGAGCCGCGAGCGGGTCGCCACGGAAGAATATAATGTCGGTGACCGGATCCGCGCCTACGTCGTGGCCGTTGAGAACCAAGGCCGCGGACCGGAAATTATCCTCTCCCGCAGCCACCCGAACTTTATCCGCCGCTTGTTTGAGGCGGAGGTGAGCGAAATTTCCGACCACACCGTGGAAATCCGCGGCATCGCCCGCGAAGCCGGCTACCGCACCAAGGTGGCTGTCTGGAGCAATGACGACAAGGTTGACCCCGTCGGCGCCTGCGTCGGCCTGCGCGGCGCGCGCGTCAAAAACATCGTCCGCGAGCTCAACAACGAAAAGGTCGACATTATCCGCTGGTCCGAGGATCCGGTGAAGTTTGTCCAGGAGGCGCTCAAGCCGGCCATCATCCGCTCAACCCGTCTCGACGAGGCTAACAAGATCATCCACGTCACCGTTGACGAGGAAGAGCTTAGCAAGGCAATCGGGCGCCGCGGCCAGAACGCCCGGCTCTCATCCCGCCTGATGGGCTGGGATGTCCAGGTGCGCAAGGACGAGAGCCAGCATGAACAATTTGTTGCGAAAGTTGCCGACGCGACGACGGTCCTTGCCGAGACGCTTGGAACCACCGTTGCGGTGGCTGACAAACTTTTCCACCTTGGCGGGATGAACCCGGCGCTGATTCTGGAGATGCCCGCGGAATTCATCACCGAAGCCGTCGGCATCAGCCGGGAGGCCGCGGAGAGCATTCTTTCCAAGGCCGCAGTTGCGGAAGGTCGGCCTCCGGTCGAAACTCCCGCCGCTGTTGCTCCAGTTGTCGAAGCCGACACCGAGCCTGAAACCCAGGCCGAGTCGGCGGACGCTTCCTGAGCACGTCTGGTTTCCCCCCTGAAAACAAATTTTACCGAAGAGTAGGAACAACGCCTGATGGCAGAAAAAAGCGATAGTCAGCCTCCAAAGCGCAAGGTCTTGGATCTCATTGATGAGACCCCCAAGCCATCGCGCCGTGCCCGCCAGCGAACCGAAGCCGAGGCGGTGGAAGCCGTCCCGAAGGCGCGCACCGTGGATGATGCCAAGCGGGAGGCGTTGGATCTCTTTGCCGAGGAAAAACCCAAGGCCAAGCGTCCAGTGCGTGCCGCCGGTGCCAAGTCGGTTCTTCCCAGCATCTCCAAGCTCCTTGACGAGAGCAACAAAGCCGACGCGGAGATGATCCGCGGCGTTGGCCAGGCGGATATCCCCGCCGCGCCCGCCCCGGTCGCCGCTGCTCCGGCAGAGGCACCCGTCGCTGACCAGCCGGTCGATCCAAAGCTCATCAGCATCAAGCCGCCCATCATCGTCAGCGAGCTCGCTGAGCGCATGGGCCTGAAGAGCTTCCAGATCATGGCCGACCTGATCAAGCTCGAGGTTTTCCCTGGGCCGCACCAGGCGATCGATCCGGATATCGCAGCACAGGTTTGCGAACTCCACGGCTTCACCTTTGAGCGCGAAAAACGCGAAAAAGGTGGCGGCGTCCACCACAAGGAGGAGGTCATTGCCGAACCCGAGCCGGAAATTGAAACTCCGGAGGACAAGCTCGTCTTCCGCGCCCCGATTATCACCTTCATGGGCCACGTCGACCACGGCAAGACGTCGCTGCTAGACTACCTGCGCAAGAGCAAGGTCACTGCCGGCGAGGCGGGCGGAATCACCCAGCACATCGGCGCCTATCAGGTAGAGCACAACGGCCAGCCGGTCACCTTCATCGACACCCCCGGCCACGCCATCTTCAGCGAAATGCGCGCCCGCGGCGCGGACGTGACCGACATTGTCGTCCTCGTTGTTGCCGCCAACGACGGGATCATGCCGCAGACCGAGGAGGCCATCAAGTTGGCCCTCGCGGCTAACAAGACGATCATCGTCGCGATCAACAAGTGCGACCTGCCGACGGCGGATCCAACACGGGTGAAAACCCAGCTGATGGACAAGGGTCTCAACCCGGTTGACTTCGGTGGCGACATCGAGTGCTTGGAAGTCTCCGCCCTAACCGGCATGGGGATGGACGAGCTGCTAGAGCTGATGGCCCTGCAGGCCGAGGTTTTGGAACTGCGCGCCAACCCTGCGGCCAACGCCCGTGCGGCGGTCATCGAAGCCAGCATCCAGGCGGGCAAGGGTCCAACAGCCACGGTGATTGTCGAAACCGGCACCCTCAGGGTCGGCCGGCCATTCATTTGCGGCTCGTCCGCCGGCAAGGTGAAGTCGCTTATCGACGACACCGGCAAGGCTATCACCGAGGCCGGCCCCGGCCGCCCGGTGGAGGTGCTCGGGTTTGCCGAGCTGCCTAACGTCGGCGACGAACTCGTCGAGATGGAATCCGACCGCGCCGCCAAAAAGCTCTCCGAAGAGCGCCAGATGGAGCAGCGCCAGGAACGGTTAGTCTCGCCTAACAGGACACGCATGGAAAACATGCTTTCCTTCGTTGGCGATGCCGGCCGCAAGGCCCAGCTCAACCTGATCCTCAAGTGCGACGTGCAGGGATCGGTGGAAGCCATCAAGAACGCCATTGGCGACATCCAGTCGGACAAGGTGAAGACCCACTTCATCTACTCTGCCGCCGGTGCCATCACCGAGTCCGACATTCAACTGGCGGCCTCCGCCAACGCGGTGGTGCTTGGTTTCAATACCAAGCTTGAAAGCAACGCCGTGCGCGCGGTGAAGTCCGAAGACGTCCAGGTGAAGCTCTTCTCCATCGTCTACGAACTTATCGACCAGGTGCGCGACGCAATGTTGGGCCTGCTCGATCCGGAAGTGCGCGAAAGCATCATCGGCCACGCCGAGGTGAAGGAAATCTTCCGCGTCCTGCGCGGTCGCGCTGCCGGCTGCTACGTCAAGGACGGCAAAATCCGCCGCAAGGCCCACGCCCGCGTCATGCGCGGCAAGACCCCGGTCTTCGACGGCCGGATGTCCACCTTGCGCCGCTTCCAGGACGAGGTCGACGAAGTCAAAACCGGTGTCGAGTGCGGTATCCGCCTTGGCGATTTCAACGAATACGAGGTTGGCGACATCATCGAATGTTACCTCCTCGAAAAGGTGGCTCAGACGCTCTAGCAGACTGTTGGAACCGTCTATCCGCCAGCGCGCTTCCCATCTGGGGAGGCCGCCGACGGCGCAAAAGTTAGGAAGAGGAAACCATGGGAAGACGACTCGACAGGGTTAACGAGCTGCTGAAGCGCGAGATCAGCGCGGTCATCATGCGCGACTTTGTGTTTCCTAACCGCCTCGTTACGGTCAACTCCGTCGAGGTGGCCCAGGATCTGAAGGAAGCCCGTGTGTTTGTCGGCATCCTTGGCGGCCCCGGCGATGGCATCATCGCCGAGCTCAACCAGCGCCACGGATTCATCCAGTCCAAGGTGATGAAGCGCGTTGTGCTGAAGAACACGCCCGTTCTCGCCTTCCGCGGCGACATCTCGGTGGAACGCGGCGTCGACATCGTCAACCTCCTCGACGAAGTGGAGAAAATCCCCAAGGCACCCCTCGAGGACGCCGAGGAGGAGGAGTGAGCCGCGAGAGCCAAGGTCCAACGACATCCTGTCGTTAGGACGATCATGCGCTGCTTGGACATCGGGGATTGCATGCCAGGAGGAGGCACGGCACCAAGCGTGAAAAATTTTCTTGGGCTTGCGCTGGGTCCTAACGACAGGATGTCGTTGGACCTTGGGCGACAGGATGTCGCCGCTCCATAGGCAGCCCGCAAAATTTTTCACGCTTGGCGCTGAGCCCCCCCTCGCATGCAATGCCCCCGATGTCCCAGCAGTCCATTATCTGGATCAACGGCCGCTTCGTCTCCGCCGAGGCACCCGCAATCCGCGCCGACGACCGCGGCTTCACCTTGGGCGAGGGAGTCTTTGAAACGCTGTTAGCATCTGCTGGCCACCTCTGGCTGGCCGAGCGCCACCACGCGCGGCTGCTCGACGCCTGCGCCCGCCTTGGCCTTGACGCTCCCGCCCTGCCCCTGTGCCAAGCGGTGTCCGCCGAACTGTTGGAGCGCAACCACCTAGGCGCCTCCCGCGCGCGGGTGCGCTGGACGCTCACCGCCGGCCCACCCGAAGACGGCCCGACCCTGGTCGTCAGCGCCGTGGCCGCCGCCGCTCCGCCGGCAAGCGTCGCCCTCTGGCAGGTGCCCTTCACCCGCAACGAGCGCGGCGCACTGGCCGGCATCAAGTCAACCGCCTACGCGGAAAACCTGCTCGCCCAAGCCGAGGCGCGCCGCCACGGCGCGGACGATGCCTTGTTGCTCAACTCCCGCGGCGAGCTCTGCGAATGCGCCACCCGCAACATCTTCCTCGTCCGCGGCGGCACCGTGCGCACCCCGGAGCTGAAGAGCGGCTGCCTCCCAGGCGTCACCCGCGAGGCGGTGCTGGCCATCTGCGCCCACGCCAACATCCCGGCCCAACAGGACACCCTCCTCCCCGCCGAGCTTGAGTCGGCCGACGAGATCTTCCTCACCTCCAGCATCGGCGGCATCCTCCCGGTCCGCGCGCTCCAGGCGCGGGTGTTAGACCTCGCGCCGGGGCCCGTGACCGCCCGGCTCGCCGAGTTGTTGGAGGCAGGCCGTTAAAGCCGCCGCAGGTCTAACACCCCTTGGGCGTTTTTTCCTTTCCAAGCCCAGCCCAAAGCCGAAAAACACAGGTCATGCCAAGACCTGTCACTCTCTTCACCGGCCAGTGGGCCGACCTTCCGGCCGCCGAACTCCTCCCGCGCATCCAGGAAATGGGCTACGACGGGGTGGAACTTGCCTGCTGGGGCGACCACTTCGACGTCCAGCGTGCGCTCAACGAGGACGGCTACATCGAGTCACGCTGGAAGCTGCTGCGCGACAACGACCTGTCCGCCTACGCGATTTCCGCCCACCTCGTCGGCCAGGCGATCTGCGATCCAATCGATGAGCGCCACAAGTCGATCCTGCCCGACCACGTCTGGGGTGACGGCGATCCGGAAGGTGTGCGCCAGCGCGCGGCCCAGGAGATGATCGACACCGGCAAAGCCTGCCGCAAGTTCCTCGACGCCGGCGCCGACTACATGGGCGACCGCGCGTCTGGCTCGGGCAAGGCGGTCGTCAACGGCTTCACCGGATCGAGCATCTGGCACGCGCTTTACGCCTTCCCGCCTACCAGCCAAGCCTATCTGCAAAAAGGTTACGACGACTTCGCCAAGCGCTTCATCCCGATCCTCGACGCCTTCGAGGAACTCGACGTCTACTTCGCCCTTGAGGTCCACCCAACAGAAATTGCCTTCGACATCGCCAGCGCGCAGCGCGCGATTGACGCGGTTGGCGGCCACAAGCGGTTTGGCTTCAACTACGACCCGAGCCACCTCGGCTACCAGGGCGTCGACTACGTGAAGTTCATCCGCACCTTCGCTGAGCGCATCCACCACGCCCACATGAAGGATGCATGGTGGGGCCACGGCGACGGCACTGTGGGCGTCTTCGGCGGCCACACCGACTTCTGCGACTCCCGCCGCTTCTGGGACTTCCGCTCGGTCGGCCGTGGCGACATCGACTTCGAGGAAGTCATCGTCGCCCTCAACGACATCCGCTACGCAGGCCCGCTCTCCATCGAGTGGGAGGACGGCCGCATGGACCGCTTCCACGGCGGCGAGGAAAGCTGCGGGTACGTCAAACAGTTGGACTTTGCCCGCAACGAGGTCGCCTTCGACGCGGCATTCGACAAGGAGAACCGCTGATAATTCAAACGTTAGATTCAAACGAATGTTTGCAAAGAACAGAAAGATCCGCATGGGGATGGTCGGCGGAGGACGCGGCGCGTTCATTGGCGCGGTGCACCGGATTGCCGCCGGGATCGACGGCCAGGTGGAACTGGTGTGCGGGGCGTTCAGCTCCGACCCGCAGCGCTCGCGCGAGTCCGGGGCGGACTTCTTCCTGCCGGCCGAGCGCTGCTACGGCACCTTTGAGGAGATGATGGCCAAGGAGGCCGCGCTGCCGGTTAGCGAACGGATGGACTTTGTTGCCATCGTCACGCCTAACCACGTGCACTTCCCCGCGGCGAAGGCGGCGCTTGAGGCTGGCTTCCACGTGCTCTCTGACAAGCCGGCCACCTTTGACCTCGCCGAGGCGCGCGCGCTTGCGGCCATCATTGAGAAAACCGGACTGCTCTACGGACTCACTCACAACTACACCGGCTATCCGTTAGTCAAGCAGGCCCGCGACATGGTCCGCGACGGCAAGCTTGGCGAGATCCGCAAGGTTGTCGTCGAGTACCCGCAGGGGTGGCTGGCAACCAAGCTTGAGGACAGCGGCCAGAAGCAGGCCGGCTGGCGCACCGACCCGCAGCGCTCCGGCGCCGCCGGAGCAATCGGCGATATCGGCACCCACGCGGAAAATTTGGCCGAGTACATCACCGGCCTGCGCATCAAGGAGCTTGCCGCGGACATCACCGCCTTTGTCCCCGGCCGCGCCCTGGATGACGACGGCAACGTGCTCCTGCGTTTCGACAACGGCGCCAAGGGCATCCTCCATTGTTCGCAAATCTCCGTCGGCGAGGAGAACAACCTGAGCATCCGCGTCTATGGCGAAAAGGGCGGCATCGAGTGGCACCAGGCCGAACCTAACACCTTGTTGGTGAAGTGGCTTGAGGACCCAATGCAGGTCTACCGGACTGGCAACGGCTACCTGGGCGCGGCCGCCGCGGCTAACAGCCGGACCCCGCCGTCCCACCCGGAAGGCTACCTTGAGGCCTTCGCCAACATCTATCGGAACTTCGCCAACCACATCCGCGCGTTCATCGACGGCACCGTGGCGGACGAAAACGCGCTGGATTATCCGAAAATTGGCGACGGCATCCGCGGAATGGCATTCATTGAGGCAGTCGTGAAGTCCTCGGCCGCCAATGCCGCCTGGACGCCTCTGAGTGAATAACAACCGCCAAGCTCTGTCTCATTTCCAACAAACCCCTGAACAACATGATCAAGTCTATCCGCTGGATGATCCCCGCCGCGCTTTGCGGCAGCTTTTTTGCCGCTGCCCCGACAGCCAAAGCCGAAATCCCCGCCGAGGAGGCAGCCAAGATTGCCGCTGCGGTTCCCGCCGCGCCTCTGGCCAAGCCAAAGAAGGCGCGTAAGGTGTTGGTCTTTTCCGTCACCAACGGCTTCCGCCACAGCTCGATTCCCACCGGCCACGAGGCGTTCCGCCAGTTAGGTGAGAAGACCGGAGCGTTCGAAGCGGTCATCAGCAATGACCTGGCCAACTTCGAGCCGGCCAACATCAAGAAGTTCGACGCGATTTGCTTCCTGAGCACCACGGGCGACCCGTTCAAGGAGGCCGAAGCGCGCGGTCTGGCACTGCGCGAAAGCATGATGGGTTTCATCAAGGGCGGTGGCGGATTTGTCGGTATTCACTCGGCAACCGACACGTTCTACGAGTGGGCTGACTACGGATCGATGATCTGCGGTTACTTCAACGGCCACCCTTGGGACGCGGGCACCGAGGTGAGCATCAAGGTGGAACCGGGCAAGGAGAAGCACCCGCTCGCCGTGATGTTTGGCGGCGAGAACCTCAACTTCAAAGAGGAGATCTATCAGTTCAAGGCACCCTACGACTCCTCGAAAGTCGAAATGCTGCTGCGCCTCGACACCGAGAAGACCGACATGAACGGCAAGGGCAACCGCGAGGACAAGGACTACGGCGTCTCCTGGGCGCGCAACTGGGGCAAGGGACGCGTTTTCTACAGCTCGCTTGGCCACAACGAGCACATCTTCCAAAACCCGAAGGTCCTGCTCCACTTCCTCGCCGGCCTGCAGTGGTCGATGGGTGACCTGGAGGCTCCGGTGAGCAAGTAAGCTTCTCTCGATAACAGCCATCTCTAACAACGGCGGGCGGCAACGTCCGCCGATTTGCTTTTGCCCCAAGCTTGCCACCGCGGCGCGGGCATGCCATCCGGTAGGGGTGAGCGAGCCGGAAAGCTACTTTGTATGCCAGCGCTGCACCGCCTGCTGCCGCTGGCCCGGCGATGTGAAGGTGACCGACGAGGAGGTCGCCACGATTGCCGCCTTCCTTGAACTGGAACTCGATGACTTCATCCAGCGCTTCACCCGCCTGCGCACCGACCGCAACGGCCTGTCTATCATCGAGCGACCTAACCACGAGTGCAGCATGTTGGAGAACGGCGGCTGCAAGATCCACGCCGTCAAACCCGACCAGTGCCGCGGGTTCCCTAACCGATGGAACTTCCCCGGCTGGCAGGACGTCTGCGAGGCCAAGGCCATCCCGATGGGCGAGGCGCGCGCCCGCGGACTCGCCTAGGTAGCGAAGCTCGTGAGAGCTTCCGCGGTGCAACCACTGAATACCCCGGCGCTCGAACCCGGAAAGCGCGGCCACGGCAGCGTTGTTAGAGCCCGCCGCTCACCAGGCTCGCAATCCCATCGCCGAGGCGCGCGCCCGCGGACTCGCCTAGGTAGCGAAGCTCGTAAGAGCTTCGGCGGTGCGACCGCTGAATACCCCGGCGCTCGAACCCGGAAAGCGCGGCCACGGCAGCGTTGTTAGAGCCCGCCGCTCACCAGGCTCGCAATCGCGCGGGTGAAGAAGTCGGCACCCTCGTCCAGATCTGTTATCGAGATGAACTCATCCGCCGTGTGCGCCTGTTCAATGGATCCGGGCCCCAGACAGATGGACGGCAGACCGGCGGCGGCCAGGTGGGCGGCATCGGAGAACCACGGCGCGCCCACCGCGCGGGCCGCGGCGCGGGTGCGCTGCAGCCACAGGATGCCGGGGTGATCGATGGGCGTCTCCATCGGTGGATTCTCGTGGGGGTTGAGAATCTCCAACGGCAAATCGGAGAGAATCTCGCGCAGCAGCGCAAGCGCGCCGCCCGCGGCGTCCAGTGCCGGGGTGATGCGGATGTCGAGCTCGGCGGCGGCGTAGTCGGGCACGATGTTAGGCCGCGAGCCTCCAACAATCGTGCCGACGTTGAGGGTTGGCAAACCTAGCACCGGGTGCGCGTAGGAGCTGGCCCCCTGCTTGAAGCGGGCGTCGAGTTGGTCCAGGGCGCGGGCGAGTTTGAGGATCGCGTTGTCGCCGCGCTCGGGCATCGAGCTGTGCACGGCACGTCCGCGCGCAATCAGTGTGGCCCACAACGAGCCCTTGGTGGTGTGGACGATGTCGAGCGAGGTTGGCTCCCCAACAACGGCAAACTGATAGTCCCGCCCGTACTTCGCGGCAAAATCCTTCGATCCCCACTGGCCGGACTCCTCGCCCATGAAGGCGACGAAGTCCACCGCCACGGCGGCGTCTGCAAGAGCGTGGCGGTTTTGTTGGAGGCCCCAAAGCATGGCGGCCATCGGCCCCTTGGTGTCGCTCGTGCCGCGGCCATGGAGTCGTCCGTCGCGGATGGCGGCGTCAAACGGCGGGATGGTCATGCCGGCCACGCCGACGGTGTCGAGGTGCGGACCCAGCAGGATGCGCGGCCGCCCGTCAAGCGGGGCGAAACGGGCAATCAGGTTGGGCCTGCCCGGCCTGATTGCCTCAAGGGTGACGCTCGCGCCGAGGCCGGCCAGGTGGCCAGCTAGAAACTCGGCGATTGCCGTCTCGCCAGTCGCCTCGGTCCCCGGAGCGTTGTCCGGGTTGACGGAAGGGATGCGGACAAGCTGTTGGAGGAGTTCCGTGACGGTGGTTGGCACGCGGACATTGTGGCCGCACGAGCAGAAAAGGCTAGCGGGTTCTAACCGCCGCGGGTCACTTCAGGCTCATCAGGTAGCTGAAGAGGTCGGCAACCTGCTGCGGGCTGAAGCCATCAATGAGTCCCTCCGGCATCAGCGAGCGGCGTGACACGTCGTGGCTGAGGATCTGCCCGCGCGGGATGACCCGCGGGTCGGCGCCGATCTGCCGGATTGTTAGGGCCTCGTTGGTTTCCGCGCTGAGGAAGCCGCTCAGCGTGCTGCCGTCCTTGAGTTTGAAGTCGTGGCGGTAGTAGCCGCTCTCAAGCTGGGCATTGGGTGTGAGGATATTGCGCAGCAGCGCCTCCACGCCCATGGCACCCGCGCCACTCAGATTGGGTCCCACGGCGGTGCCCTCGCCCTTGACCTGGTGGCAGATGAGGCAACTGGCCTGGGCGAGTTGTTGGCCGCGGGTAGAGTCGCCCGGCTGGCTGGCAAGCTTGCGGAATTTTGCAAATTTCTCCTCAATGGTGGCGGCCTCCGCCGGGGTGACCAGCGGCTGAAAATCGCGGGTAAGCGAGACTTTTGCTCCGCCTTCAAGGGCTCCGGAAGGATTCGAGGCACCAATGCGTTGGACCAGCCCGGCCGGTTGGTCCGCTGCGGTGAAGCGCGTTTGGAAGTCGCGGCGGATTTCCTCCGGGCTGCGCGCGCGGTTCCAGACCCGCATTTCATCAAAGCTCGCCGAACTGCCGCCCACGGCGTTGCTCTCGCCGAGGTTCATCCCTGTTAAGGCTGCGGTGAAGTTGCCGCCCTGGACATCCGGCTCGCCGTCAAAATACAGCGCCAGCTTGCCGGCCGTATCCCGGGTGAGCGCACAGTGGGTCCAATGCCCGGCCGCCACTACCCGCTTGGCGATGAGCTGGTCGGACTTTTTGGCAAACAAGCGTAGCCTGCCCTGATGGAAGTTGATGTCCGCGCCGTCGCTGCCGCGCTTCCCTAGCAGGCTGTCGTCGTTGCTCACCCCGTCGGCCAGTTTGACCCAAGCCTCAACGGTGAAGGGGCCATCCAATGTTAGGTTGGTCAGCACCCGTCCCTCCGGCTTGCCGGCAAGCTCGATGACCGGCTGCAACAGTCCGTGGTGCTTGGCCAACAATGCGGCGACATCCGGATGATCGGCTCCAAGGGCGACAACCAGTTTTTCCACCGCCGCGGCGTCAAAGTCGGGAAACATCCCATCGGCTAACAACCGCGCAAACGCCTGCGCCTTGGGAGCATTGCCCGTCATTCCATCCACCGCCAGCGCCCGCAGCGCTCCGGGCAGCGCTTCCCAGCGGCCAGCCAACTCAGCGACCACCGCAGGGTCGTGCGCGCCGGCAAAGGCGAGCAGCGCCTCGCGCCGCACCGCCGCGTCGGCATGGTCCAGAAACGGCCGCAGCATTGGCAGACTTGAGCCACCGGATTCGCGCAGCGTGGCCAGACCGTTGGCAAGCTCGGCGGGCGTGCGCTGCGCGGCCTGCAGCCAGGCCGCCACCTGCGGGGCCAAGGCATTGAGCCGGAACCTGCGGGCAAGCTCGACCACGAGCCACTCGCGCGCCTCGCTGCGCTCCTCGGCAAGCAGGGCCTGTGCAGCGGTGGCCACCATGGCGGCGAGTTGCGGGTTGGCCGCGACCTTCAGGTCAAGCCGGGTCAGCGCCTGGAGGACCGGCTCGCGCTGCAGCGGGTCTGCTAGGATGTTGGAGAAGCCCTGTTGGACGCCGGGCTGTTCAAGCAGCCCGCCTAACAATGCCAGCTCGTCCGCCGCGAGCGGGCGGGGGATTTGCGCCAGCAGAGCAACCATGGCTGCAGCCGCCTCGGGCGCGGGCAGGGCGCGAACGGCCAGCAGGCGCGCTTCGGCGGGTAGCGCGAGAGTCTTGTCAGCAAGCATGGCGCGGGTTGCTTCCAGATGCTCCGCCATTGCCCATCGCGCAAGGTAGCGTTCGAAGTTCCGGTCATAGGCGGCGCGGGAGTTTCCAGCCAACGGTTCGCGTCCAAGCCGGGCGGCCATCGCAAGCATCGCTGCGCTCGGTTTGCGGTGCTCGCGCAGCGCGTTGGCGATTGCGGCGCGCACCCGGAAGTGAGGTTCGTCGTGGAGCGGCGCCAGGATGGTTAGGAAGTCGGCCTCCGGCAGTGATGCCTCGCCCGCGATTCTAACCGCCTCGAAGCGCAGCTCGTGCTCGGGGGCGGCGGCTAGGTCCTTGAGCAGCGCGGGAGTGGCCGAGCCAAGCCCTTCGGCCGCCCAGAGGGCAGCAAGGCGGCGGGGAATTGTCTGCTTCGGGTCAGCGATGATGGCCGCAAGCTGCGGGGCGAGATCGACGAGCTTACGGTCAACGATCTCCTGCCAAATCTGACTGCTCAGCCGGGTGCTGGGGCCGCCCAGCCCGGCTAACAACTCCGCGGCACCCAGGCCCGCCACATCGACACGCGCCGGCGCGGGCTGGTTGGTTGGGCGGATGCGCCAGATCCGGCCGCGGGTCTTGTCGCGGTCCGGGTGGGTACGCGGCACCTCGTTGTGGGAGATGATTTTGTTATACCAGTCGACGACGTAGAGGCAGCCGTCGGGGCCGAAGTGGATGGCAATCGGGCGGAACCACGGGTCGTCGCTGAGCATGAAGTCCTGCTCTTTTTTGTAGAGCGGGTGGCCGTTGGCGTCGCGAGTTAGGGTGACAATTTGGATGCGCGAGGTAATGGGATTGGCGAGGTAGAAGACCCGGGTGTCGGCGGGGTAGCCGGCGGCAAAGGCGCTGCCCGTGTCGTCCGCCAGGGCCAGGCCGCTCAAGCCGGTGCCGCCCATGACCGGCTGCGCGGTTGAGTGCGGCAGCAGCGGAGCGTCATCCCGCAGCCGCGGGCCAAACGGGGTGGGGTAGTTCGTTCCGGGCGCAAATTCGGCCACCGGATGCCCCACGTCGTTGGCTTCCTGAATGAAGGTCTCACCGCTGCGCGCCAGCGCCATGCCCCAGATGTTGTTGGGACCTGCGGTTAGGACTTGGAATTGCGAGCCGTCCGGTTTGAAGCGGGCCAGCTTGCAGTGGTTGAAGGTCACTGCCGCCGCGCCATCGGCAAAGGTCAGCCCGTTAGGCCGGGCAACGTTCGACGAGTTGAACGCTCCCTGGGCTACGTACACCCAGCCACCCGGGGTGCGCTCCAACTGATGGGGAAACAGGTGGGAGTCCTGGATGCCGAAGCCCTGAAGCACCACCTCGTGGCTGTCGGCCTTGCCGTCGTTGTTCGTGTCGCGGTAGCGGCGAAGCTCCGGGCCATGCTGGATAAGAACGCCATCGGCGAGCGGCAACATGGCCAGCGGCATGGCCAAGCCCTCGGCGAAAACCCGCGGGGTGAGCGGCCCGGGCATGTTAGGCTCGTCAAACACCAGCACCTTGTCCTTGCCGCCGATGGCGAAAAGCGCTCTAGCCGCGGCCTCGTTCTCGTTGGCATCCACCGGGTATTCCATGGCAGTCATGGTCCACATGCGCCCGTGGCGGTCCCAGGCCACTGTGATCGGTTTGCCCACGCCCTGCTCTTCAGAAGCGACAAGCTCGGCGCTGAATCCTTCCGGCAGCTTGAACCCGGCGCGCTGCGCATCGGGCGTGCGGGCGCCGTCGGGCTGCGGCTTGGGTGCGGCCGGTGGCGCGGCAAGCTCCTCGATGAGGACGTCCTTTATCTGCACCAGGAAGCGGCCGCCGCCATGGGCCTGCAGACCGAGCAATCCGTCCTGCGCGATGTTGGCCTCCGCCTCGGTGTAGTCATGGGCAAGCACGCCGTTGATCCAGGTGCGGATGCGCGGACCCTCGCAGAGGATGCGATAGGAGTTCCAGTCCCAGTCCTTGACGACTTTGGCCAGGGCGGCGGGGTCAAGCGGCTTTGCCAGCGCGCGGTTGCGGCGCGATTCGTCGTAGAGGTCGCCCCAGTAGCCGGTGCCGGCGTCTACCTGATAGCCGGTCATCTCCGGGTCGGTGGGCTTGTTGCGGCTACTGCGCACCTGCATGCCTGAGTTCTGGAACCCGGCACCCTGGACAAGGCGGATTTTGAAGTTTAGCTCAAAGTTCTGGTAGGACTTGCTAGAAGCGAGGAACGAATTGTGCGGGACATCCTCCTCAAGCGACCCGCCGGTGAGGGCACCATCCTGGACGCGCCAAAGGGCTTCCTCGCCCGGGCGCACGTTCCAGCCAGCAAGAGACTTGCCGTCAAATAGGGAGACCGGCGCGGCGTACAGGATACCGGCGGCGAGGAGGAGAAGGACGAGGGAATTCATGGCGGAAAGTGCCGAGCCTATACGCACAAACGGCTGGGGGCGTATCGAATTGTTGGGGAATTAGCGCGCGCCGCGGCGCCCCGAAGGCGAGTCAAAAGGCTTGGCCACGGCTGCGCAATCGCATAGGAACTCGTCCATGCCGCCCAAGCCGCGCTTACACACGATCCTGTTGGTGGTCCGGGTCTGCCTTGGTGCGTTTTTTCTCTATGTGGGCGGCGAGAAGCTTTTCCGGATGGACGGGTTCATCCGCGACGTGGCGAACTACCAGATTGTTGGAGCGCCGTGGGACGCTGTGGTGGCCTTCACTCTGCCGTGGCTGGAGATTGTGGCCGGGCTGCTGCTGATGCTTGGCTGGCTGCGGCAAGGGGCGCTGCTGGTGCTTGGCGGGTTGACTCTGGTCTTCATGGCCGGCATCGGTCAGGCATGGGCGCGCGGGTTGTCGATCTCCTGCGGCTGCTTCGGGGCAAGTGCCGAGCCTAGCAACTATCCGCTGCACATCGCATTGAATGCGGCGATTCTAGCAGCCATCGTGGTGCTTTTGTTGGATGGCAGGCGCTTGCGCTTGTCGGTGCCGGGGACTGCGGCGTAAAACCCTTGGCATGAGGTATTCCGAGAAGCTTTCCCGGCGCATTGCGCAAACCGGCTCGCGCCTGTGCGTGGGGCTTGATCCGCGGCCTGAGATGATGGGTGGGATCGACAACGTGCCCGGCTTCCTGCGCCAGCTGGTTGCCGAGACCGCCGAGCATGCCGCGGCGTTCAAGCCCAACATCGCCTACTTCGAGGCCATGGGCCTGCGCGGGCTTGAGATGTTGGAGAGCCTGCTCGGCGAAATGCCCGCCGAAGTTCCCGTCATCCTGGATGCCAAGCGCAGCGACATCGGCGAGACCCAGAAGTTCTACGCCGCCTCGTATTTCAAAAATTGGAAGGTCGACGCGGTCACCCTCAACCCGTTTTTGGGGTACGACTCAATCGAGCCCTTTCTCGGTTGGGACGGGCGTGGGATCTATCTATTGGCAGTCACCTCCAACCCGGGGTCGGCGGATTTCCAGCGCCAGAAGCTTGCCGAC
>Ga0136639_10000219_pt1 | contig 18166 bp, 12 predicted proteins | sample AntDrymUQ8592106_2_FD_113739 | JGI IMG/M metagenome (GOLD analysis project Ga0136639, IMG submission 113739) | Polar desert sand microbial communities from Dry Valleys, Antarctica - metaG UQ859 (21.06) | ecosystem: Environmental > Terrestrial > Soil > Desert | place: Antarctica: Dry Valley...
CCGTCGACCGCGCCGGCAGGCATGGTGCTGATCTTGCGCATCCCGAAGTAGCTGAGCACCTGGTCGACCCGCGCCCCGTTGGCATCCGTCATCCGGAAGGCGACCCGGTAGAGGTGCGGATGACCCGGCTCCCAAAGCGAGAGCGGGTGGATTTCCGCACCGCCGGTCGCCAGACCATCGCGCAGGTCGAGACCCACGGTGAAGCCGGGAGCCTCTGGCGGCGTGATCTTCACGCTGACATGGGATCCTTCCGCGGCACCTTCACAATGAACTTCAAAGGACACCGTCCCCGCATCGATGTCCGGAAAAATCCGGAACGACTCAATGTGCATGACCGCGCGCGGCTCGACGTAGACCGTCTGCCAAATCCCGCTCGTTGTCGTGTACCAGGCCCATTGTTTGCCGACCGGCTGCTCGCGGTTGTCCATTGGATCCTCCACACGCATCACCAGGGTGGCCGATCGGCACCCGCGCCGGTCGGCTTGCGTGAGTGCGTCGGTCAGGTCGAACTCAAAGGGAACATAGCCTCCTTCGTGACGGCCAAGATGCACGCCATTGCACCAGCAGTCGGTAAAGAAGTCCGCCGCACCAACCGTCAAGATCACGCGCTTGCCCTGCCACGCACCATCGACCGGGATCCGGATCTCACGCCGGTACCAGCCAACTTCATAGCGCTTGGCACTGCGATGGTTCTCCCGGGTCACCTCCACCGGATTGATAAAGGCGCGGGAGGAATAATAGTTGTCGTTGCCGGCAGCGTCCCCTTCTCCCCAGGCTGCCAGCGACTCCCAACAAAACGGGACGATGATCTGGCCGGGCCAGTCCTCCCGGTCGGGCGCGTGCCAGTTGCGTCCCTCGCCCTCACGGTTGAGATCAAAGCGAAACTGCCACGGGCCGTTCAAGTTGAGCCAGTCAATCCCTTCAACCCGGCCGCGCTGGCAGTCCGGGCGGGGGTATTCGGGGCGGGGGATTGCGTAGTCGTTGAACATGTCGGCAGAGGGGTCTCAGGACAGGGCCATCGCTTCGGCGCGCTTCACTCCGGAAATCTTGGAGAAAAGCGTGAGGGCCTGGGCGACGACCTGGTCCATGTTGTAATACTTGTAGGTGGCCAAGCGTCCGACGAAGTGGACGTCCGGAGTCGAGGCGGCGAGCTCATGGTAGCGCTTGTAGAGCGCCGCGTTAGCCGGGCGCGGAATCGGATAATACGGATCGCCCTCAGCCTGCGGAAACTCGTAGACGATGCTTGTGAGTGGATGCTCCTGGCCGGTGAGATACTTGAACTCGGTGATCCGGGTGTAGGCATAGTCGTTCGGGTAGTTGACCACCGGCGCCGCTTGAAACTCCGCCCGGTGGTGGGTCTCGTGCTTGAACTGCAGCGAGCGGTACGGCAGCTTCCCGAAGCGGTGGTCGAAGTATTCATCCACCGGCCCGGTGAAGATGAGCTTCTTGAACTTCACGCAGTCGCGCGCCTCCTTGTAGTCCGTGTTGAGCATCACCTTGATGTTCGGGTGATCGAGCATGTTCTCAAACATATGGGTGTAGCCGCGCGCGGGCATCGCCTGGAAGCTGTCCGTGAAGTAGCGCGAATCCCGGTTGAGGCGCACGGGAACCCGCGCGGTGACTTGAGCATCAAGCTCGGAGGGGTCCAGTCCCCACTGCTTCCGGGTGTACCCGCGGAAGAACTTCTCGTAGAGTTCCTTGCCCATGCCGTTGACGACCACATCCTCAGAGGTGACCACCGGGTGGCGGTTTTCCACCACCCCGGCAAGGAAGTCCTGCATCCCGTTTGAGCTCAGGTTCAGGCCGTAAAGGTCGTTGATGGTGTCCAGGTTGATCGGGATGGACACGAGCCGGCCGTCAACCGAGGCCTTCACCCAGTGCTGGTATTGGCGCCAACTGGTGAAGCGCGACAGGTAGTCGAAAATATCCGCCGAGTTGGTGTGGAAGATATGCGGGCCGTAGCGGTGAACGAGGATTCCGTGGGCGTCATAATGGTCGTAGGCGTTGCCGCCGATGTGCTGGCGGCGGTCAACGATGAGGACGCGCTTGTTGGCACCTGCAGCCAGCCGTTCGGCCAGAACACTGCCGGCAAATCCCGCTCCAACGATGAGGTAGTCAAACATAAGGGTTGTTGCGGCGGTTTTGCATCCGGGCACTGTCGGCCTCCGCCGCGCGGTGGGCGCTGAAAACGTCCAGGATGTGGCCATCCATCTTGGCGACGATGGTCTCCCAGGTGTTGTCCGCGGCAAGCTTGAGGCCGCGGCGGATCATCGCCGCGGAGGGCGTGGCCGCTTGCTTCCTGCAGTGGTCGATGAACTCCCCGTGGCTGCAGGCGATTTTTGAGGCGGTGGCGAAGTTCGCCTTCACCTCATCCAGGGCGGTGGCCACCACCGGCTTGCCCGCGGCCATGTACTCAAGGGCCTTGGTCGGGTTGATGAACTCCGTGGCAGCGTTCAGCGCGAAAGGCATCATGCAGACGTCCATGCCCTTGGTCAGGGCGGGAAGTTCCGCATAGGATTTTCCTCCGAGCCAGTGGAGGTTTGGGCGCTGCGGCAACGCTTGCGGGTCGACTTTGGCGAACGGCCCAACCATGGCGATGCTCCAGGACGGGTCGGCGTCTGCCAGACTGGCGAGAAGATCATAGTCGATGCGCTCGTCAATCACGCCAAAGTACCCGAGCACGGGTCCGGGCAGGTCAGCGATGTCCGGATGCACCGGCAGGCTTGAATCCATGGCGGCACCAAAGTGCTGGCAGTCGACGCCGGTCCCGTAGAAGTGGGTGTTGCCGTTGATGCCAAGCCGCTTGTCACGCATCTTGCGGCCCCCGCAGAAGATCACGTCGGCCACTTCGGTGAGCACCCGCTCGCGCTCGACCATCATCGGGGGTGCGCCGTCAAACTGGCTGAGCTCGTCCATGCAATCGTAAACGATCATCGCTTCATCCAGCTGACCGGCATAGCTGATAACCGCCATCGGGTCGTTGACCCACAGGATGGCACCGGCAAATTTCGCGCCGCAGTCGCGGGCCAGCACCTGCTTGAGGACGCGGCGGCGCTGCATGTCGATGAAGTGGCCGTCGTCCCAGCGGTTGGCCGGCAGGTGCATTTCAAGGATGGTGATGTCACACGGCCCTTCGGCGGTGCGCATCTTGACGATGGGAAAAGGAGTTTGGCTGCAGTGGGTCTCGACAAAGAGCAGCGGGTGGGTGCGCGCCAGACGGGAGAGGAACTGCTGCGGGCGCTGCCAAACCCACTCCCAGCTCAAGTGGCAGATGGCAATGATTGGCAGGCTGCTGGCTCGGTCCTCAAGGGCGCGCGATTTTGCCGCAGCACCGCTTGAACGTGAGAGAGCAGGTAGGGAAGGCCGCCCATAGGGCTGCAGGCTCTTTGGCACCGGGGAGGATCCAGGCAGGCGTGAGCCGTTAGGTGGAAGAGTTGACATGGCTTTAAATGGGGGTTCGAGGTCGATGGCACCGTACCGGGCATTTCCCGGGATCCACTGTTATGAGTGGTCCACGGCGGTGGGCCTGCCACCGAGTTAGCGCACCCCGTGCCACCCGCGCGGCCCTTCAACCTCAATGGTCAAGCCTTCCCGCCCAGCGCCCTCCGGGGCATTTTGCCCCCCCGTCCATAGCGAAGTGCAAGATTTCCGCAGGGTCGGGGCCAATTCGGGAAGCCCTGCGCAGGGTCGGAGTGCGGCGGCTCAAGCGGTGCCGCGGCCGCCGCAACCATGCAAGCCCCCGTTTGGGCTGAGCAATGACCTTTTGCCGTGGGCGGCGGAATGTGCCAGCCTTGGGCAGAAGCAATGACGGGCAAGCTTACCATGACCTTTCTGGGAACCGGAACCTCCGTGGGGGTGCCCGTGATCGGTTGTGACTGTGAGGTTTGCCAGTCCACCGACCCGCGCAACCGGCGGACCCGCGCCTCGCTCCACGTGCAGACGCCGGAGGCCTCTGTGCTGGTGGATTCCGGGCCGGACCTGCGCGAGCAGGCGCTGCGCGAGAATCTGCGGGTGGTTGACGCGGTGTTATATACGCATGCGCACCTGGACCACATCGCCGGTTTTGACGAGCTGCGCGCGTTTTGCTGGCACCGCGATGGGCCGCTGCCGCTGCATGCAACGCCCGAATGCCTGGCGAGTCTGCGCCACATGTACGGCTGGGCATTTGCGCCGGAGCAAGCGCACCGCGGGTACGTGCGCCCGGATGCGCGCGAGATCCGCGCCAGCTTTCACTATGGCCGGTTGAAGATCACGCCCTTGCCGGTGGTCCACGCGAGCGTTGAGACGATTGGCTTTCTTTTTGACCACCCAGGTGCGCCGAGCGTGGCGTATCTTCCGGATGTGAAATCCATCCCGCCGACCACCGCGACGCTGCTGGCTGGCGTGGATGTGCTGATTCTTGACGCGCTGCGCCCGGCGGGCCACACCAGCCACATGTCGCTGGATGAGGCATTGGGGTTTGCGGCCAGCAGCGGGGCGGGCGATGTTTGGCTCACCCACCTGAGCCACGAGATGGACGCGCGCACCCTGCCGGACCGCTTGCCCGACAACGTGCGGGCCGCCTATGACGGCTTGCGCCTTGAGCTTCCTATCTTTGCGGCCGAACCCCAAGGCACCTCGCCGTCATGAAAGGCCTCTCCCTGCTCCTCCTCGCCCTCGTGCTTCTAAGTACGAGGGCTGCGGCAGCCCCCCCGCCGATCAGCCCGGCGAGTGTCGCGGTGCTTTATAATACGAGCGATGCGGATTCGGAGAAAATTGCCCGTGCTTACCTTGCCGCACGCGCCATTCCGGAGAGCAACCTCATTGGCCTGCCGATGCCGGTGACTCCGGAGATCTCCCGTCAACAATTTGAGACGACGATCAGAGGCCCGCTCGTGGCGGTCTTCAACCAGCGCCGGTGGTGGCAACGTACGAAGGACAAGAATGGCAACATCGTCACGGCGAGTAACAAGATCAGTGTCTTGGTGACCATCCGCGGAGTCCCGCTCAAGATCGCCCACCAGGCGCCGGCCACCCCACCGCCGCCCGCCGCTCCTGGCGTCGCGGCTCATTTTGCCAACCACAACGAGGCCGCGGTCGACTCCGAGCTTTGCACCCTTGGCGTTGATGGACTTCCCATTGAAGGCCCGCTGCGCAACCAGTACTTCCAAAGCACCACGCCGTTCTCCGAGGCAAAGCTGCCCTTTCTGCTGCTGGTTGGGCGTATCGACGCGCACACTCCGGATGTCTGCCTGCGGATGATCCGCGATGCCATTGCCACCGAGCGCACCGGCCTGTGGGGACGGGCCTACGTCGACATCGCCAAAAAAATCCCCGAGGGCGACAAGTGGCTTGAGAACATCATCACGGCCAACACCCAATGCGGGATCCCCACCGTGGTGGACCGCAATCCGGAGACGCTGCCGACCAACTACCCGATGACCCAGGCCTCGTTGTATTATGGCTGGTACTCGGGCACTCGCGACGGGCCGCTGCGCAACCCGAACTTCATGTTCAAGCGCGGAGCCGTTGCGATCCACATCCACTCGTTCAGCGCAACCCAGTTGCGCAATCCTGAAGCGAACTGGAGCGCGGCCCTGCTGGCCCATGGAGCCGCCGCCACGGTTGGCAATGTTTACGAACCCTACCTGGGGCCCAGCCACAATCTGGATGTGCTCCACGAGCGTTTGCTTGCCGGCTTCTCCCTGGCCGAGGCCAGCTACATGGCCCTTCCTGTGCTTTCCTGGCAGAGCATCGTGCTTGGCGACCCGCTCTACCGCCCATTTGCCCATTTGAAAAGCCAAGGCGGCGAGGTGGACCCTGCCGATCGTGAGTTCCGCGCCATCAATGTGGCAAAGGTGCGCTGGAAGGATGATTCTGCCTCCCTTCAAGCGCGCCTGCGCGAGGCTGCACTCCTCGGCAACAGCGGCACCCTCTACGAGGCGCTCGGCCTGATCATGCTCGACCGCGGACTCACCAACGACGCCATGACCTTGTTCAACTCCGCGCGCATCTCCTTCCCCCAGCCGGCCGATCAAATCCGCCAGGAACTCCATTTGGCTGACATCGACCGCGCCGCGGGACGCAAGGCCGCCGCAGTCACCCGCTTGCGTGAAATTCCAAGAAACTTCATGACGGTTCCCGAGCGCGTGGCTGCCACGGCTCTGCTACAGATTCTCGATCCGCCGCCAAAGCCGCCGGCCAAGCCGGCACCCTAGGCTGCGGTCCCCCCTCCCCCTCCCCCCAATGGACTACGCCAAATTGCTGGCGGCTGATGAACCGTGCTTCATCGCCGCGGAATCCCCGCCCGACTCACTGCCGGACGAAATCACCCTGCAGGCGCTCTGGTTCTCCGGCGCCCTTGGCCGCACTTTCCTCTCCACCGAGGGCGACGAAGTCGAAATCATCCAGTTCGGCGAATGGAACCGTGGCGCTGGCCCCGACTTCCTCCACACCTCAGTGGCCATCGCCGGCCGCCAGCGCGTCGGACCGCTTGAACTCGATCTGCGCTCCAGCGACTGGGAGAACCACGGCCACGCCGAAAACATCCACTTCAATGCGGTCGTCCTCCATGTCTTCTTTATCGATTCCCCGGCGGGACGAACCTTCACCCGCACCGCGGAAAATCGCGACGTCCCCCAAATAGTCGTCCCGCGCGAGCGCCTTGTGGAAGCTCTCGACATGCCGCGCCATCCCGTCGCCATCGCACGCCCGGGCCGCTGCAACCTGCCGCTCCAAGGGATCGGCGAAAACCTCATCCTCGCCCTGCTTGCCCAGGCCGCTCGCCACCGCGCCGCTCGCCGCGCACGACGCTTCCGCCGCATCGCCGAGGCCCACGGCCCGGATGCCGCCCTCTATCACGCTCTCGCGGAAACTCTGGGATACCGACCTAACAAGCTGGCGATGACCCTCCTCGCCCAGCGACTCCCACTGCAGAAGCTCCGCAGCCGGACCGATCTAATCGAGCCGGCCCTCTTCGGCGTTGCCGGCTTTCTCCATCCCGACCTGCATGTCCACGCCCCGGAGGACGCTCAATTCTATCTGCGCGAGCTCTGGGAACGCTGGTGGCGACTGCGCGGCGAGCTTGAGACCCAACGCCCTATCAGTTGGGAAAGCGCCGCCGTTCGCCCCACCAACCACCCCCACCGACGCCTCGGCGCTTTGGCATGCATCGTGGCCGACTGGCCAAGATTCCGCCGCATGGCCCTGGCCCGCCCGTTCTCGCCCCAGGCCCTTGAAGCCTACCTCACGGGCACCCGCCACCCGTTCTGGTCCCGCCACTTCTCGCTCAACTCTAAGCCCGCGCCCAAGGAACTAGCCCTCTTTGGCCGCGATCGCGCACGGGATTTCCTCGCCAGCCAACTCATCCCGCTGGCCCTTGAGGAGGACCCAGCCTTTGACTGGGACCGCTACGCCCGAATTCCCGCCCCCCCGCAGAGCGACCCGGTAAAGCGCGCCGCCATCCGACTCTTCGGCAACCACCCGAGCCGCCGCTTGTTTGTTAGAAAGCTCTACCAGCACCAGGCGCTCCTGCAAATATACCAGGACTTTTGCTTGGCCGACTCCACCGGCTGCGCCGCCTGTCCGTTTCCCGAACAACTCGACCGCTAGATAATGAACGCGATGGAAGCCTATGTGGCGCTCAACGCGCTGCCGCGTATCGGCCCGGTCCGCATCCGCAGGCTGCTCGAGCGTTTCGGGTCGCCCCAGGCGGTGCTCGCCGTGCGGGCCGAGAGCCTGCGCGGGGTCGAGGGCATGGGCCCGGAAACCGCCGCAATCCTGCTTGCCTGGCAGGACCACGCCGACCCGGCCGCCGAAATCGCCGACGCCCAGGCACGCGGCCTGACCATCCTAACCGAAGTTTGCCCGGCCTATCCCGCCCCGCTGCGCGCGACCTATGACGCGCCGGTGGTCCTCTATGTCTGGGGCCAGCTTGAGGAATGCGACCGGCATGCTGTTGGGGTGGTCGGGTCGCGCAGGACGACCCATTACGGGCTGCAGGCGGCCAGGAAGCTCTCATTCCAGCTGGCCAACGCCGGGCTCACCGTCCTATCAGGCCTGGCGCGAGGAATTGACACGGCGGCCCACGAGGGCGCGCTGGCGGCCAACGGGCGCACCGTGGCGGTGTTAGGGTCCGGGCTGGCCAAACTCTATCCGCCGGAGAACCTCGCTCTGGCGGAGAAAATTGCCGACGGGCGCGGCGCGGTGGTTTCCGAGTTTCCGCTGCAGACCCCTCCTGACAAGCAGACCTTCCCGATGCGCAACCGGATTGTCGCCGGCTGGGCGCGCGGAATTCTCGTCGTGGAATGTGCCGAGCGCTCCGGAGCGATCATCACGGCCAACCTGGCAGCCGAGTACGGCAAGCAGATCTACGCGGTTCCCGGGCCAATCACCTCGCCCAACTCGGCGGGCTGCCACCAGCTCATCCGCCAGGGGGCCACCCTGGTCACCAACGGCGAGGACATCCTTGAGGACTATCAGACTCTTTCGCTAACAGGAACGGCGGCGCCTCCGGCGGCCCCGCCGCCTGAGCTTGCCGGCGCCGAGGCGGAGATCTTCGCGGCCCTCGGCACGGAGGCCGTGGCGGTCGACCACCTGATAGAAGCCACCGCCCTGCCCGCCTCGGCGGTCTCCATCACCCTGATGCGCCTGGAAATGAAGGGACTGGTCCGCCAATTACCCGGCTTCCTCTACGCCCGGAAATAGCCGGCTCCACGAGTCAGCTCATAGGGACGCAACCGCGTTGCGGTTGGAATCTCGTTTGGCAATTTCCCGGGGTAGCGCGTGCCGCGCAACCCCGGGCTGGAGGGCGCAACGCCTTCGGCGTTGGAGGCAAGGCCTTGGGCGTTGGTTCGCGGGGTCTCAAAAGCCCAACGGGCTTTTGCTGCCTACCCTGGGAACACGGCCGCAGGGAATTCGAACCGCAACGCGGTTCCGTCCGTGTCTGCGGGTTCGGAGTTTGTCCCGCACCTCATTTTCCTGCTTCCGCGCGCAGCCAGGCGGGCCGGTCGGTGCACAGGCCGGCCACGCCGGCGGCAATCAGGCGCTTGGCCAGCGCGGGATCGTTGACCGTCCAGACGTAGGTCGGCAGGCCGGCGGCCTTCAACTTGGCAACAAACCCCGCATCGAGCGGAAATTTCCGGCTCAAGAACAGCCCGTCGAACTTCCCCTCCACGCCCCGCTTAACCAGTTCCTCCACCCTGGGGGTGGTGGTAAAAAGGCCCTGGCTTGGCTCAACAATCCAACAGACCTTCTGCTCCGGGTGGCGCCGCTTGGCCTCGGCCATCAGCGCAAAATCAAACCCTATCAGCACCATCTGCTCCGGTGCCCGCCCGGAGGCAGCCATCACCCGCCCCAACTCGCCAAGCGCCACGGCCCCGCACTTCAACTCGATATACACCCGCTTGCCCGCCGGCAGAATCGCTAACACCTCCGCCAGTTCCGGAATCCGCGTGCCGCGCCACCTGGCATCCTTCCAGGCGCCCGCATCTAACTGCTGGAGGGCGGCCAGCGGCGTCTCCCCCACCTTGTGTTTGGCCCCGGCCGTGCGCCGGGTGGTCGAATCGTGGATCACCGCGAGGCGGCCGTCCTTGGTCAGGTGGATGTCCAACTCGATGGCGTCGGCACCCTGCTCCAGGGCCAGCTTGAAGGCGGGCAGGGTGTTTTCCGGGGCGTCATGGGCACCGCCGCGGTGTCCAATGATCTCGGTGGCACCAGCCGGGAAGATAGTCATTACCAGCAAAGTTGAAATTAACGGCCAATTCATCGCGGAGAGCTAACTTCTAGCCGAGACCCACGTGTGCCACAAGGGAAGCCTTCCTCGCGCGCGGGCGCGCGGCTGCGGGATTTCTCGCCCTCGGCGGGTTCGGATTTCAACCCTCAAAAAAAAACGCACCTTGCCAAACGTGGTTCCACCCCTCTAGTGCTCGCTCGGCTAGCCGCTTTGGCCTGCCGTCATCCCCACCAATTTTCCATACCATGGGCAAGATCCTTATTATTGCTGAGAAACCCAGCGTGGCCACCGACCTCGCAAAGGCTCTCGCTCGCACCGAGCTTGGAAAATTCGACAAACAGGGCGCCGGCCGCGACATCTACTTCGAAAACGACAAGGCCGTCATCACCTCCGCCGTCGGACACCTCGTCGAGCTCAAGATGCCCACCGGCCCTAACGGCAAAAAACTGCCGTGGAACTTCGACGTCCTCCCCGCCGTCCCGGAAAAATTCGAGCTCCAACCGATAGAGACCTCCGAGGCCCGCCTCAAACAGATCCTCAGGCTCGCCAAGCGCAAGGACGTCGAGACCATCGTCAATGCCTGCGACGCCGGCCGCGAGGGCGAGCTCATCTTCCATTACATCCTCGAAATCGGCGGCATCACCAAACCGGTCAAGCGCCTGTGGATGCAATCCATGACCAACCAGGCGATCTTCGACGCCTGGAACCGCCTGCGCTCCGGCGCGGAAATGCAGGACCTAACAGACGCGGCGAAGTGCCGCTCGGAGTCCGACTGGCTTGTTGGGCTCAACTCGACCCGGGCGCTGACGTGTTTCCGCTCGCGCCACGGGGGATTCAACATCACCGCCGCGGGCCGGGTCCAGACGCCGACTTTGGCGATCCTGGCCAAGCGCGAGCGGGAGATCCGGGAGTTTGTCTCAAAGCCGTACACGGAGGTGTTGGCCGATTTCCAGGTTGCTGCGGGTGAATACCAGGGGCGCTGGATTGACGAGGAGTTCAAGAAGCCCGCCGACCAGCCGCACGCCCGCCCGGAACGCCTGTGGGATCCCGCCGAGGCGGAAACCATCAAGGCGCGCTGCGAGGGCAAGCCGGCCATCGTGACCGAGGAGACCAAGCCGCAAAGCCAGGCGCCAGCCCAACTTTTTGATCTAACATCCCTGCAGCGTGACGCCTCCGGGCGCTTCGGATTTTCCGCGCGGCGCACCCTGCAGATTGCCCAGGCGCTGTATGAGAAGCACAAGATGCTAACCTATCCGCGAACCGATTCGAAGTACCTTCCGGAAGATTACATCGGGGATGTGAAGAAGACGATCGGGGCGATTGGCAGCGAATACCCGCCGCTGGCGAAGTTTGCCAAGGACGCGCTGGACAACGGCCGGGTGGTTGCGACCAAGCGGGTTTTCGACAACGCCAAAATCTCCGACCACTTTGCGATTATTCCGACAGGCCACTTCACCAAGCTCAGCGATGACGAACAGAAGTTGTTTGATCTGGTCGCCAAGCGCTTCCTGGCGGTCTTCTTCCCCGCCGCAGAGTTCGAGGTCACCAAGCGCCTCACTCGGATCGAGCACCCCGCTCTAACCGACGACTCCCTAACAGACACCTTCCGCACCGACGGAAAAGTCCTCATCAAGGCCGGCTTCCTTGCCATCTACGGCCGCCAGCCGGGCGTGTCGACCAAGGAGGAACTCTGCGCCATCAAACAGGGCGAAACCGCCAAAACGCTCAACATTGAGCTTAAACATGATGTGACCAGGCCGCCGGCCCGCTTCAACGAAGCGACCCTGCTCTCCGCCATGGAAGGCGCCGGCAAGCTTGTCGTCGACGAGGACCTCCGCGAGGCCATGGCCGAACGCGGCCTCGGCACCCCGGCGACCCGCGCCGCCACCATCGAGGGACTCATCAACCAGAAATACATCGCGCGCGACGGACGCGACTTGTTGGTCACCACCAACGGAATGCGATTGATAGAGATTGTTAGCGAAATCGGCATCGAGGCGCTCGCCTCCCCGTCGATGACCGGCGACTGGGAGTACAAGCTGCGCCAGATGGAGCAGGGCAAGCTTGGGCGTGACGTGTTCATGCGCGAGATCATTGGCCTAACCAAGGACATCGTGGCCAAGGCGAAGGGCCACGCGGTGGCGTTGAAGAACAAGGACTTCCCTGACATCAAGGCGCCCTGCCCGAAGTGCAACGCGGCGACCCTCAAGCAGACCGACGCGACCTACGAGTGCACCGAGCCTGAGTGCGGGTTCAAGACCAAGAAGTACATTGCCGGGCGACTGCTCAGCGAGGACGAGGCGCACACCCTGTTCACCACCAAGTTTGTTGGGCCGCTGGAAGGCTTCCGCTCGAAGTTCAACAAGCCCTTCGATGCGGCCCTCGCCATCGACGACAAGTTCAAGCTCTCCTTTGTGTTTGACCAGGACGAGCCGGAAAGCTCCGCGGACCTAACCGACGAGCAGGTCATCGCCACGGTGAGCCGGCCGGACGGCCGCGAGTTCAAGGTCTACGCCACGGACAAGGCATTCTTTGTCCCGCAGCTCACGACCAAGAAGGACCCCACCGGAATCCGCATCGGGCGCTTCATCCTTGGCCGAGACATCCCTGAGGACCAAGCGCTTAAGCTGATCTCCACGGGCAAGACCGACCTCCTGCCCGGCTTCGTCTCCAAGCGCACCAAGCGCAAGTTCTCCGCCTTCCTCACCTTCGACGCGGAGTCCGGCAAAATCGGCTTCGAGTTCGAGGAGCGCAAGCCCGCCGCCAAAAAAGCTCCGGCCAAAAAGGCCGCCAAAAAAGCCAGCAGCAAGGCGGAAGCCGAGGGTTGATTTGATCGGTCCGATCCGACTGATCGGACCGATCTCCTGACATCTCAGGGTGCCAGCCGGGCGATCGCCCACCCGTCGCCGCGGCGCTCGTAGAGCAGGCGGTCGTGGAGGCGGCCCTCGCCGCCCTGCCAGAACTCGATTGACTCGGGGACGACGCGCAAGCCGCCCCAGAAGGAGGGCAGCGGCACCTCGCCGGCGCTGAACTTGCGTTTGATCTCGGCAAGCTTCATCTCCAACAGCTGGCGCGAGCCGACCACCGAGCTTTGTTGGGAAACCCAGGCGCCCATCTGGCTGTCGCGCGGACGGCTGGCAAAATACTTCAATGACTCTAACGCGCTGATCTTTTCCGCCCGCCCCTGGACAATGACCTGGCGCTCTAAGGTGATCCACGGAAACAACAGGGAAACCTGCGGGTTAAGTGCAATCTCCCTGGCCTTGCGGCTCTCGTAGTTGGTGAAAAACACAAACCCGTCCGCGTCAAAATACTTCAGCAGCACGGTGCGCTGCGACGGCTGGCCGTTAGGCGCGACCGTGGCTAGGGCCATGGCGTTGGGCTCATGCAGGCCGGCGTCGCAGGCCTGGGAAAACCACTTGCCGAACTGGGCAACCGGCTCAGGCAGCAGGTCGGCGCGGCGCAGGCCGCCCTTCTGGTATTCCTTCCTGAAGTCCGAGATGTCCATGGCGGGCGCGGCTAACAATCCCTCACTTCAGGTCCATCACCAGCACCTTCTGCCACCAGTCCTTGAAGGCGGCCACAAACACGTCGTGGTCGGCGTCCACCTGATAGGCGTCGTGGTCCTCGAGGCTGGCGAAGCTGACCGACAGGGCGTAGTCCCAACTGTTATCGGTGACCGGTCGCTTCTCGGTGGGCGCGGGGACTGACCAGCGGCCGCCGCCCACGTGGGGGATGGCAAACAAGTCGGCGAGGCCGCGCTCGAAGGTTTCCCGGTCCGCCGGGTTGTTGCGCTCGTCCTCGAGCCAGAAATAGACGTGGTGCTCCATGCCCGGCAACCTGAGCAAGCCTGGCCCACCCGGCAACCAGAAACCACCGCCGCCCGGCGGACGGGTTTTCTCTGGCTGCCGCCGCGCCGGCCCGCTAGGAAGTTCCATTTTGCCACCATCTTGCCGACCATGCGTCCAATCCTTCCGTTACTCGCCGCCTTGTTAGCCACCGTTGCGCTTGTCCGCGGCGCCGAGCAGCGGCCCAACATCGTCTTCATCTTCTCCGACGACCACGCGCTTGAGTCGATCTCGGCCTACGGCGGGCGGCTCAAGGAGGTGGCTCCGACGGCCCACATCGAGCGCCTGGCGCGGGAAGGAGCGTTGTTTCGCAACTCGTTTTGCAGCAATTCGATTTGTGGTCCGTCGCGGGCCGCGATTTTGACCGGCAAGCACAGCCACATCAACGGGTACATGGACAACCAGACCTCGGAGTTTGACGGGTCGCAGACGACATTCCCCAAGCTGATGCAGAGGGCCGGCTACCAGACGGCCATCATCGGCAAGTGGCATTTGGTTAGCAACCCGACCGGTTTTGACCACTGGGAGGTTCTTCCCGGCCAGGGCTCCTACTACAACCCCGACTTCCAACAGATGGACGGCAGCAGGAAGCGATTCGAGGGCTACGTCACCGACGTGGTCACCGACCATGCGCTGGAGTGGCTGCGGCACGGCCGCGACCCTAACAAGCCGTTCGTCCTGATGGCCCAGCACAAGGCGCCGCACCGCAACTGGACGCCGCCGATCCGGCTGTTGAAGCATTTTGAGGGCGTGACGATTCCCGAGCCGACGACGCTGTTTGACAAGTACGCGAACCGTTCGGAGGCGCTCAAGCAGCAGGAGATGTCCATCGCCAAACACTTCACCTGGGGCCACGACATGATGTTCCGCGGTGCCAATGAGTTCACCCGGCATTTTGCCAGCGGCATGAACAACGGCGAGTACCAGCGCATGAGCGGCGAGCAGCAGTCCGCCTGGGACAACCACTACGAGCCGGAGAACCAGGCGTTTCTCGATCAACTGCGCTCGGGCAAGCTTAAGGATGACGATGTAACGCGCTGGAAGTACCAGCGCTACATGAAGAACTACCTCGCCTGCGTGCGCGCGCTGGATGAGAATGTTGGACGCCTGTTGGATTATCTGGATTCCTCGGGGCTGGCAAAAAACACGATTGTTATCTACAGTTCCGACCAAGGGTTTTATCTCGGCGAGCATGGCTGGTATGACAAGCGCTGGATGTTTGAGGAGTCGCTGAAAATGCCCTTCATCATCCGCTGGCCCGGCGTGGTCAAGCCGGCCAGCGAGCCGACCGCCATGATCCAGAACATCGACTACGCGCCGACGTTCCTGGAGATTGCCGGCGCGCCAATCCCCAACGGCATCCAAGGGAAAAGCCTCCTGCCGATCCTCAAGACCGGCACCACCCCCACGGACTGGCGCGATTCCATCTACTATTTCTACTCCGGCGAGGACATGCACCGCGTCGCCCGCCACGACGGCGTACGCACCGCGCGCTACAAGCTGATGCGCTTCCCTAACAGCAACGAGTGGAACCTGTTTGATCTGGAGAAGGACCCGTCCGAGCTAACAAGCGTGCATGATTCGCCCGCCTACTCCGAGGCGGCCGCGATGATGCACAAGCGCTATGACGCCACGCGCGCGGGCTATGCGGTGAGCGACTCGACGGTGCCTGCCGCGCGGCTTGCCGATCCGTGGTGGAAGGAGCGCCACGCGAAGAAAACCAAGGCGGCGAAATCCGGGGCGGACATCCTGTTTATTGGTGACTCGATCACCAACGACTGGGAGGGCGAGGGCAAGGCGGTCTGGGACAAATACTACGCCCCGCGCAAGGCGCTCAACCTCGGCTTCAGCGGCGACCGCACCGAGCATGTCCTCTGGCGCCTCCTCAACGGCGAACTCCCCCAGCAGTTAGATCCAAAGGTGGCCGTGCTCATGATCGGCACCAACAACACCGGCCAGTCCATGCGCCCGGCGCAGGAGTCCGCCGAGGGGATCCGCCAGATTGTCGCGCTGCTGCGCGACCGCCGGCCGAACATGAAGGTTCTCCTGTTAGGCATCTTCCCGCGCGGCGCCGGGGCGGATGACCCGATGCGTGTGCGCAACCGGGAGATCAACGAATTGGCCAAGGGCGTGGCCGATGGCCAAAGTGTGCATTACCTGGATCTTGCCGCGAGCTTCCTGGAAAAAGACGGCAGCCTGCCGCCGGCGGTCATGCCTGACTTGCTGCACCCGAAGGCGGATGGCTTCCGGATCTGGGCGCGCGCGATGGAAGCGAAGCTTGTTGAGCTTGGCGGCTTTGCGCCGGTTGCCGAGTGATCCGCCAGCCGCCTTGCCGGCACGCGGGGAAAATTTCGCGTGCCGCCACTCTTCTTCCGTGGTTGAAATGGGCGCGCCCATGATTCATCCGACCGCCATCATCTCGCCCAAGGCCAACCTCGATCCGAGCGTCCAGGTCGGGCCCTATTGCGTCATCGGTGACCATGTCACCCTCGGCGCCAACTGCGTCCTGCATTCCCACGTGGTCATCCAGGGCACCACCACCGCCGGGCACGACAACGAGTTCTTCCCGTTCGCCTGCATCGGCGGCAAGGCCCAGGACCTCAAATACAAGGGCGAGCCAACCTATCTGGAAATCGGCAATAACAACGTCTTCCGCGAGTCGTGCACCATCAACCGCGGCACCTTTGCCGATTTACCAACCCGCATCGGGTCTAACAACCTGTTTTTGGCCTACATCCACATCGCCCACGACTGCCAGGTTGGGAGCCACACGATATTTTCCAACAACGCGACGCTGGCCGGCCACTGCACGGTGGAGGACCACGTGATCATCTCCGGGCTAACAGCGGCGCACCAATTCACGCGCATCGGCGCCCACGCGATGGTTAGCGGCTGCTCGCGGATCACCCAGGACGTGGCCCCCTTCACCATCGTGGAAGGCAATCCGGCATCCACCCGCGGGCTCAATTTGGTCGGTCTGAAGCGCCGCGGGTTCAGCGACGACCAGATCCGGGCCCTGCGCACCGCCTACAAGAAACTCTTCCTGAAAAAGCTCGGCACCCTTGACGAGGCACTTGCCGAGCTCGAGGCCGATGCCGCGGGCGCGGACCCGAACGTCGCCAAGCTCATCGACTTCATCCGCACCAGCGAGCGCGGGGTGCTGCGGTGATAGAGGCGGGGGATAGGCCGGGCCTTCAGCCCTTGATGAATGCCGGAGGCAATTTCCGGGGCGTTGCCCCACAGGCAACAATAGGGCGGGCCGCTGGCCATGGGGAATAAGCGGTAGAAGCACGCGCGAGCCCTACCGCGAGCGTTCTTTCCTCCAGCCCAGAAGCTATCTGATTTGGACAATGAACGCTTCTTCGGAGATCTCGGCATCTCCTAGCGCACCTCTCAGGGTGTAGCGGTCAACTTCAGCGTGGTAGGGAAAGACGATGCGCCTTCCATCAGGGTGTTCCATCATCACGTGACTTCCCTTGCGATGAACTTCCCGGAATCCAAGGCGTTCAAGAGCCGCTAGAATTTCGCGTCCCGACCGCAGGGGAAGTTTCACGACAACTCAACGAGTTCCGCGTGTTCGCTGATACTTAGCTCATGGGCAGCCGGTTCAAGGTACACTTCGATAGCCTCGCGGATGTTCTCAAGTGCCTCGTCCCGAGTCATGCCCTGTGACCAGCAGCTCTTCAACGCCGGGCACCGGGCTACAAAATACCCGTCATCCCCGGGCTCGATGATCACCTTGATCTTCACCTCCCTAAGCTACCCGACTCAAACTCGGAGTCAACTCCGCCAATTCAGGCCAACGCCCCGGCCTATTGTAGCCTAGGGCACGCACAATCGGCGGGATGACAGCAATGCCGGGCTTGCGTTTGGAAGACGTAAAGCCACGCTCGGGAGCTGGCATTGGTCATGCTTTGGGAGATGGCAATATTGGCTGGCCTTGTGGCCACGAAGCCCAGCGGCTCCGAGCCTGACGAGTACGTTTCTGCGGTCTCCCCGCAGCGGATCAGCAGAGTCTAGCAGCTCTCTCTCGCCCCTCCGGCGAAAATAACCGGCTTTGCCGGAGAAATTCTATGGAGAAGTTGGGCATAAACTCTCCGCTGGTCCCAACGTGCCCCAGGGGGGCAAAATTTGCTTGATGCCGACGGTTTTTGTCTGGTCGAGGACTGCTTCGATGAGGGCTCCGATGGAGAGGTTGCGGACGGTGCGTAGGACGCCTTCGGAGATGCGAATGAGGAGCGCGACGGCTTCTTCACTGAAGGTGCTGTGCGGGAGTCCGGCTTGGTCAAGCTGGTCGTGGAGGTAGGATTCGATGGCGTCCGGAGTTAGTAAGGCAAGGCGGGCGGAATAGGTGGCGCGGCTTTTGATGTCGAGGTGATCTCCGCCAGAAATTCGACGAATCGAAGCCCGAAGGAATCGCCGCGATCCGCGAGGCGTTGGTGGAAGCCGGTTACCGCCGCGTCCGCCCCTGCCTGATGACCACGGCTACCACCATGCTCGCGCTTCTGCCCGTCCTCACCTCCACCGGCCGCGGCTCCGATCTCATGGCCCCCATGGCCGTGCCGATCTTCGCAGGGATGATGATCGCACTGATGACATGTTCATC
>Ga0136639_10000220_pt1 | contig 18154 bp, 19 predicted proteins | sample AntDrymUQ8592106_2_FD_113739 | JGI IMG/M metagenome (GOLD analysis project Ga0136639, IMG submission 113739) | Polar desert sand microbial communities from Dry Valleys, Antarctica - metaG UQ859 (21.06) | ecosystem: Environmental > Terrestrial > Soil > Desert | place: Antarctica: Dry Valley...
GCTGCACTCTCCACGGAGCGCTGTGCGTAGCGGCGCGCTGCATAGAGCGACGCGAGTATCAACGTCAAAATCAGGGTGGCAACGAACATGCCCTGATAGATGGCGACCGCGTCGCCAAGAACACGCAGCACGTGGTATGAATCGGGTAGGCCGCTGTCAGCCATGACTCACCTCATTTCTGCCGACTCTGTTGGCGCTGTGAATGCTGCTCATCACTTCGTCAAGCTGCCCAGCGGTGATCACGTCCGCTTCCAGACGTGCGCTGTCGAGAAACACCTGGATCGATGGTCCCATGGCGACAAGCGCATTCTTCACAGCGAGTTGCACGGCATCGTTGCTGTCAGACAGCATCGATACCAGCACGCGCACCACCTGAAGTTCGGGGAATTTCGCCAGCAACCTGACAGCTTGCGTGCGGACAAAGAAAACAGGATCCGCAGTCATAGACTTCGCTCGTGCGCGCAGGCTCGGCGCGCCCATGAAACCCAGGGAAGCCAGGGCGATCTTGCGCACCCCCGCTTCGGAATCAGACAGCAAGCCGCTGAGTATTTCTTCTGCTTCTAGGCTATAGGACGACTTGCCCAGCAGGTAAGCGATCCAGTAACGCGATTTCGGGTCGCCATGCTTGAGTCGCGAGATATAAAGCGCATTGAGCTCGGTGCCGAAATGCTCCAGCTGGGTGGAAATGCGCGAAGCCGGCAAAACCCCTGAGTCGAGGCTGCGCACCAGCACCTCGGCGGATTCGATGCTGTCGCATATCTCCAACATGTTCAGCGCTGCGTAGGCGAGTACGGATTGGCTGCTGGCCAGCGACTCTTCCAGCAGGGGCAGCACATCCGGGTGACCGGTACGCGCCAAGGCATAAAGCGCCGTTATCTGCCGCGTCAGGTTGCGCCCATTGAAGTCGTGCGCGCGCTTCAGCACGGCGGCCTCACCCACTCGCTGCAGGTATACCTCCGCAGCAGTTCGGGCTGGCGCCTCGGCGGAACCGGCCTTGGCCAGATAGCGGGCGAGATAACGTGTCCTGGTGCTACGCATGTGAGCGCAAGGTTCGCTCGTGCCCAGCTGGGCATGCTTTGCATCGCGTTCGATGTCATCCAGGCGAGTGAGGAAGCGCCCGTAGGTGAATTGATAGACGCAATGATCAACCACCGTGATCAAGAACAGCGCCAGCCAGAGACCAAGCGCGCCTAGCGGAAGTAAGAGGAGCGAATCCTCGCTCACGGGCTGTAGCGGAGCGACAACGCGAACGACTGTTGGCGGAATGTACTCGACTCCGTGCCCTTGCCAAGTTCGATACGAAGCGTCGTTCTGTCCGTGAGGGCACGGGCAACTACGACGGTGGCCGACCAGCCGGATCCGGACCCGCCGGGGAGTCCGAGTGCGTCAAAGATGTAGTCGCCGTGCGCAAGATACGCGCCCAGCTGGTTCTTCCCCCGGAACACGAGCGCGCGCACTTGCAAAACCCGTATGTCGTGATCAAGGGCAGCATTGTTGCCAATGAGGTAGGAAACCCCGAGTTCGTCATTCCCACGATAGAAGGTCACGTAGGGCGACCAGATATCGATCTGGCTGGCGTCGAATTGAAGCCGACGGTATCCGAGCCCGGCGCGGCTGTTGGAACTTGCTGCGTGGTCGGCTTTCAAGGTAAACGCCCAGCGGGGGAGGAAGCCTGCACCTGGATTTGCCTCCACCAATGCCATCGCGTCCCATTCGGCTAGCCGCGCGTATCCACCCACCTGCAGTCCAGAATCGCTATCCCCATTGCGCTGCTGCCGCTGCACCGATGCGAATACAGATTCGCCTTCACCCAGCTGGCGGGCGATCATCAGGCTGTACGACCTCCATTGACCTTGGTTGCCGTTGATCGTGACATCGGAGTACTCAACGCGAGGTGTCACCTCCCAGGAGGGCACGCTTTCCTGTCCAGATGCCACGCCTGGAACAACCACCGCAGCAAGAAGGAGCGCGAACAGCCAGCCACGGGCCAAGGCGTTAACCGGCTTGCGCTGCATGGAAGTTCGCCACCGAATCGATCATTTGTTCAAGTGTGGTTTCTGGAGCGAATCCAATGGCGGCCTTGATTCTGGAGCAGTCCGGCCGCCTCTCGACAGTTTCTTCGAACCCTGTCCCGAAGATCTCCTCGAACGGTACAAACTTGATCTCCGACGTGCTGGAAAGACGATCGCGAATCCTGTGGGCCAGCTGCAGTACCGAAATCTGTTGATCCGAGCCTACGTTGAACACGCGCCCGTAGCAGTCCTCGCGCTTGATCAGTCTGCGCAGCGCCCAGGTCACATCCTTGACGTAGCCGAAGCATCGCTCGTGGCTGCCGTCGCCGTAGACGGTGATGGGAGAGTCATCGAGTGCACTAGCCACGAACCGCGGAACCACCATGCCGTACTTGCCTGATTGACGCGGGCCTATAGTGTTGAACAGGCGGACCACGACGATTTTGAGGTGGTGTTCCCTGTGGTAGGCCAATGCATGGAACTCGTCCAGGGCCTTGCCGCAGGCGTACGACCAGCGGCCGACTTGCGTCGACCCGAAGACCAGGTCGTCATCCTCGGCGAACGGCAGCTTCGTCGACTTTCCGTAAACCTCCGAGGTCGATGTGAAAAGCACCGGCACATTCAGGCGATCGGCCAGCGACAACACCACGCTCATGCCCTGTGCGCCGGTTTCGATGGTCCGGATCGGACTGTCCACCACCCGCTGCACACCGACCACCGCAGCCAAGTGGAACACGTAATCCGCCTGTTCCATGAGCTCCTGCATCACTGTCCGATTCGAGACGCAGGCAAGATGAAACTCGAAGTTGGGGTTTACGGAATGGGCCGCGATGTTGTCCTTGGACCCAGTGGAAAGGTTGTCGATGACGAGCACTCGATGTCCTGCTGCAAGCAGCTCGTCACAAAGATGCGAACCGATGAAACCGGCGCCACCGGTGATGAGGTAGGTTTCCTGAATGTGCATCGCCGCTCCCATGCAAAGGTCAGGCTTCCAGCATACCCCGGGCCGCCAAGCCGGGAGCGACTCGGCAAGGCGTGAATGGTTTACGGACCGAAACAGGGACGGATGGAATTAAATGCGAAGTCGCTATGCGGATTGGTTGTTTCAGGTCTTGGCTATGAAACACGGGTAGCTCACGGATAGCTTGTGCAGCTCACATTGCGCGGCTCGGAGCTGTTCAGGAACGCTTGCTGAAGTCGCCGGTAAGTATCAGCGTCTCGCTTGCGCCCCCGGGTATGCCCACGGTGACCTGGAACGTGAGGGTCTGCGGCAACGGTACCTCGACTGTGCCCACATGGTCGATCAATCCACTGGTCACCATCTCCTGCAGTGCCACCGGCTGCGGCGCGGCGCCGAGCCCCGCGGAAGTCGCCTGAATCTGGACCGGCGCCGAGATGATCTCGCCGTTGCTGCCTTGGCGGCGTGGCGACACCCGCAGCATGATCAGGTCGTCGCGCTGCGCGATCCCGTGCTCACGCGCGACCTCGGCGGGAATGGTCGAGGTCTGAATGGCGGTCATGTAAACGGTCACGTCGCCGACGCGGGCCTCTAGCTGTTGAGTCGAGCCGGGAGAGTTCATGTCCGCCGTGGTGGGGGCCGTGGACTGCCTGCTGCCATCGCAGGCGGATATCAGGGATGCCAGCATGCCCGCAGCCAATGCGCACGCCAGGCTACGGGAATGGGATGGAACGGGGAGCATCATCATGAAACCTCCTCAGTCATTGGCGGCCGCCAGCTGCCGGCCGCGTTCTCTTGCCGCATGGATGGCGCCGGCCACCAACTCGCGCAGGCCGCCGGTCTCGAACCATTCAATCGCCGCATGGGTAGTGCCGTTTGGCGAAGTTACCCGCCGCCGCAGTTCGGCCGCATCCGGAGCGCCGTCCTCGGTCAGCATGCGTGCGGCGCCCAGCACGGTCTGCAACGCGAGTGCGCGCGCGGCATCTGCGGGCAGGCCCTCGGAAATTCCTGCGTCGATCATCGCCTCGGCCAGCAGGAACACGTAAGCCGGACCGCTGCCGGACACAGCCGTTACCGCGTCCATCAGGTTTTCGTCGTTGATCCAGACGGTTTCGCCAGCGGCGGCGAGCAGGGTTTCAGCGAATGTGCGGCCATCGCTATCAACACGCTCGCTGGCGTGCAATCCGGTGACACCAGCACCGAGCAGAGCGGGAGTGTTCGGCATCGTCCGCACCACCGGCAATGCACCGCCCAGCCAGCGTTCGAGCTGGCTGCCAGTGATGCCGGCCGCAATCGAAATAACCAGCGGGCGCTGTGTCTGTGCCTGCGTGGAAAGTGACTCGCACACCACGCGCATCACCTGCGGCTTCACCGCGAATACCCACGTTGATGCGTCGGCCACGGCGTCAGTGCCGGAATCAAAAACGGACACACCGAAATCGGCGAGCAAGGCTTCCCGAAGCGACGCAACGGGTTCGGCGACGTGGATGGACGCTGGTTCGCGGCCTGTTGCGATCAGGCCGCCGATCAGGCTGCGTGCCATGTTGCCGCCGCCGATGAACGCGATGTTGTCACTCATGCCTTCGATTCCTTGAATTGTGGCGTGACGCGTGAGCCGAACAGCGCACTGCCGATGCGTACCATGGTCGCACCTTGCTCGATGGCGGCGACGAAATCCCCGCTCATGCCCATCGACAACGTGTCGATACCAGAATGGTGTTGGCGCATTGCATCGAACAGATCGCGCATCGCGTGGAATGCCTGCGCGGATTGCTGCGGGTTCTCGTTCGGTGCAGGGATGGCCATCAATCCGCGTAGCTGCAACCTGGGTTCTGTGGTGATCAAGTCAGCCAGCGCCATTGCATCAGCGGGTGCGCAGCCGTGCTTGCTGGCTTCGTCGTCGATATTGACCTGCACCAGCACGTTCAGTGGCGGCAGTTCCGATGGGCGATGGCGGGCCAGTAAGGGAATGAGTTTGGCGCGGTCGATGGTTTGTATCCAATCGAATGCGCGCGCGGCCTCTTGTGCCTTGTTCGATTGCAGGTGGCCGATCAGATGCCACTCAAGAGCAAGCGTCTGCAGCGCCTCGATTTTGGGCAGCGCCTCCTGCACGTAGTTCTCGCCGAATGCGTGCTGGCCTGCTGCAGCCAAGGCAGCGATCGCTTCGGTCGGCTGGGTCTTGGACACGGCCAGCAGGATGGGCGCCGCCGGGTTGTCTGGCCGGTTCGCAAGCGGCAACGCGTTTTTGAGACGAGTAAGGACGTCTGTCAGGCGCGTTTGTATGGGAGGGGAAGGCTCTGGCACGGCGGTTGACACTCCGGGGTGTGCGCTCATACTGCCTGTGGGCTGTGTGCGATGCCACTCGAGCGGCGGCCGCAGGCGCGAAATCAAGACCGCGGGACCACATTCAAGCGCAGGGGAATATGCATGGATATCGCCGAACTTCTGGCATTTGCAGTCAAGAACAAAGCTTCGGACTTGCATCTTTCGGCCGGCTTGCCACCGATGATCCGCGTTGATGGCGATGTTCGCCGTATCAATATTCCGGCCTTCGACCACAAACAGGTGCATGCGCTGGTCTACGACATCATGTCGGACAAGCAGCGTCGCGATTTCGAGGAATTCCTTGAGGTCGACTTCTCGTTCGAGATCCCGGGGTTGGCCCGCTTCCGCGTCAATGCGTTCAACCAGAACCGCGGTGCCGGTGCGGTGTTCCGTACCATTCCGTCGGAAATACTGTCGCTTGAAGACTTGGGTTGCCCGCGCATTTTCAAGGAGCTCATCGAGCAGCCGCAGGGCCTGATCCTGGTCACCGGTCCGACCGGCTCGGGTAAGTCGACCACGCTTGCGGCGATGATCGATCACATCAACAAGAACGAATACGGGCATATCCTCAGCGTCGAGGATCCGATCGAATTCGTGCACACCTCGCAGAAATGCCTGATCAACCAACGCGAGGTCCACCGCGATACGCACGGCTTCAACGAGGCCTTGCGCTCGGCGTTGCGCGAAGATCCGGACATCATCCTGGTCGGCGAGTTGCGCGACCTGGAGACCATTCGCCTGGCACTGACCGCTGCGGAAACCGGCCACCTGGTGTTCGGCACCCTGCATACCTCCAGTGCGGCCAAGACCATCGACCGCATCATCGACGTTTTCCCGGCCGGCGAAAAAGGGATGGTGCGGTCGATGCTGTCCGAGTCGCTGCGCGCGGTGATTGCGCAGGCGTTGCTGAAAAAAATTGGCGGCGGTCGGACCGCAGCGTGGGAAATCATGGTGGGCACCCCGGCCATCCGCAACCTGATCCGTGAGGACAAGGTGGCGCAGATGTATTCGGCGATCCAGACCGGTCAGAATGTCGGCATGATGACCCTCGACCAACATTTGCAGGACCTCGTCAAGCGCGGCCAGGTGCCACGCCAGCAGGCCCGCGAATATGCCAAGGACAAGCGCCTGTTCGAATGAGGGCAGCGCCTCGAACCACACCCACATCGGGCGTGCCTATTGATCTGGAGCCATACGCATGAGCAGCATCGACTTTTCTTCGTTCCTCAAGCTGATGGCGCACCAGAAGGCGTCTGATTTGTTCATCACGGCTGGCATGCCGCCGTCGATGAAGGTGCATGGCAAGGTCAGCCCGATCACCCAGGTCCCGTTGACGCCGCAGCAGTCGCGCGATCTGGTGCTGAACGTGATGACCCCGCAGCAGCGCGAGGAATTCGAGAAGACTCACGAATGCAACTTCGCGATCGGCGTCTCCGGCGTTGGTCGCTTTCGTGTGTCGTGTTTCTACCAGCGCAACCAGGTCGGCATGGTGTTGCGCCGGATCGAGACCCGCATCCCGACCGTCGAAGAACTCAACCTGCCGCCGATCATCAAGACCCTGGCGATGACCAAGCGCGGCCTGATCCTGTTCGTGGGCGCGACCGGTACTGGTAAATCGACCTCGCTGGCAGCAATGATCGGCTATCGCAACCAGAACTCCACCGGTCACATCATCACGATCGAAGATCCGATCGAATTCGTCCACAAGCACGAGGGTTGCATCATCACCCAGCGCGAGGTCGGCATCGACACCGACAGCTGGGACAACGCGCTCAAGAACACCCTGCGCCAGGCGCCGGACGTGATCATGATCGGCGAGGTGCGGACCCGGGAGGGCATGGATCACGCAATCGCCTTTGCCGAAACCGGACATCTGGTGCTCTGCACCCTGCACGCGAACAACGCCAACCAGGCGATGGATCGCATCATCAACTTCTTCCCGGAAGACCGTCGCAATCAGTTGCTGATGGATTTGTCCATGAACCTGAAGGGTGTGGTTGCCCAACAATTGATCCCGACCCCCGACGGCAAGGGGCGACGAGTGGCGATGGAGATCCTGCTTGGTACGCCGTTGGTGAAGGATTACCTGCGCGATGGCGAAATCCACAAGCTCAAGGAAGTGATGAAGGAATCCGTGCAAATGGGCATGAAGACCTTCGATCAGAGCTTGTTCGAGCTCTACCAGGCCGGCGAGATCAGCTACGAGGATGCGCTGCGTTTCGCCGACTCTTCGAACGAAGTGCGCCTGCGCATCAAGCTGGCGCAAGGCGGCGATGCCAGGACGCTGGCCCAGGGCCTGGATGGCGTGGAAATCGCCGAGGCCCGTTAGTCTGCCGCGCATCTGGCTTCGCCGTAACGCATGGGCGGGCTAGAATTGGGCCATGCCAAGCGAGACACTACGCGAAATACCAAGCGAGCCGTCGCCACTCTCCAATCATCTGTTGGTGGCGCTGCCCGCGCTGCACGATGAGCATTTCGCGCGCAGCGTGACCTTGGTTTGCCATCACGATGGTGACGGCGCAATGGGTGTGATGGTCAATCGCGCGTCCGAATACACGCTGGGTGAAGTCCTGCAGCAGATGGGCATCAGTAGCGACTCCCTGGCGCTGCAATCACAGATAGTCTTGGCTGGCGGTCCGGTGCATCCGGAGCGCGGCTTTGTACTGCACGACGGCGACCGCGAATGGGATTCCACCCTCACCGTGGGTGATGGCCTGTACCTGACCACCTCGCGTGATGTGCTGGAAGCAATGGCGCGTGGCGAGGGTCCCACGCAGGCCGTGGTTGCCTTGGGCTGCGCCGGATGGGGCGCGGGCCAGCTGGAGCAGGAGCTGGTCGAAGACAGCTGGCTGATGGTGCCGGCAGGTCGCGAGCTTCTGTTCGATTTTCCACTGGACCAACGCTGGCAGGCTGCGGCTGGAAGCATTGGTGTGGACCTGGTCAATTACGCCGGCCACAGCGGTCACGCATGAACCTTCCGCAGTCAGCTGTTGATGTGATCCGCCGAGACGGCACCGTGCTGGGCTTTGACGTGGGCTCGCGCAGGATTGGCGTTGCCGTTGGCAGTGGCTTCGGCACCGGCGCGCGCGCCATTGCCGTGGTCGATGTGCATGCGGGTAGCCCGGACTGGAACGAGATCGAACGCCTGCGCCGCGAGTGGCGGCCTGATGGGTTGATCGTGGGCGACCCGATGACAATCGACGGTGGCGACCAACCGATCCGCAAGGCCGCCCAGGCATTCGCGCGTCAGTTACGCGAGCGCACCCAATTACCGGTTGTCATGGTGGATGAGCGAAGCAGTTCGATCGAAGCCGCGCAGCGTTTTGCCGGTGAACGTGCCAGCGGCCGCAAGCGCCGGCGCGATGCCGCGGTGCTGGACGCAGTGGCTGCCGCGATCATCGTCGAACGTTGGTTGGCGGCACCCCAGGATGCGGTGGTGGTGACATGAGTGAACAACTGGACGATGCGGGAAAGCTGCAACACCTGTTGACCCTTGAGGGCATGCCTCGAAGCATGCTGGAAACACTACTGAAGCGTGCCGACGCACTGGTCGAGCATGCGCATGGCGGCAACGAGATGCGTGATGCGCTGGCGGGCAAGGCGATATGCACGCTGTTCTTTGAAGCGTCCACCCGTACACGCTGCAGCTTCGGCCTGGCGGTGCAGCGGCTAGGCGCCGACCTGCTCAATTTCGATGCATCAACCGCGTCCACCACCAAGGGTGAGACCGACACCGACACCCTCAAGACGCTTGAAGCGATGGGCGTGCACGGCTTTATCGTGCGGCATAAAACGGATGGTGCGGTTGCCGCGCTCGCGCGTGCGGCAATCCCTGGAACTGTGCTGATCAATGCTGGCGATGGTCGCAGCAACCACCCCACCCAAGGCCTGCTGGATATGCTGACCCTGCAGCAAGCCAAAGGACCAGATTTTTCGGCGATGAAGGTGTTGATCGTGGGTGACGTCAAGCATTCGCGCGTGGCGCGCAGTGACCTGCATGCACTGCATGCACTGGGCGCTGGTGAGGTGCGTGTGTGTGGCCCAGCCCCACTGTTGCCCGATGTCGCCTCCCTGCACGGCTGCATCGTTGGCGATGATCTGGATGCGCTGCTTGATGGCGTGGATGCGGTCATGATGCTGCGCCTGCAGCGCGAGCGCATGGTCGAGGGGCTGGTGCCATCGCTGGAGGATTACCACCGCGACTTCGGCCTGACCACAGCGCGTCTTCGCCGTGCCGCACCTGATGCGATCGTCATGCATCCTGGCCCGATGAATCGCGGGATCGAGATCACCGATGAAGTTGCCGATGGCCCGCAGTCGCGGGTGTTGCAGCAGGTTGCCAACGGCGTGGCCGTGCGGATGGCGGTGCTGGAGACACTGTTGGGTTGACAGCATGCGCTGCGCTGGCAGGCCAGTGCAGAAGCCCAGTACAGCACGCCAGTGCAGCAGACTAGTTAAGTAGCACCAGGGTCGCCAGTCCGAGGAAGGTAAAGAATCCCATTACGTCGGTGACCGTGGTTAGCAAAATACCGCTCCCCAGCGCCGGGTCGAAACCGAAGCGCTTGACCATCACTGGCACCAGCACACCCGCGACCGCAGCCAGCAGCAGGTTGCAGGTAAGTGCGAACGCGATCACCAGTGATAGCCCGATATTCTGGAACCACGCCAGCACGATGACGCCCAGGATCGCGCCCAGGATCACACCGTTCAAAAAAGCAACACGCACTTCTTTCCATAACAGCGCGCGGATATTCGAGGCACCGACCTGGCCGAGTGCGAGGCCGCGGATCATCAATGCCAGCACCTGCGTGCCGGCGTTTCCGCCCATGCCGGCCACGATCGGCATCAGTACGGCCAAAGCCACCAGCTTGTCGATCGTGCCTTCGAACTGACCGACCACGCTGGCGGCCAGAAAGGCGGTGCCAAGGTTGATCGATAGCCAGATCAGGCGGCGACGCATGGCGCGCCAGACCGGGCTGAACAGGTCTTCGTCCTCGTCCAGGCCGGCCGCGCCAAGCGCCTGATGCTCGGCTTGCTCGCGGATGATGTCTACCACGTCATCAATGGTGACGCGGCCCAGCAGGATGTTGTTCTCGTCCACCACCGGCGCGGAAATCCAGTCGTGGTCGGAAAATTGCCGGGCTACCTGTTCAGCGGACGCATCGACACTAAGCGCAGTGAGGTCGCCATCGATCAATGCATTGATCGGCGTATGCGTGTCGCAGGTGACCAGGCTTTGCAGTGCGACCCAGCCGATCAACTGGTGGCGGCGATTGACCACGTACAAATGATCGGTGTGATCCGGCAGTTCCGCGCGCAGGCGCAGGTAGCGCAGCACCACGTCTACAGTGGTATCGGCGCGCACCGTCACCACGTCCGGGTTCATCAGTCGGCCGGCGCTGTCTTCGTCGTAAGACAACACCTGTTCCAGGCGCTCCCGGTTCTCGCGATCCATCGACTTGAGTACCTGGTCGATGACGGTATCCGGCAGGTCTTCCACCAGATCGGCCAGGTCGTCGATGTCGAGGTCTTCGACCGCGGCGACCAGCTCGTCCTGATCCATGTCGGCAATCAGGCCTTCGCGGACTTCATCGCCGACATGGACCAACACCTCGCCGTCATCTTCTGGATCCACCAAACCCCAGACCACGGTCCGCTTTCCTGGCGGCAGCGATTCCAGCAGGTTGCCGATCTCCGCAGGCGACAAGGTGTTGACCAGCCGCCGCACCGGACCCAGCCGCCCGCTGTCCAGCGCGTCTGAAAGCAGACGCAGCTGACGCGCGGTTTTGTCGTGGCGGACGGGATCGGCCATGGGCGGGTTCCGGCTGGTGGTGGGCACGCAGCGCGTTGCGATACGCAGACCCGGATCAGGCGTTCATTCGAACATTATCGCGGAGAACGGCGGGAAAAGGGGCGAGTCACAAGCCTCGATCAGGCGGGCGTATGCGCTGCCAACCAGCGCTCGATGCCAGCGCGATCACGTGCGCGCAGCAAGGATGGTGCATGTGCGCGCAGTGATGCCAGGTCGCAGCCACGGATTGCACGCCGCACCTCAAGCAAAGTTGCGGGATGCAGGCTGAGCTCGGACAGGCCAAGCGCAAGCAGCATCGGGGTAAACATTGCATCCCCTGCAATTTCGCCGCACACAGACACGGTCCTGCCACGCCGGTTGCCGATGCGCACCACGTCGCGAAGCAGCCGCAGCAGGGCAGGATGCAGCGGTGTGTACAGCTCGCCGAGCGCGTCGTTGTTGCGGTCCGCGGCGAGCAGGTACTGGACCAGATCATTGGTACCGATCGACAGGAAGTCACAGGCACTGATGAACGTCGGCAGCGACAGTGCGGCCGAAGGCACCTCGATCATCGCGCCAAGGGGAATCCTGTCCGCCATCTCGGAACCTTCCCGGGCCACGTCCCGCATTGCGGTACGCAGCATGTCGCGCACCGCGAACATTTCTTCCGCCCCGCTGATCATCGGTACCAGGATCCGCACCGGCCCATAGCCCGAGGCGCGCACGATCGCGCGCAACTGCGTGAGCAATAGGGCAGGGCGTGACAGGGAAAGGCGTACGCCGCGCAACCCGAGCGCTGGGTTGGGTTCGTTGCGCAGGGCCAGGCCGGTGTTGTCGGCCTTGTCGGCGCCGACATCGAGCGTACGGATGGTGACCATGCGCCCGGTCATGCCCAGCACTACATCGCGATAGACGCGAAACTGGGTTTCCTCGTCCGGGATTTCGTTGTTGTTGATGAACAGGTATTCGGTGCGATACAGGCCGACCCCGGCCGCGCCCAATGCGTGCGACTCGGCTACGTCCTCGCGTGATTCGGCGTTGGCCCACAACTTGATGTCCACGCCGTCCAGGGTGCGGCTTGGCTCGCGGCGCAAGCGGTTGAGCTGGCGTTGTTCGCGCCGCGCGTTGGCGGTCCGCGCATGGTGTTCGCGCAGGTCGGCGGCGTTGGGTTCGAGCACCACCAGCCCGCTGCTGCCATCGATGACCAGCACATCGCCATCGTTGATTTTCTGCAGCGCAGCGGCGGCGCCGACCACCAGTGGCAGGTGCAGGCTGCGGGCCAGGATCGCACTGTGCGACAGCGTGCTGCCATTGGCGGTGACCACGCCCATGACGCCCTGCACCTGCAGTTGCGCAAGTTCTGCAGGCGAGATGTTGTCGGTGACCAGGATCTCGCCGGCGACGCCTTGCAGATCGGCCGCGCGTCGGTGCAGGGCCGCGTGCAGGCGGCCAATCACTTGGTCAATATCGTCGATGCGGCTGCGCAGGTAGGCATCGTCGATACCTTCGAACACCGCGGCGATGCGGTCGCGCTGCAGGCGCAGGGCATAGTCGGCCGAGTAGCGGCCAGTTCGGATCAGTGCGTCGATGCCTTGCAACAGTTCGGGATCGTCCAGCAGCAATGCATGCAGGTCGAGGAACTCGCCAACCTCATGCGCGAGCGCGCCATGCAGGCGTTCGCGCAGGACATGCATCTCCTCGCGAACTGTGTGCACAGCATCGTGGATGCGCTGCAGTTCAGACTCGACCTCTTCGGGCTCGATGTGCGCTTCGTCGACATCCAGTGCATGCGGCAACCGCACGCGTGCCCGTCCCAGGGCGCTGCCCCGTGCAGCAGGGTTCCCGGACAGGACGTGGCGCGGCATCAGCTGTCCTCGTCGAAGCGTCTTTCAAACAGCGCCGTAACCGCATCCGCCGCGGCTTGCTCGTCTTCACCATCCACGCGCAGGACAATCGTCGTGCCGGTGGCAGCGGCAAGCAGCATCACGCCCATGATGCTCTTGGCGTTGACCTCGCGACCGCGCGCTTCCAGCGTGGCCTGGCAGCGGAAGCCGGACAGCAGCTGGACCAATTTGGCAGTCGCACGTGCGTGCAGGCCGAGGCGATTGATGATGGTGAGTTCGCGCTGGATCATTGTATGGGTTGCCTTGTTTGTGGCTCAAGCGTCGTCAAGGATCACCCCGTTGCGTGCGCCGGCAGTGGCAACTGCGGGCAGTTCGTCCAGCGTCAGGTCGGCGTAGTTCATCACTCGCAGCAACATCGACAGATTGAGCGCGGACACCCGGCGAACCGGCGTACCAAGTCGTGCGAGGCGTGCGGCGATGTTGCTGGGACTGGCGCCGTACAGATCAGTCAGCACCAATACGCCATGGCCGCCATCGACGCGCCGCAAGGCAGCACTTGCGTGCGGCAGCAGGACGTCGGCATCGGCATCGAATGGCACTTCGAACGCTTCCGTGACCAGTGGCAGCTTGCGCAGCAGGCGCGTGGCGACGTCCAGCATGGCGTTGCCGATGCCTTCATGGGTGATGAGCAGGATGCCGACAGTCATGCCATCAAGTTAGCAGACGCTGGTGACATGACGAAAGCATCGGTCCGCAAAATTTCGTGCCGGCGGCCCGCGTCTATACGGTGTCTCAATCCAGTTCGCGGTGGTAGGTGGCAACTTCCGCCCAGCCGGTTTCCCGGCAATGCCGCGCGAGGCGCTCGCTCAAATACACAGAGCGGTGCCGCCCGCCCGTGCATCCGAATGCGACCGTCACGTAACTGCGCGTGTCCTTCTGCAGCTTGGGAAGCCACGTGTCGAGGAAGCCCTGCACCTGGGCGACATAGGCCAGCACGTCTGGCTCACCTTCCAGGTACTCCCTTACGTCTGCATCGCGGCCAGACAGCGGGCGCAAGCGCGCATCCCAATGCGGATTCGGCAGCACCCGCGCGTCAAACACGAAGTCGGCATCGGCGGGCACGCCACGCCGGTAGGCGAACGACTCGAACAGCAGCGACAGGCCAGCGCCACTCAAGCCGTATTCGGTCAGCAATTGCCGGCGCATCTGGTGGACGTTGAGCGCGCTGGTATCGATCACATGGTCGGCAATTTGGCGCAGCGGCTTCAGCGCCTGCCGTTCCAAAGAGATCGCATCGGCCAGTACCAGGCCGATATGGCTCAATGGATGCCGCCGGCGGGTGTCGGCGTAGCGGCGCAGCAAGGTGGCATCAGCGGTCTCGAAGAACAACAGCTTCGGGTCCAGGCCCAAGGCCCCAACCTGGGACAGCGCCTCCGGGACGTCCGCCAGGTCGCCAAGGCTGCGCGCATCGATGCCCACTGCAATCTTCTCCGGCGGGTTTGCGTTGGCCAGCATCCGCCGCACGAATTCCGGCAGAAGTTCTGCCGGCAAATTATCGACGCAGTAGTAGCCGAGGTCTTCGAACGTGTTCAGTGCGACCGACTTGCCGGAACCGGACATGCCACTGACGATGACCAATGGCGGTGTAGCAGGCTGATGCGTAGTCACTGCGCGCGCTCCAGGAAATTGCTGTGGCGCGCCATGAAGGCCGCCGCCGGATCCATCCCCTTGGAGCGCAGGATATGCATGCGGGTGGCGGCTTCAGTCAATACCGCCAGATTGCGCCCGGCCATTACCGGCAGGGTGATCATCGGTACGTCCAGGTCGAGCAGGCGGCGATTGCTGATATCGCCAGTCAGCCGCTCCAGGCCGTCCGGCCTAGCCTCAAGCGAGGGCTTGCGCAGATGCACGATCAGGCGCAGGTACTTGTTTCGCTTGATCGCGGTGTCGCCGAACATCTGGCGGATGTTGAGCACACCCAAACCGCGCAATTCCAGCATGTCCTGCAGCAGCTCCGGACACGCGCCGTCGAGTACGTCCGGTGCGATCTGGGTGAACTCGGGTGCATCGTCGGCAACCAGCCGGTGCCCACGCGTAACCAGTTCCAGCGCCAGCTCGCTCTTGCCGGAACCTGATTCGCCAGTGATCAGCACGCCGATCGAATAGATCTCCATGAACACGCCATGCATCGTGATCCGCGGCGCCAGCGTGCGCGCCAGGCGGTACTGCAAATAGTTGAGCAATTCATGGCCGCGTTGTGGGGAGCTCCATAGTGGCGTGTCGGATTCTTCGGCGGCGATGCGCAAGTCGTCCGGACATGGCTGGTTCTTGCTGATCACCAGTGCCAATGGCCGGTAGTTCATCACCCGCTGGATGATCTCCCAGCGCTGGCGTGCATCCAGTCCATCCAGCCAGGCCAGTTCCTCAGTGCCCAGTATCTGCACCTTGTTCGGATAAATCGTGTTGAGGTACCCGGCCAGTGAAGGGCGCCTCGCAACCGTGTCCACCGCCTCCACGACGCGCTGCGCTGCGCCTTGCTGGCCAGCGATCCAGCGCAGTGAGAGTCGTTCCTGCTGTTGCTCGAACAGCTCCGCGGCGGTGATGCGTGCTGCATTCATGGGGTCTTCACCGGTCTCTCGCGTGGGCCTGTTTGCGGGTCATTCCAGGAGGCTGTCGTGTGAGGTGCCGGTGCCCCGATGATGATCGACCATGCGTTCCTTGTGCTTCATCAGCAAGCGGTCGAGCTTGTCGGTCAACAGGTCGATTGCGGCATACATGTCCACGCCATTGGCAATGGCATGCATGGGCGCGCGGCCGGTCAGGGTGATGGTGGCCTCGGCGCGGTGTTCGGGCTTGTCCAGGCCGAGCTGGACGCGGATTTCGCAAGGGTGATCGAAGTGCCTGGAGAGGCGGGCAAGACGAGTTTCCACATAGTCACGCAGGGCCGGGGTGACTTCCATTTGCTGGCCGTGGGTTTCGATCTGCATGTGAACCTCCTTCAACGTGATGGGCCGGCCAGTGGGGTCCGGTCGGCGGGTCACGTGCCTCCAGCCTAGCCGATGCGCACGCGTTCGTGGGATGGGGGAATGTGCAATGCCTCGCGATACTTGGCGACAGTGCGACGGGCCACCGGCACGCCATCTGCCTTGAGCCTCTCCGCCAGCCGCGCATCCGACAGCGGCTTGCGTGGATTCTCGGCTTCGACCAGTTTGCGGATCATGTCCTGGATGGCGGTGCTCGACGCGCTGCCACCCCCTTCGGTCTCGATGCCCGAGGCGAAAAAATCACGCAAGGCAATCGTGCCGCGTGGTGTGCGCACGTACTTGCGCGCGATCGCCCGGGACACCGTGGACTCGTGCAGGCCCAGCTCACCGGCAATGCTGCGCAGGGTCAACGGTTGCAGTGCCTGCGCGCCGAACTCCAGGAATCCGGCCTGTTCGCGCACCAGGCAGCGAACTACCCGCAACAGGGTGTCCGCACGTGATTCCAGTCCTTTCAGCAGCCAGCGTGCTTCTTGCAGACGACCACGCAGGTAGTCGGCATCACTGCTGTTGGCGCCCTGGATCATCTGTTCGTAGCCGCGATGGATGGCGATGCGCGGCGTTGCACCGGCGGCTAGTGCCACCCGCCACAAGCCCTGCTGGCGCCAGATCACGCAGTCGGGCGTGACATAGGTGCCGGCCGGCATGTCGCCATGTTGTGAGCCCGGGCGCGGATCCAGGCTGCGCAACAGTTCGACTGCGATTTCTGCGTCCTCGCGCAGGCAGTCGAGCTCCGTGCACACGCCTTGAATACCGATTTTCGGCAACCTTGGCAGCAGCCCTTCAGTGATGCTGATCGCCACCGCGCGGCCGCGTATACACGGCTCCAGCGCGTGCAATTGCAGGCGCAGGCATTCGCCAAGTTCGCGGGCCCCCACGCCGACCGGGTCGAACTGCTGGATTCGGTGCAGCACCACCAGGATCTCGTCCGCACTGGCAACAATCTCGGGTTTCAGACATTCGGCGACGGCATCCAGGTCGTCGCGCAGATAGCCGTCATCATCGATCGCATCAATCAGGGCAACCCCGATCGCCAGGTCGCGCTGGCTGAAATGGCTCAGGTGGAGCTGCCAGAACAGGTGGTCATGCAAGGTTTCCTCGCTGGCGGCGTGTTCACAGGCAACCTCGAAGCTACTGTTGCCGCCCCCGTCCGACGAGGGGCCGACGCGTTCCTGCCACGGTTCGCCTTCGCGATCCCAACGCTCCTCCACGAATTCCTGCTCGTGTGGCGTTTCCTGTTGTACGTCCACCCCGTCCGCATCGCGGGTCTCATGCGGGTCGGCGGAGTCCGCAACGTTCTCCTCGGCCCAGTCCAGCAGCGGGTTGCTATCCATCGCCTCGGCGACTTCGAGCTCAAGCTCGGCGGTGGACAGCTGCAACAGCCTGATTGCCAACCGTAGTTGCGGCGTCAGGATCAGGTGTTGATGCAGTGCGGGGGACAAACGCGGCTTCATGCATTCAGCATATCGTCCGCTGCTTCAAAAAACTGTGTCCGGGTGCCGAGCCGGCAGTTCATGGCTACGCAGGCGTGACTCAGCAGGCATCAGAGCCGGAAGGCATCACCCAGATAAACCCGGCGAACGTCCGTGTTGGCCAGCAGCGCGTCGGGCGCGCCCTGTGCAAGTACCGCGCCATTGGCCAGGATGTAGGCACGATCGCAGATGCCGAGTGTTTCACGCACGTTGTGGTCGGTGATGAGCACGCCGATGCCGCGATCTTTCAGGTGTTTGACGATGCGCTGGATCTCATTGACCGAGATCGGGTCGACGCCGGCAAACGGCTCATCCAGCAGTATCAGGCGCGGTTTGCCAGCCAGCGCACGGGCGATCTCGACCCGGCGCCGCTCACCACCGGACAGGCTGGCACCGGCTTGGTCGGCAACATGGCCGATCTGCAATTCATCCAGCAGGTCTGAAAGCTCGCGCTCGCGGCCGTGGTGGTCCAGGTCTGCACGAAGTTCCAGCACCAGGCGGATGTTGTCGGCGACCGAGAGCTTGCGGAATACCGAAGGTTCCTGCGGCAGATAACCCACGCCCTGCTTGGCGCGTGCGTACATCGGCTGCTGGGTGATGTCCTTGCCGTCCAGGGTAATGTTGCCGGCGTCGGCATGCACCAGCCCGACGATCATGTAAAAGCAGGTCGTCTTGCCAGCGCCATTAGGTCCCAGCAGACCGACCACTTCC
>Ga0136639_10000222_pt1 | contig 18102 bp, 14 predicted proteins | sample AntDrymUQ8592106_2_FD_113739 | JGI IMG/M metagenome (GOLD analysis project Ga0136639, IMG submission 113739) | Polar desert sand microbial communities from Dry Valleys, Antarctica - metaG UQ859 (21.06) | ecosystem: Environmental > Terrestrial > Soil > Desert | place: Antarctica: Dry Valley...
CCCGCGCCAAGCCCGGGAACCGGCACGAAAAACATGCTCCTCTGCGCCACGAATAAGATCGCCGATTGCGGAGTTTTGAGCTTCCGCATCACATTGCGCATCTCGCTTTTCGCGAAGTTCGACTTGGCCTTGGCCTCTTCGGCAAAGATGTCTTCGAGCAACTCCGCGCCGGCGGGATCCCCGATTTTCCATAGGGCGCGGGCGGCGGCGTAGGTGACCTCGGGGACGGGATCCTGCAGGGCTTCCTTAATAATCGTGTAGCGCGCGCGGTCGCCGAGATCGACGAGGCTGTCGAGAGCGGCCTGGCGCACGAGGACGTCCTTATCCTTGGCGAGTGCAGTGAGTAAGTCAGCCACTTCGTCCTTGGCGGGTGCCATGCTGAGGGCTACCGCCACTTCCCGCCGCTTTTCCGGGCTTTTCTCGACGAAGCCATCCCGCAGGACGACTCTCGCCTGCTCGGCCGACTGGGACCATGCGAGCCCCGAGAATAGCAACACAGATAGAATTCTCATAGTCCATTGTGGCTGATCTGATAAACTCACGCCCATGCAGCGTCGTCAATTTTTGAGTCTCGCAGTCGGCTCCCTAGCCGCGGCCACCGCCGCCCCTTCGGCCCGTCCGAATATTATCGTCATGATGGCTGATGACATGGGTTGGTCTGATCTGGGGTGTTATGGATCGGAGATTGCGACGCCGACGCTGGACCGGCTCGCGGCCAATGGCTTGCGTTTCACCCAGTTCTATAACACCGCTCGCTGTTGCCCGACGCGGGCTTCACTCCTGTCCGGGTTGTACCCGCACCAAGCGGGCATTGGCCATATGATGAACGATAATGGCTTGCCCGGCTATCGAGGCAACCTGAATAAGAGCTGCGTGACGATTGCGCAGGTGATGAAAAGCTCCGGCTATCAGACGGCGATGTGCGGCAAATGGCACGTGACGCCAAAGGCGATCGCCGATCAGCCGGGCGGCAAGGACAACTGGCCGGTCCAGCGTGGGTTTGATCACTTTTTTGGCACGATCGATGGAGCGGGCAGCTTCTACAACCCAGGTACACTGACGCGGGACAACAGCTACATCGAGCCAGAAGAAAAGGACTTTTACTATACCGACGCGCTGGGGAAAAACGCGGTGGCCTACATCGACAAGTTTTCGGCGAAGGCGGACCCGTTCTTCTTGTACCTTGCCTTTACCGCTCCTCATTGGCCGCTGCACTGTCCGGAGGACACGGTCGCCAAATACAAAGATACTTACAAAGACGGCTGGGATCAGTTACGGCTGAAGCGGCATGCCAAGCAGAAGAAACTCGGCCTTGTGAAGGCGAACTGGGAGTTGACGCCGCGGGATAAGTCTGTGGCCGCGTGGGTCGATGCGCCGGATAAAGAATGGGAAGCGCGGCGGATGGCGGTTTATGCGGGGATGATTGACCGGCTCGACCATGCGGTAGGCCAAGTGGTAAGAAAGCTGGAAGAGAAGAAAATGTTGGAGAATACGCTGATTCTCTTTCTGGCGGACAACGGCGGGTGTGCGGAAGGGATGAGCGCGGTCCCCGATAACGCGAGTCCGAACACGTCCGGCAAGCCCAAGACGACGCGGGACGGTCGCACGGTTCGTTATGGGAACACGCCGGACATTCTGCCGGGTCCGGAGGACACTTATACGAGCTATGCGACGTCGTGGGCGAACGCGTCGAACACGCCGTTCCGCATGTATAAACATTGGGTGCACGAGGGTGGCATTTCGAGCCCGCTGATTGCTCATTGGCCGGCTTCGATTAAGCGCCGGAACGCCATGTCGAGCGAGCCAAGCCACCTGATCGACCTCATGGCGACCTGCGTTGACCTGGGCAAGGCGAAGTACCCGACCGAATGGAACGGCGAGAAGATTACGCCGATGGAGGGCAAGAGTTTGGGGCCGGTGTTTTTGACGGGCAAGCGGACCCCGCACGAGGCGATCTATTGGGAGCACGAAGGCAACCAAGCGATTCGTATGGGCCAATGGAAGCTCGTGAAGATGCACGGCGGCGAATGGGAGCTTTACGACATTGACGCCGATCGGACAGAGTTGAACAACCTCGTCTCCGCCCAGCCTGAGCGGGTGAAAACGATGGCCGCGAAATGGGATAGCTGGGCCAAACGCGCCATGGTTGCACCCTGGCAGAGTTGGGCCCAGCCGAAGAAGGCGGGGAAGAAGAAGGCCTAGCCGCGTCGACCGCCGAACGCGTGCCGTTTGGCGGTCCACTTGGCTTCGAGATACTCGCCCATGTTCAGGGTGCCGGAGATTTCGTTGCCGGCGAGCTGGCCGGAGAACTCGAACTGGAGGGAATCGCCGTGGCGTTCGGTGTAGCTGCTCGTGAGCCGAACGCGGTCGCCTTCGACGCTGCCGCGGAGGTCGCGGGAGACGAAATCGCCTTGGTGCGTGCCTTCGACCTGGCCACCAGCCTGCTTCAGATGGAGAACGTGGGTGGAAGCGCTGGCGAGATATTGAATCTGGACGTTCCAGCGGCCGGATAGATCGGCGGCGGGGGCGGCGGAGGATTTGGGGGCTTCCGGCGGCGGAGATTGAAGGGTGGCGACGATGCGGTCGGCGACGATTTTCTCATCGCCGGCGGCCATCATGTAGGGCACCACTTGCACGCTGTTGGGGCCGGCTCCGGTGGGGAGGGCGATGCGGGGTTCTGTTGAGAATAGGTGCTTGGCGAGGGCGGTGCCGGTGACGCCGACTTTGGCGGGATCCCATTTGATGACAAGGGTGGGGGTGTTGTTCGAGAGGCCTTCGGGGAGTCGCACTTCGGTGGTTACTCCCGGGACGGTGGCGACGCGGCGGGCGACGTGGTCAAGGCGAGAGGTCCATTGGGCCCATTCGGCTTTATGGTCGCGTTTGAGCCACATTTCGACGGCCATCAGCATCCCAACGGCTTCCTCTTTGCCGATTTTCATGGAGCGAGCGAAGCCATGATGAGGCGAGCTATGGACCCAGGCGGCACGGACGAGATCTTTCCTGCCGAGGAGTAGCCCGGCAGTTTGTGGGCCGCGCATGCACTTGCCGCCGCTGTAGGCGACCAGGGTGGCACCGGCTTGGAGATGGACGTTGGGGACGGTGAGGCCTTCGGCGGCGGCGTCGACGAAGACGGGGACGTTGCGCTTGCGGGCGAGTTCGCAGATGACTTTCGTCGTGAGAGGTCCGGCCTCGGCGTTGGGCCCGGCGAGGATGTAGACCATCGCGGTCTTCGGTCCGAGAGCGGCTTCAAACTCTTCGACGGTGCCGGCTTCAACGACGGTGGCGCCGACGGCGCGGACGGCGGCGTCGTAGACGTTCCGGGAGTGATTGGGAATGATGACTTCGGTTTTGGTGAAGCCTTCGAGGTTGGGGATGCGGACGTGGAGATCGGCGTTGCCGCCGGCTATGCAGGCGGCGGTTGCATGAGTGATGGCGGACGAACAGCCGCAGGTGACCATGCCCCATTCGGCCTGGGTGAGTTCGGCCAGGCGGGCGCCGATGCCAGCCATGAGTTCGTCGATATGGACGTAGTGCTGCGAGGCTTCGGTCATGGCCATGCGCACTTCCGGGAGCATGGTGGAGCCGCTGATGATGGTGAATGTGCCGCGGGCGTTGATGAGGGGTTTGACGCCGATTGATTGATAGATGGAGGTGCCGAGTTGGAGGCCGGTGGTGGGGGCTGCGGCTGCTTTCGAGGGGAGCAGGCCGGCGAAGAGGCCGAAGGCGGATCCGCGAAACACGTCGCGGCGGAGGAGGGATTGGCCCAGAGTGGGAAGGGGTTCGTTTTTACGCGAGGATCCGAAGAGGTGCTTCGAGAAAAAGTTCTTCATCGAACTACTCTACCCGCTTCGGCGGAAAGTAGTAGCGGCGGAGGAGGCCGCAGGCGCGGCTGAGCCGGGACATAAGGGTGCCGAGGGGGATTTTAAGGTGAGACGCATTTAGTGATTTAGAGTTCCGGCTGGTCAGCCGACGCATTTATTGAACTAGAGTTCCGGCTGGTCAGCCGACGCATTTATTGAATTAGAGTTCCGGCTGGTCAGCCGAAATAGTCTCTGCGGATCGAAAAGATGGAGCGGCTTGAACTGGCGTTTGGACCACTTGCTGCCGGGGTCAAACTGCACTCCCACGAAGAAGCCGATATCCCGATAAACGCAGTACCGGACCTGGCCGACATAGTCGCCCTTCGGGCCGCTGACGGTCAGGATCGTATTCAATGGGATCTCAGAATCCATCTGGAGGCAAACTCCGGATTCCGAAATGTCTTCAAGGTTGGCAATCATCTTCTGTCGCCCACCAGCGTTGTCACGCCAGTGGACCTCAATGAGATCTGCACACATTAGCCGGGGCTCAAAGCGCCTGTTCCGCATATACCTATCTATCGACGCCGGGATGGAAATGGTGTATCCGGCGGGTGCAATAATTTTACCCTACGACTCCTAGGGTAAACTGCCATTGAATTGAGTACTAGCGTCAGTTAAATCCGATTGAATACCTCGACGGCTTTGCTGAGGGCTTTGTGGAGTCGGATGAAGGGCACCATTTTGGTTTCGCGTTCATCGATCTCTTGGGCTAGCTTCAGAACTTCGGCGGCTTGGGTGGCGGGAACGCGGACGACGCCGTCTTCATCGGCGACGATAATGTCGCCTGGCTTGACTTCGACGCCGGCGCACTGCACCGGGACATTGCGGGCGACGCCAGCGAAGCGGCTGACGGTGCTAGAGGGGACGACACTGCGTCCATAGATGGGAAGGCCGAGGGTGCGGACCTCTTTCAGATCGCGGACGCCACCATCGACGATGACGCCGGCCATGCCGCGGGCCTTAGCCGCGGTGGCCATCAGGCCGCCGATACCGGCGACGTCGAGGCCGTCCTTAATGACGATGACGCCGACTTCGCCGGGGTTTCCGTTGTCGATCATGGCGGTGGATTCGCGGGTGGAGAGCGAGGGGGTGGCTTTTTCGGGGGTGGTGGGTTCGAGGTAGACTGTGACGGCTCGGCCAACGACGCGGGCGGTAATCGTGCGGGGGCGCATGTCGTGGGACATGAAGCCGCGTTGACCGGTAATCTGGTCGACGGCGTCAGCGACGGCGGCGACGGTAACGATTTCGTAGCCGGCGAGGAGGGGATCTTTCGAGACCGTTTTGCGCGCGGCCTGGAAGCCGAAGCCGAGGAGAGCGCAGGCACCGACGGCGAGCGCGAGAGTTTTATTGCGAGATAGCATACAGGCGCTATTCTACTGGAATGCGGATAGGAGCCTTGGTAACTAACGTGGTGGTGCTGCTGCTGTTTGGGGTGGTGGTGCCGTGGGTGAAGGGGATTGAGTTCCTTGACCTGTTCCTGTTGATCCCGTATGCGCTGCTGTCTGTGTTCTACGTTTCTCCCCGGGCGGTGGCGGTGGCGTTTGAGTCGCCGATCTCTTTGGCCGCACTGGGGCGGACGGCGATGGTGGGCTGGGCAATTGGGGTTTTGATTCTCGTGATGGGGTTCGTAACGGTAAATGTTTCGGTGGGCCATGGGGTGTTGCCGCCTTTTCCGGTGCTGTTGTGTTTGCTGATCGTCAGTTTGATGGTGTGTTTATTGACGGCGGCGGTGGCGGTCCGGGTGGCGCTGGGGGCGGCGAGCGAAGAGGCGGCGCGGAGCCGGATTCGGATTGGTTTTTTGATTGTGCTTTGCGCGGTGCTGGCGGTTCCCCGGCTGTTGAGTGACGAGGCAACGGGGTTAGTGCTCGGCTGGATGACGCCGGAGGGGATGGTGCAGGGGACGATGATTCTGGTTCCGGTAATGGCGGTGGGGACGCTTTGGCTGTTAAGGGTGAGATTGGCGCGATACACTGGCTAGTTCATGCGTATTGTTTCGAAATCGGCTTGCCGGGTGGATGTAGCGGGTGGCACCCTGGACATTTGGCCTCTCTATCTGCATCACGCCAACGCGTGTACGGTCCATTTTGCCGTGGATCGCTATACGAGTTGCGATCTGCGAACGAGAGAGGATAGCCGAATTGTGCTGCGGTCGCGGGATCTAAGGACGCAGGAAGAGTTTGGCTCGCTGGCCGAGTTGTCGGCGGCGAAAAAGTACAAACTGGCGTTGTTAGCCGAGGTGGTGCGCTTCTTTGCCCCACCGATGGGAATCGACCTGGATACGGACTCGGAAGCCCCGGCGGGGGCGGGGATCAGTGGGTCATCGTCGCTGATTATCACGCTGGCGAGCGCGTTCAACAAACTGTTGGGTACAGGCTATTCGATTGAGGCTTTGCGACAAGTGGCCCAGAACATCGAAGCGCGGATCATCAAGGTGCCGACGGGGTGTCAGGACTACTATCCGGCGATGTACGGCGGGGTAGGGGCGGTGGAGTTGCGGGTGGACGGGATTCGCCGCGTAGCGCTGCCGGTGGACCATGATGATTTGATTTCGCGGACGGTGCTGGCCTATACGGGCGAACCGCGTAACTCAGGGATCAATAACTGGGAAGTGACGAAACTGCACATTGACGGCGACAAGCAGGTGCATCGGAACTTCGACATGATTGCCGGAATTGCGCACGCCATGCGGAGCGCTTTGACGGTCGGGGACTGGCCGGAGGCCGCGCGGTTGCTGCGGGAAGAATGGAGCTTTCGGAAGAAGAATGCGCCGGGGATTACGACGCCGTTGATCGATGAGATGGTGAAGGTAACGCGGAAGGCGGGGGCAGTGGGGGCAAAGGTTTGTGGGGCGGGCGGGGGCGGTTGCGTGTTTTTCCTGGTGGAACCGGGGACGAAAGAGAAAGTCGGCGCGCTGATTGAAAAAGCCGGGGCGACGGTGCTGCCGGTGAAAGTCGCTCCCAAGGGCGTGATGGTGAAGGCGACCGGTGGATAAGAATTGGGCTGGTCCGGCGCTCCGGGTAGGGCTGTTTGGGCTGACTGGTTTTTTAGGTCTTCTGGTTTGGGGCTTTTTACTCAGTCCGCTGGGGATGCTGGTGACGGCAACCTTAAGTGTTTTTGGGGCGGGGGCGGTGGCGAGCGCGTTGGCGCTGCGGATTTACGAGGGCGGTAGGCTGACGACGATCGGGTTTGGTTGGCACCCGGCGGCGGGGCGGCATTTGCTGTATGGGTTGGGGCTGGGGGTGGCGGGGATCGTTTTTGTGCTGGGTGTGCCGCTGTTGATCGGGAAGGCGTATTTTGTGGCGACCCCGGAGACGCCGTTTAACCTGGGCAGCCTGGCGCTCGTGAGCGTATGTTTGTTGTTTGGGGCGATAGGGGAGGAACTGCTGTTTCGGGGCTACGCGTTTCAATTGCTGGCCGGGAGGTTTGGGACCTATCAGGTTTTGTTGCCCTTGGCCGTGCTGTTTGCCGCGATGCACTCGGGCAACCAGAGTGCGACCGCGTTAGGGCTCTTCAATACCTTTCTTTGGGGTGTGTTGTTGGGCTATTCCTTGCTGCGGAGCGGCGACCTGTGGCTGCCGATTGGTTTGCATTTTGGATGGAACGTTACAACTCCCTTCTTCGGCGTGAACCTAAGCGGCTTTACAATGGGGTTGACGGGTTACACCGTGCAGTGGAAGGCGAATGAACTTTGGAGCGGCGGCGGATACGGGCCGGAAGGCAGCGTACTTTGCACGTTGGCTTGCTTCGGAGTGGGTTACCTTCTGCATCGGATTCCAATAGTGAAGCAACGGTTACCGCTGTTGCCTGAGGAGGATTGATGCGGCGTTGGGCGATGGTGCTGTATGTTTGTCTGCCGGCTTGGGCGGAGAAAGAGAGGCTGTCCGAGGAAGAACGCCTGGCGTTGATCCGAGGGTTGACGGCGGAGACGGCGAAGGCGAAAGTGCTGATTCCGCGGTCGAAGAAGCCGTTGACGGTGAGTGCCAAGAGTGTTTGGGATCAAGCGGCGTGGGACGCGGCGACGAAGGAGTCCGGTCCGGCGGCGCGGTTAGGCGAGTTGATCACGGTGACGAAGGTGGATATCAAGGACGACCGGATTGAGTTGGAGCTCAACTATGGGCTGAAGAGCGGGCGGACGTGGAAAGATCGGGTGCAGGTGGGCGTCGGGGGCAATACACAGCCGATCAGCCGGAACGACGCGCGGGCGACGGCGGGCAGCTACATTGCGGTGGTGTTCGATAAGAAGTTGACGACGCTGGAAGTGGCCGACGTAAAGCGGATTCTGGCTCCGGTGTTGGATTTCGATAAACATACGGTGACCGAAAACTATATGGAGAACATCCCGGCGCCGATCAAGAAGGCGATTGAGGATAAGCGAGTGATTGAGGGGATGGATAAAGACCAGGTGATGGCGGCGGTGGGTCGACCGCTGCGGAAGGAGCGACGGACGGTGGATGGGAACGACCTGGAGGACTGGATGTACGGGCGGGCACCGGGCAAGCTGACGTTCGTGACGTTTGAGGGGAACAAAGTCGCGAAGGTGAAAGAGATGTACGCCGGGTTGGGTGGGAGTACGGCGGCGGATCTGCCGGTTCAGTAGTAGTCGTTGGGGAGTAGCCAGAAGGCGGCGGCATTCGACGTCGCCGAGAGCACCAAGAGCGACGTATGCAAGGTGAACCAGTAGGTCACCGAGAGGGCGACGGAGGGGAGCAGCCAGACGAGGTTGACGAGGGCGGCCGAGCGGAGGAGGGCGGGATCCCGGCGTCGACGTGTGGCAATGGTTAACGTCAACAGCGCGGAGGCGGTGAGCCCGACGGCAAAGTAGAGACTAAAGCCGTCAGACCGTTCGCCAGGCATGGGATGGTCCCGACCGAGATCGAACCCGTGGGCCAGGGCGCAGAGGATTAAAAAGACCGCGCCCATACGGAAGCAAGTGGCACCGAGACGGGCGCGGTCCATGCGGTTAGCGCCCGCGCGCCGGGATGGTGCCGAGTTTGGTTTTGCCGGAGACGGGCGGGCCGGAGGGGTACGTATCCGGCGTTACGACTACGCCGCTTGTGAATTTGAAAGGCATCTTGCCGGAGCTCGGGAAAGTCATTTCGATGAAGTAGGCAGTATATCCTTTGGCGGGGCTGGTTGGCTTGGCGGTGTACTTGCCGTTCTTCCCGGGCTCGAGCACGGTGCTCGTGTACTTCGCGCCGAGGGTCTCCAGGCGGAAGTCACGGGCGTCGGGGTTCGTCGCCTGCCAGAGCTTCACGGCGGTTGGCTTCGTTTTGCATTCGACTTCGATCGACAGATCCTTCTTCACTTTCCAGGCATAGACGGGGCGGGGTTCGTTCTTGATGACGCCGTTGTAAAAGGCGGTGATGGATTCGACGGCATCGGAGTTGCGCAGGCTGTGGTCGGTGTTTGGGATGTAGCGGATGTGCTTTTCGCCCTTGAGGTCCTTCCAGTAGAACTTCCAGGAGTCGGGGAGGAAGAACTGATCGCCGGCGCCGTGGATGAGGAACTTCGGCTGCGTGAAGCGGTCCCGATAGTTGTAAGGCTCGACGAGCTTCATCAGCTTGTTGTAGTTGGGGTCGCCCATTTTATCCATCAGTCCTTGTTCAAAGTAGTTGCCGACGGCCGGGGCCCAGAAGCCGTAGGCACGGTAGTGGTGAACGAAGCTGCGCTTCAGGTTCAGCATGTCGATGACGAGGGGCATAAAGGCGACGACGCGCTTGTCGACGGCGGCGGTGGTCCAAGTGGTCCAGCCGCGCTTGGAGGCGCCGGCGACGACGAACTTGTCGATAGTCGAGTTTTGTTCCTTCATGAAGGCGGTGACAGTGTCCATGGCGCGAACGGCTGCTTTGGTCATCGGCATACGGGCGGGCCAGGTTTCGTCGCCAGTCTTAAGGAAGTTGTTCCAGGTATAAGCGATGAAATCGTCCTCGGTGCGGGGCTTTTTGGCGGGGTCGTCGTTGAAGATCAACGGCTGATTGGGGACCATGCGGAGTTCGGTGACGACGGCGCCGGTGTACTCGGCGATGGCGGTCATCATGGGGTCGATGGAGGTTCGGGGACGGCCGTCATTGGCTCCGCCGGTGATCATCAGGAAGCCGATATTGGACTTGATCTCCTTGGGCTTGACGATGGTGACCCAGTGTTTCCACTGGCCGCGGTTCATGTCCTTCTCCTTCCAGGTCTGGGAGGTCATGTCGATCACATATCCGGTCGTGTTCTTACCGGGAATGGTGTTCGCCAGCTTCCAGGTGTAGCTTGAATCCGGTGTGGCGACGTAGCGGTCGAGGCCTGTTTGTTTGGGCGGGGCGGCGGCCAAAAACAGGGGGATAAAAAGTAGAAGAGCAAGACGCATATCCGAACAATCGTATCCTGATGAGTATGCGTAAGCTAGCTGTCTTTTTGATTGCCGCCGCGGCGTTGTGCGCGCAAGGGCGATTTGAGTTCTGGCCGGGGGCGGCTTACGACCCCGCCGTGCCGACATTTGAGAAGGTTTTGGGCTATGGTGCCGGTGAGAAATTGGCTTCGCATGCCGATATCGTGAAGTACTTCGAAACGTTGGCGGCGGCATCGGGCGGCCGGATGAAGGTGGTGGAGTACGCCACGAGCTGGGAAGGGCGGAAGCTGTTTTATGCCGTGATTGCGAGTGAAGCGAACCAGAAGAAGATGGCTTCCATCCAGGCCGACATCCAGAAGCTGGCGGACCCGCGGAAGACGTCCGACGCCGATGCGAAGCGGATCATTGCCGGGCTGCCGGCGGTGGTCTGGCTGGGCTATACGGTGCATGGGAACGAGCCGTCGGGCTCGGAGGCGGGGATGTTGACGGCTTACCATTTGCTGGCGGCGCGCAACCAGAAACTGGTGGACAGCGTCCTGGCGAATACGGTGATCCTGATTGATCCGCTGCAGAATCCGGATGGACGGACGCGGTTTGTGAACAACTTCGAGCAGGCGTATGGCTTAGAAGCCAATGGGAGCGTGGTGGCGGCGGAGCGGAATGAGCCGTGGCCGGGCGGCCGGAGCAACCACTACCTGTTCGATATGAACCGGGATTGGTTTGCCCTGACGCAGCCGGAGACGGTGGGCCGGATCAAGATGTTGCTGCAATGGTTCCCGGTGGTGGCCGCGGATTTGCACGAGATGGGCTCGGAGTCGACATACTACTTTGCGCCGGAGGCGATTCCGTTCAATCCCCATTTGACGAAGGATCAGAAGACTTCCCTCGATTGGTTCGGCAAGAACAACGCCAAGTATTTTGACCAGATGGGGTATAGCTACTTCACGCGCGAGGTTTATGACGCGTTTTTCCCTGGATATGGCGCGAGCTGGCCGGCCTATCACGGGACGATCGCAATGACGTATGAGAACGCTTCGGTGCGGGGCATGCTGTACACGCGGCTGGACGGTTCGGCGTATACGTTTCAGGAGAGCGTGAAGCGGCATTTTGTGACGTCGGTGGCGACGTGCGAGGCGGCGGCGATGTACCGGACTCAGTTGCTCGAGAACTTCTGGGCTTATCGCAAGACGGCGATTGAAGAAGGGCGGACGGAGCCGGTGAAGGGCTATATTTTGTCGCGCAAGGGAGACGGCAGCGCGGCGGATAAGCTGGCGGAGTCGCTGGTGACTCAGGGCATAGAGGTCGGCAAGTTGTCGAGCGGGGCGAGCGGAGCACCGGATGGGATCTACCTTGTGAGCTTGGCGCAGCCGGCTAAGCGGTTGATCCGGACAATGCTGGATAAAAACGTCGCGTTGGAGGCGGATTTCGCGAAGGAACAGGAACGCCGTCGGAAGAAGAAGCTGGGCGATGAGATTTACGACGTGACGGCGTGGAGCCTGCCCCTGATGTATGGTGTGGAGTCGATTCCGGTGACTAGTTTGCCGGGTGGGTCGACGCCATATACGGGAGCGCGGCCGAAGCCAGCGGTCCCGGCGAAGGCGCAGTTGGCTTATCTTGTGCCGTGGGGCACGCAGGCGGCGGGTTCGTTTTTGACGGCGGCGCTGCGGGCGGGGTTGAAGGTCCATTCGGTGGATAAACCGTTCATGCAGAACGGGCGGACGTTTGACCGGGGAACCTTGGCCGTGAAAGTTAAAGAAAACGCGGAGAACGTACATGAAGTGGTCGTGAAGGCGCAAGGCTACGCCGAGATCGTGGCGACGGATTCGGGCTGGGTGGACAGTGGGGTGAACCTGGGAAGCCGGTCAGCGAACGTGATGAAAAAGCCGACCATTGCGCTGGCGTGGGATCGGCCGGTGTCGGCTAATTCGGCCGGGGCGGCGAAGTGGATGCTGGAGCGGCAGTACGGCTACCCGGTGACGGCGGTGCGGGTGGCTTCGATGGCGCTCGCGGATTTCAGCAAGTTTGACGTGCTGATTTTGCCGGATGCGACGGGCGACTACGCCGCGGCGTTGGGCACCGGGGCGATCCGGCGTTTGAAGGAGTGGGTGGCCAATGGGGGGACGGTGATCGGGATTGAGGCTGGGGTCGAGTTCCTGGCGGACGCGCGGGTGGGGTTGTTGGCCACGGCGCGGGAGGCGATTGCGGTGGAGAAGAAAGTGGACCCGGCCAAACCGGATGCCGGCGGACGTGTTCCGGGAAAGGTTTTGGCCGCAGAGGCCGATTTCCTGAAAGCGATTGAGCCGGAAAACGACCAGTTGGACGCGGTACAAGGGATTTTGGGGATTGCGAAGACGGATCCGGACCATTGGCTGACGGCGGGGGTGCCGGCGACGGTGACGGCGCTGGTGCAGGGTCGGACGGTGTTTAGCCCATTGAAGCTGAACGCAGGGACGAACGTGGCTTACTTTGAGGGGGCGGACAAGCTGGTGGCGAGCGGGTACATGTGGGAAGAGAGCCGGAAGCAGATGGCGTACAAGCCGCTCGTGATGGTGCAGCGGGAAGGACGAGGGCACGTGATTGGCTTCACGAACGATCCGAACTTCCGGGGCTACCTGGATGGGATGAACATCTTCTTCCTGAACGCGGTTTTTCGTGGTGTTGCGCATTCGCGCTAGTGATATTCTGGTGAGTTCGTAAGGAGCAGATATGGAAAAAGAACTTTCGCGCCGGGCACTGCTGGGCGCATTGGCGGCTGGTCCGGCGGTGTTGCCGGCACTGGGAGCGAATGAGAAGTTGAACGTCGGGTGGATTGGCACGGGCAGCCGTGGGATGCACGTGATGACGCAGATGTATACGGCGGTGCCGGAAAGCGTCGTTGTGACGGCGGTCTGCGACACCTTTGAAGGCAACAAGAACAAGGCTAAAGACCAGGTTCAGACGAAGGGCGGCAACACGCCGAAGACCTACGTTGACTACAAGGAAGTGCTGGCGGATAAGTCGATCGACGTGGTGTTTATTACGACGCCGGAGCATTTGCATCACGAGATGGCGATTGCGGCGCTGCGAGCGGGGAAGCATATTTACCTCGAAAAACCGCTGGCTCATACGATCGAGGAAGGTGCTGACATCGTCCGCGAGGCGAAGAAGGCCGGCAAGATTGTGCAGGTGGGTACGCAGAACCGGTCGAATTCGCTCTACATCAAGGCGAAAGAGATGGTGGCGAAGGGCATGATCGGCGAAGTGCATTATGTGCGGGCGTTCTGGTATCGGAACTCGCTGCCCGATAATCCAGCGTGGCGCTACGCGATTCCGACCGAAGCGGACGAGAAGAATACGGACTGGAAGAGGTTCTTAGGAACCGCTAAGAACCGCGCCTTCGACAAGCAGCGCTACTATCAGTGGCGGCTTTACTGGGACTATTCGGGCGGCATTTCGACCGACCTGCTCGTCCACCAGACGGACATCACGAACTTTGTTTGCGGAAAGACGGAGCCGTTATCGTGTGCCGCGTCGGGCGGCATTTACCGTTGGGCCGAAGGGGCGGACGACCGGGAGGTGCCAGATACGTTGAGCGCGGTATACGAGTACCCGGACAAGTTCCACATCAACTACTCCTGCTATTTCGGCAACGTGCAGTATGGCTACGGCGAGCAGTTCATGGGCAACGAAGGCACGATTGAAGTGACGAATCGGCAGCAGTTGAAGTTCTATACCGAGAAGTTTGGTGGCAAGGCCCCGGCCCATGTGGCGGCGCGGCAAGAGTTCACCGACGACAAACCGCAGAACGATCTGAAGGCTGTGCAGGCGCACGTGGCGGATTTGATCAACGCGATCAAGACGAATGGGAAGGTGATCGCTCCGGTCGAAGTGGGGCAACAAGCGGCGATTTCCGGCCATTTGGCGACGCTTTCGTACCGTAGTGGAAAGAAAGTGCTGTGGGATACGAAGACCCAGAAGCACCGGTTCGCATAAAAGGAAATTAACTTGGTACAGAACAATTCCGGTCGGATAGTATTTGCGGCGATCCTCGCAATTTTTGTTTACGGCGTGATCGCGGCGATGTTGGGTGTGTTGCTGGCTTCGTTCAAATTGACGCCGGAAGAGAGCGGAAACATCGCGCTTGCGCAGGCGGTGGGTCTGATTCTTGCCTCGCTGTCGGCAGGTCCAATTATCGACAAGCAGGGCAAGAAGTTGGCTTTGGTCGTCGCGCTGGGTTTGATCGCGGTTTCGTTGTTCATGCTGCCGGGAACGGCGAGTTACGGGGAGCGGATGGGGTGGGTGTTCGTGCTCGGCTTGGGTGGCGGCATTCTGGTGACGGCAGCGAACGCGCTGGCCGGAGACGTGAACGAAGAGCGGCGGAGTTCGACGCTGAACTTCCTCAACCTGTTCTTCGGTTTGGGCGGCATGGCGACGCCGTTGATAGCGGCGAACCTGGTGAACAACGATGCGCAGATGCTGTGTTGGCTCGCGGCAGGCTTTGCGGCGCTGACCTTCGTCGTGCATTTGACGACGCCGATGCCGGCTCCGAAAGGCGCGGGGGCACCGCTATTTGAAGGGGCCGGGGCGATGCTGGGCCGTCCAGCCTTGTGGTTGCTGGCGGCGTTCTTGTTCCTGTACGTGGCGGCCGAGGTCGGCGTGTGGAATTGGCTCGCGAAGTTCCTGATCTCCGGCGGTATGACCGAAGTGCAGGCCCAGAACATCGTCGGCAGCGGCTTCGCGTTTGGCATCCTGGTAGGCCGGGTTGTGGTGTCGCGGATTCTGATCAAGGTTTCGGCCCCGACGGTAACCTTGGCGAGTGCGGCGCTGATGATGGTGACGACCTATTTCATGCTCAACACGAAAGACGCGACGATGGCCTGGGTGGCGGTGTTTGCGGCTGGCGTGGCGATGGCCCCCGTGTTCCCAACGACCTTGGGTATGGTGGGCGATGCGTTTCCGAAGAGCACGGCGACCGCGATGGGCATCGTGATCACGTTCGGATGGGTTGGACTGGCGGTGAGTTCGCGGATCATCGGAGCGATGGGCGGCGACGATCCAGCGAAGCTGGGAACGGCGCTGATGGTGCTGCCGGCCGCGAGCGCGCTGATGGTCGTGATCAATTTGGCGCTGCGTCCGATGTTGAACAAAGCCTGAGACTCGCTAAAATGGGCGGATGCTTCTTCGCACCGAAAAACTCAGGCTAGACTCGCAGAAACTGAATGACGACCTGAAAGCGGGACGGTACTCCGACGAGGAGGCCGTCCCGCTTTTTCGTGCACTGGATCCTTTCGATGCCACGGCGACGTTGCTGGAAGCAAAACTGGCTTTGCAAGCCGAGAATGTGGCGCGGGCGCAGGAGCTACTGTGGCGGGCACTGACGCTGCAGCCATTGCGGCCGGCGACGTACTTCCTGCTGGCAAAGGTCATGGAAGAGACGGACGGACCGTCTCGGATGGTTTTGAAACTCCGTTGGCTGGGGCTGCGCGTGCTTTTAGCCAGCGAGGAGGTTTCGCCGCCGGATCGGGCGCTGCTGGAGCGGGAGTATCCGGACTGGGGTGGCGGGCGGGGACTGCTGTTAAGGATCGAGGAAGAGTCCGAAGTTCTTTGGAAAAAGATGGGGGATGAAACCGAAAGTACGTCGTTGTCGGACCCGTTTGATGTGTTGGTTGGATTCCTGGATGTTACCCGGGGCGAATTCGACATGACCACTCTGCTGCAGTTTCAGTTGGAGCCACTCCCGTTAGCCCCAGTCATGTTGGGGGCGGCTCGCGACGCGTTACGCGAACCGGGCCGGACGAGCGAAACAACGACAATCCTGCTGGTGGCCGCGCTGGGTATGGTGGGCGATGTGATTCTGGCCCCTGAGTTACTGGCGATTGCAGCGGAGGGGGACCTCGAACTGGCGACCCATGCACAGTGGGCGCTCGTTCAACTGCTGGGGCGATTCCCCGAGGAAGGGTTCGCGTTTCTGCAGAAGGCGGTGGTCGGGCGGCCCGCGGGGTGGCGGACGGTGGTGGCGGATCTGCTGGCGACGCAGCCGGATAGCAAGCCGGTAACGGAAGCTTTGCTCGCCTTGACCGAAGCATTAGAAGCCATCGCGGGCGAGGCGGATGCGGGCTATTTGATGGTGTTGCTGGAGCGCGAATTGCGACGTCGGGAAGGCCCGGAGGAAGGCAAGCGGATACGAGCGATGGCGAAGGCGGTGCTGCATGGCGACGCAACCGAGCATCTGCAGATGTACGCCGGGCTGGGGGATAAGTTCGAGACGCTCGTCGAAAGTGAACAACTCATGACGTTGAGCTTCGCGGCGGTTGTGCGGGACCGGGCCCTTTTCGAGAAGCACACGCCGGACGGCTTCGACGAACTCGAAGAGTTGATGGAAATGCCGGATGTGGAGCCGGTGCGGAGAGAGGTTCCGAAGATGGGTCGCAATGATATTTGCTGGTGCGGATCGGGGAAAAAGTATAAGAAGTGCCATTTGGACTCGGATGAAGGCCGACAGCCGACGGCGATTCCCAACTCGTCCGAGACGGTAGCCCAGATGTCGCAGCGCCTATTTGACCGTCTCTCTGAGTTTTCGATGACGGTGATTGCGCGCGAGGAGATGTCTACGGTGGCGAAGCGGTTTTTTGCAAAGCCGCTGGCCCAGGTGGACGACGGGGACATGGAAGAGTCCGGCTTTCTGGCGTGGCTGATGTACGACTATCCGGGGGCCAAGAATGGGCGGACGATCCTGGCGGAGTATCTGCGACGGAGTAAGAACGTGCTGAGCGAGCGGGAGTATGGGCTGCTGGAAGCGCGGCAGGGAGCCGAGCAGGGTATTTACGAAGTGACTGCCGTTGAACCCGGCACGGGGATCCATCTGCGTGAGATTTATTCGAACAAATCGGTGTATGTCGTGGAGAAGTCCGCGTCCCGGCAAGTGATGGAGGGCGACCATCTTTACCAGCGGGTGGAGTCGTTCGAAGGGAACTTCGCGTTCAGCGGGCATGGTCTTTTGATCCCTCAGGGCTCGTTCGAACCATTACTGGCCTGGGTGGAGAAGGAGCGAGGGAAGAGCGACGAAGCGGCGGCGGCGTTTGTGGCGGGGCATTATCCGGAGGTGCGGCGTTTTGTGGTGCGATCGCACGCGGCCGCGAGCGTTCAACTTCGCGATGCCGAGGGGAACGAGCTGTTGTTCTCGAAGGCGCGGTACCGGGTTTTGGATGCGGCCGCTTTGCGGAAGGGGCTGGAGAAGGGTTCTTTGAAGGGTCGGGCGTGGGAGAGCGAAGGCGAGGATGGGTACGCCTGGCTGGCGGCGGAGGGGTCCTCTGGGGGACGACGCGCCTACGGTCGGCTTAGCCTGAGCGGGAGCGAGGCGGAGGTGGAGTGTATGTCGCGCGAGCGCCTGGCGGCAGCACGAGCGGATCTGAAGGCCCGAGCGGCAGGGGCGATCGAGCACTTGGAGGACACGTTCAAGACCGCCGCCGAGGCGATGAACGAGCCCCCCTCGGAAGAACCTGTCAGCGAGATCCCCGCGGAGGTGCAGCGTGATGTCGTAACGCAGTACAAAGAGGAGCACTATCGGACCTGGCCGGATATCGCCTTGCCGGCTTTGGGTGGGAAGACGCCCCGGCAGGCGGCCAAGACGCCCAAGGGAGCGAACCTGCTGGATGGTTTGCTGCGCGATTTCCAGAAAAGGGAAGAGCGGGAACGTAAGCACGGCCGGGGCTACTATGACATCAACCGGCTACGCAAGGAGCTAGGACTGAAGCCGGCGAAATAGGAGCAAATGGCCGATCCAGGCGGTGGGGACGAGGACGGTTGGCAGCCAGATGTAAGGGAAATGCGCGATGAACGTGTTGGCCGGTTCGTTTTGAAAAAGTCGAAACGAACTGGGGGTCGACAGGATCGCCACCGCCATGATGTTGATGAGCAGAGCGAAGCCGG
>Ga0136639_10000223_pt1 | contig 18000 bp, 14 predicted proteins | sample AntDrymUQ8592106_2_FD_113739 | JGI IMG/M metagenome (GOLD analysis project Ga0136639, IMG submission 113739) | Polar desert sand microbial communities from Dry Valleys, Antarctica - metaG UQ859 (21.06) | ecosystem: Environmental > Terrestrial > Soil > Desert | place: Antarctica: Dry Valley...
GCTACTTTTTTCAACAGCTCCAGCGTCGGATCATTCAACACTCGTCCCGTCAAATCGCTTTCCCCCAAATAACCACAATGGCCATGGGGCGTGTATTCACAAAGGCAAGTGTCATTAATTACGACTAGGTTTGGCACCGCTTTTTTCACAGCCGCCGTCGCCTTCTGGACAATGCCGCAATCATGCCAAGCATCCGTCGCATCCACATCCTTATCCGCCGGAATCCCAAATAGAATAATAGCGGGAATCCCTAAGTCGTAAGCCTCCTGGGCTTCATCCACAATTTTGTCCACCGAAAGCTGGTAAACCCCCGGCATGGAAACGACTTCCTTCGCAAAGCCTTCTCCCGGTACCGCAAACAATGGATAAATCAAGTCATCAGGTGTTAACACGGTTTCACGCACCATACGGCGCAACGTGTCATTCGATCGCAGACGGCGAGGACGGTGATTTGGAAACATGAAGACAAAATCCTAAGAGAGTAGGTAAGGACGATTTGGTAAGGGGAGAAAAATAGACATGCAATCTTACTTCAAAAAGTCTAGATCAGACGAGGCAAGCATTTCAGTTCCTTAAAGATCTGTAAAGCTAAGACTAAGGGTTGCTTTTTGTAGTCCGGGTAACACTATTTACTCAGGATAAGTCAGTATTCTTGTGGAAGAAAATTTATGGAACACTTATTTAAGCCACTCTAACTAATGACCATAGTGAAAAATATCTCTCTAGCTGAGTATCTTTCTGTACAGTTTGGGCACTATTAGGTACTTAGAGATGTGTGAGATGTGACGAAAGCGCTATGTTGCAAACCCAGATTAGAAATTCGGTTGATTCCAATGATGCTGATTTGAGTCAGGTCTCAAAACTTTGTCAAATGGGTGATTATTCCAGTGCGATCGTAGCGTTAAGCGCCATTTTAGAACAGCGCCCCGATTCTCTCGCGGCATGGAGTGAAAAAGCGAATGCTTATGTCAATCTAGGTCAACATGAAAGCGCGTTGGCTTGTTTAGATAAGGCATTAATGGTTCATCCCACATCGCCCTTTTTGTTTTATCAGCGGGGCTGGACGGCGCACATCTCAGGACGTTACGAAGATGCGGGCAGTAGCTTTCAGCGTGTTATTCAACTTCAGCCTAACTATCCAAATGCTCATTACAGTTTGGGTCTTGCGCTTTATAGCTTAAACCGCTATGAAGATGCGATCGCCTATTTGGCCAAAGCCTTAGACTTAGATCCGTCCTTAGCTGATACTTGGTATTTACAAGGGGCCGCGCTTTATGCGACAGGCCGTTATGAAGGGGCGGTTACTCACTTCAACCGATCGCTCGAAATCCGACCGGATCATGCCGAGGGTTTGAGTAGTCGAGGTAATGCCTTACTTTGTTTAGGAGATTATGAAGCGGCTTCCAGTAGCTATGCACAGTCATTGGCTATGCAGGTGGAAGATCCCCAAGTTTGGTATCAGCGTGGTGTCGCATTAAAAAATCTTAATCGCCACCAAGATGCGATCGCGTGTTATCAAAAAGCGCTGAAATTTGATTCAAATTTTGCAACTGCTTGGTATGGTCAAGCCTTGTCATTTGTAAAATTAGAGAATTGGGAAAAAGCATTGACAAGTTACGATCGGGCACTCGCCCTTCAACCTGACTACTACGAAGCCTGGTACAACCGCGCCGTCCTATTAAAAAATCTCAACCGTCTAGATGACGCATTAACTAGCTATAGCCGCGCCTTGGAATTACGACCCAATGATTTCCGCGCCTGGAATAATCGTGGCAGCTTATTGGTGACGATGAGACAATGGGAAGCGGCATTAGATAGCTTTGATAAAGTGCTTCAGTTTCGACCAAATGATCCTAATGCAATGCGAAATCGTGAAGCGGTTCTTAAAAAAATGCAATCGCTTTAATTCCCATTGGGACCCGATCCCCCTAGCCCCCTTGAAAAGTGGGAACTAGAACTCAACTCAAAAAAGGGGAACCAGAATTCAACTCAAAAAAGGGGGGAACTAGAACTCAACTCATAGTCCCCCTTTTCAAGGGGGATTTAGGGGGATCGAGCTTTTTGATACCGACGCAAAGATTTTTCAAACGTCATCTAACAAACTAGATCTCTACAAAAGAGTAGAATAAAAGCTAATTGCTAAGCTCCTAGGACCATGTTCCAAACCACGCGTAGACGGCTCGCCCTTTGGTACACATCTGTCACCGCCATTCTGTTACTTTTATTTGCTACAGGCGTTTATTTTTACGTTCGTAGTACCCTGATTGAGCGTATTGATGACACCCTAGAACATGTTGTCGAAGTTGTAAGCCGATCGATCGTCATTGAACCCGTCGCTCCCAAATCTCGCATACTACAGGTCAATATTGAAGCTAGTTTCCGGGATAATTTCCTGGAACAAGAGGACGACCATATTGATCTCGAATGGTTCACAGTGCGGGGTTCCTTAGAGTGGTCTACTTTACCAAGCCCGATCGCTGCCCCGCTTATTATGAGCAGCAATCGAACTCATACCGAAACCGTCCGACTCGATGCAACACGTCTTTTGCGACAAGTGACTCAGCGAATTCAGCTTGGACAGCAGGTTTTGGGCTATTTACGTGTTAGCCATCCATGGTTTGAAGTCACCAAGCCCATTCGAGAACTTTTTGTAGATTTGACTCTCGGCATTAGCGGCATGATTGGTATTGTTGCGGCGGTCGGTTGGTTCTTGTCGGGACTTGCCATGCAACCGATTCGGGATTCCTATCAAACTTTGCGTCAATTTACAGCCGATGCCTCCCACGAATTGCGAAATCCGATCGCCGTTATCCAAACCAATGTTCAAGTCGCCCTCAGTGATCCAGATCCAGACCCAATCCAAACCCGATCGCATCTCCAAGTGGTCGAGCGTCTCACCCGTCGTCTTGGCAAACTAGTGGACGATCTTCTATTTCTAGCCCGTCAAGATAGTGGCATTGTGCAGCCACAGTGGGGCGAAGTTGATTTGCGTGATTTGGTTGAAGAAGTTCTAGAAGAGCAAGGCATTAGTGCGGCTGAAAAAGATATTCAACTCAAGCTTGCTAGTGATGTCCAGACGGCAAAACTCACGGGCGATCGTTCTGCATTAGCAAGACTCTTGACTAATTTGGTCAGCAACGCCATTTCATACACGCCGAACCAAGGTAGAGTCAAACTCGAACTTCAATCTAGTAAGCGTAGTAATCAAGCCATCTGGACTCTGCGAATTATTGATACGGGCATTGGGATTCCTGAACTTGCCTTGCCACAATTGTTCGATCGGTTTTATCGGGTGGATCCTGCTCGATCGAAAGCCTCAGGTGGAACAGGACTCGGACTGGCGATTGTTCAGACAATAGTGAGCAACCATCAAGGCACTATAACCGTCGAAAGTCAGGAACACCAAGGTACGACGTTCACAATTTCATTGCCTCAAAGCCTCTGATCATTTCATGATAGCTGGATTGTTGCCTCAATGCCTTCCGAGAATTTACGGTTAAATCGCAATATGAAGTGGATGCCAACACTCACAGTTTAAGTTCATATTGTGAAGCTTTTCAGTGCTTCTTCTGTCCCGATTGCACTCCCAATTTAAAGTCGTCATAAACTCTGATTCAGATCAACTTATATTAAGTACTTTTAGAAAATTTACTGCGTCAACTACGGATAATTCTGTGAAGTAATCATGCGCTTTAGGGGTTAGTTCTACTTGATTTTACAGAGATCTAAATCTTCTCCAGACTTGTGTAATCTCTCCCAAATCAGGCCCAATTCCATTTTGCATAATAGATACATCCAAACTCACACAAGACGCGGTAAACCAATTACCCGGTGTTTTGCTTGAGTAGGTTTGACAGTCATTCTCTTAAATCTATTAGGAACTCATTTCATCATGACATTCACACGTAATTTAGTTTCGATCGCAGCACTCAGCGTAGCAACAATTCTCGGACAAGTCGGCAGCGCTCAAGCGTTTACCTTCAATATGACTAATGGGATCAATGGTCCAGGCGGCGTGACCAGCCAAGGTGCATTCTCAGATTTTTCTGGAAAAAGTACCGTCAAAACAATAGACTTCAATTCTGGTGTACTCCCGACCACTGGATTTGCTAAGTACTCGTTCGTAGGCAGTGGATCAAGCAGTGTTCTCAGTGATAAGTGGGCACCCGCTGGCGCAAATGCCGAGGTAAATACTAGTAAGTATTTGGCTGTGTTCCAAGGCAAGAGTGTCGAAATCAAACTTGACTCGACCTCAAACTATTTCGGGATGAATTTGGGTGCGATTAGCAGTGGGAACACTCTATCCTTCTATCGTGGTACTACGTTGATTAAGACGTACAACACGGCTGATATGAACACACGAGCTACAGTTTCAGCGAGTCAGCACGGTGGTGAAGAGAATGGCTATGCTCATTTCTACGCTGACAACGCAAATGAGCGCTTCGATCGCATGGTAATCAGCCAAGTTGGTGGTGGTGGATTTGAAACCGACAACCATTCGTTCAACATGGGTGAGCGTGATGTCAGAAAAACGCCTGAACCCGGCATGATGCTTGGTTTGGTTGCGATCGGTGGTTCCGTCTGGGCAAAGCGTAAACAACGCGGCTAACCCTCAAGTCTGCACTGATTAAAGCTAATTGTCGATTCAAAACCCCCCAGCCCTCGATCGAAGCCTGGGGGTTTTGCTAAAACTAATTTCTAGAACGGTTAATTTCAACCCTAGAGGTAGGGATACGGCATTCTATCAAACCATCAATAACGTAGACGTTGACGATGGTTTGCCACAGATTCCACAAGACCAATAGCCAGGAAATTCATAAGCAACGCCGATCGTCCATGGCTCAAGTACGGCAGCGGAATCCCCGTCACAGGCGATAATCCGATCGTCATACCAATGTTGACGAATGTTTGAAACACGATCATCGAAAACACACCGATCGCAATCAACGACCCGAAGTCATCTTTTGCATTTTGAGCAATCACCAACAACCGATAGCAAATTAATAAGAATGTGAGTAATACCGCGATCGAGCCAATAAATCCAAGCTCTTCGCCGATCGCTGCAAAAATGAAATCGGTATGTTGTTCTGGAATAAAATTTAGTTGAGTTTGGGTGCCTTTATTTAAACCTTGGCCAAAAACCTGACCTGCCCCGATCGCAATGCGCGACTGAATCAAGTGATAGCCCCCATTCAATGGATCTTGCTCAGGATTCATAAACATCGTTATTCGCTGTTTTTGATAGTCTTGCAGCACCCGAGTCCAGAGAAATTCTCCTAGCCCACCAGAAATCAAATTTATCACCACAGCCCCAAAGGTTCCCCAGCGCGGCCAAGGTAAACTCCGCATCGCTATGATTCCCATCACCGCCACCCACACCAGCCATATACCAATTCCCAAGGGGATTAAAACGGGATTGAGGGATCCTAAAGCCATGGGCAACGATCGTAGAATAATCGCACTGATCAATGGGGAAATTATCAAAACCAGCCAGCCCGGATTGGCATTGCCCCAATAAAGCATCCCCATCGTAATTGCACCGAATACTAAAGAGGTTCCAAGATTGGGTTCTAGAAAGATCATGGTCCAAGGTAATGCAACCACTGACATCGCCCGAAGCATGGAGCCAATGGTATTGGCAGGCCGATCGTGCAAAATGGCCGCCATGGTAATAATAATTCCAAGTTTGGCAAACTCAGAGGGCTGTAAGTTAAACCCCAGCACATAAATCCAGCGGGTCGCGCCGAGTTCAGTCCTTCCAAAAAACATAACGCAAAGCAACCCAAAATTAGTGATGCCATAGACATACCATCGCCATTGGATTAATTGGTCATAGGGAAACCTTGATAAAAATGCGATCGCAAAGACTCCAATGACTCCTATCCCAGCATTTTGGGTCCATTGCATGGGTAGGTTAGTGTGGGTGATGCTTCGGATCATCACACAACCCAAAATCATTAGGCCCATGGTCCCCACCACTAGCCACCAATCGAGTCCTTTCCAGGGTTGTAAAAGGGACTTCCAATGAATGCGAGGTAACAGGGTTTTCTGGAACATGGTGTGGGTTTAAATAGCGTTGACTTGCAATGCTTAGAAATGCGAGAGCTTAGCTTACCTTAACGCGGTGCTACGACAAGGCTGCGATCGAGACTTGTGCCGCAACTTGCTGGGCAATTTCACGAAGAGCAATAGCGCTGGCAGAGTCAGGATGAGAGACCACGATCGGAACTCCAATATCACCGCCCTCACGCAATGAGATTTCGAGGGGGACACAACCTAGCAATGGCACCCCTAGCTCGATCGCCGCTTTTTGACCGCCTTCTGAGCCAAACAAGTCGTACTTACGATCGGGCATATCTGGCGGAATAAAATAGCTCATGTTTTCCACGATGCCGAGAATTTTTGTCCCCAATTGCTCAAACATTTTGAGGCCACGTCTCGCATCCGAAAGGGCCACAGTTTGCGGAGTCGTCACGATCACCACGCCTGCAACTGGAACCCGTTGAGCGATCGTGAGCTGCGCGTCGCCTGTTCCCGGTGGCATATCGACAATCAGATAGTCCAGTTCGCCCCAGTCCACTTGATAGAGAAAGTTTCGCACCATACCGTCGATCATCGGACCGCGCCAAATGACGGGTTGATCGGGATTGATTAGAAACCCCATGGACACTAACTTAACCCCGTGGTTGAAGGCAGGTTCGATGATTTCGCCTTGTTCACCTTGACGGACGGCGACCTTTGTTCCGGCAAGACCGAGCATTGTGGGTGCATTGGGTCCGTAGATGTCGGCATCAATTAGTCCAACTTTTGACCCGGCTTGGGCTAGTGCGACGGCTAGGTTGACAGCTATTGTGCTTTTCCCAACGCCACCTTTTCCACTGGATACCGCAATAATATTTTTGACTCCCTTGACCAATTCACGGCCTGGAGCTGATTTCTGGGCTGGAGTGTTGGCGGTTACTTCGACTTCGACGGTTTCGACTCCGGGAAGGGTCTTGATCGCTCGTTCGCAGTCTTCGACAATGAAGGCTTTGAGCGGGCAAGATGGCGTGGTTAGGACTAACGTGAAGCTTACTGCCCCACCCGACACCTTGACATTGCGAATCATATTGAGTTCGACGAGACTCTTGTGAAGTTCAGGGTCTTCGACGGGTTTGAGTACGTCAAGGATATCTTGGGCGGTAAGCGTCATAGGATTTTGGCTGAGACTGGCTAGTATAAATACGCTTTCAGTTTAGCTTAGCCATGGCCCCCGATTCGCCATTTGATAGAGCATCCGATCGGATCTGTTTTAGCTAAGTTCACCATCTGGCCTGATAGTAGGTCATCGATCGCGTTGCGAAGATAATTAACAGTGACAGCGCTAGCATTTTGGGCATTGTCATCGATCGCGCCACTGTAGACCACAATGCCTTGTTTATCGAGCAGGAAGACGTGGGGGGTTTTTAGGGCATCAAAACTGTGGGCGACATCCTGGTTTTCATCGCGCAAGTAAGGATAAGGAATCCCAAGTTGGGCCACCAAAATTTTCATATTGGCGAAACTGTCATCGGGGAACTGTACTGCGTCATTTGGGTTCATGGCAATGACTGCAACGCCTTTGGGTTGGTAATCTTGGTGAAGTTGGGTGATGCGATCGAGGTATGCCTTGACGTAGGGGCAATGGTTGCACATGAAAACCACGCAGACCGCTTTGTGCGATTCAAGATAGCGAGCCAAGTGGTGGACAGTACCGTCGGCACCCGGTAGCTCGAAGTCTGGGGCGTAGCTGCCTATTTCTGTTTTTGCCATGGGTTTGCCGGGGTAGATGCTTGTAGAGGAATGTGTTTTTACCAGTTTATCCATTTTCATGGAAATGGGAGCGGTAAAATTGGTTGAATTATTTATGAATAATTAATTTAGCCATCGTTTGCAATCACCGCATTAATGGTGGTGCGGGCATCGGTTTTGAACTCTTGGACATTGACTCGGCCCAGAAGTCCGATCGCGCCCAAAATAAAGCCAGCTTGAACGGCTAGCACCATGGTATAAGCCCAGAGCGGTCGTTCACCTTGAGGCGACATGCCAAAAATCTTAGTCCCAATGTCTAGAATACTTCCGCCCAAAATTGCCGCTGTTCCGCGAGACAATGCCTGCGCCAGTCCCCAAGTTCCGATGAAGGTTCCGGCAGTTTCGGCAGCGGTCAAATCTAGCATTAGAGTAATTGCGCCTGTCGTGGTCGTTCCAGAGGCCAACCCAAACAATAAGAGAGACAGTTTTAGCACCGCTGCATTTCCGGTGAATCCTGCCAAAACAATAGTTCCAAGGGACAGTGCTACGGCCTGACACCCGACTTGAGTGGTTTTCTTTTTACCAATTAGTGGCGAAATAAAGAATCCCGCAATCAAAATTCCGATCACGGTTCCAATGCCGTAGGGCACATTCAAGAGCGCCGTTTCCCCCGCCGCTAAATTGAAAATGTCTCCGCCGAAGGGTTCCAAAATGGCATCTTGTAAAAACAAGCCCAAGGTCATGGTGATGAGAAAGGTGAAAAAGTATTGCGTTTGTTTGCTGGCTGTTATTAGCGACCAAGCTCGACTTAAACCCACTATTTCTTTAGTTTCGTGGATATTTGTATTGAGTTCGTTGGTGTTACTCTGGGCAATGTTCTGAGCGATCGCCTGTCGTTCTTGATTCGATCGTAAAAACCGCGAATATTTCTTCTCAACTCCCCAGGTTGAAATAAACGCCATCGCGACGGCCAACCACGGCACCACTAAAAACAATTGGTTGACACTGGTTTCTAGGGACTCGATCGATGGATTGTTCCCTAGTCTTTTTAGCATGACCCCGATCGTAATGGCCCCAGCGATCGTCCCTATTAGCAGCATGGACCATTCTACGGCGACGATTTTCGATCGGTCTTCTTCTTCAGTAATATCAACCAGTAGAGTTGCAAAGGGAGTCGAACTCGCGCTGATGGCGATGCCGTATAGACCAAATAAGATAGTTGAGAGAACAATCCATTCCGTCGCTTGCAGTAAATTATTGCTGCCTGAGGTTTTATTTAAGAGTGCCCCCACTTTCCACAACGGCTGCACGGCGAGAAAGGCGATCGTGGCAAAACTCAGTGCCCCAAATCTGACATACCAAGTGCGATGTAGCCCGAAGATTGGTTTTGTGTCTGACAATTGGCCGAACCAAATCCGAGCGGGTGCGACAAATAAAGTCACAGCTAGGACAATGCTTGCGATCGTTCCCGGTACACCCAATTCCTTAATCAGCACCCGATTCAGCAACCCAAACAGCAGCACCGACATCATTCCTAAGCCCATTTGAAACAGCCCCAGCCGTATCATGGTCCAAAGACTAACTCGAGGAAGAGGTTGGGCAAGCGTATCTAGGAATAAAATTTGGCGTTCTGTGGTGTCCATCGGGCTACTGCTGCTTAATTACTGATTAGACTATCTACCCAGAATAGGGGGAAACCCGCCCCAAAGTGGAATAGAGTAGTCGATCGCCTTCATATATCGTTACACTTATGTAGACCTACGTACTGCATCTTCCCCTTGAGGCCCGCCCCCATGACTATTCCCACCACTGTTCAGCTTGGTAAATCTGCGATCGCCCCGATCGGTGTCGGCACTTGGGCTTGGGGTGATTCGTTTTTCTGGACTTATGGCAAAGAGTATGGCGAAGCGCAACTAGTCGATGCGTTCAATACCAGTGTGGATGCTGGTATTACGATGTTTGATACGGCTGAGATTTATGGCTTGGGAGAGTCTGAGCGAATTCTGGGGCGTTTGATCAAGACGAGAGAAGAAAAGATTTATATTGCGACAAAATATATGCCCGTGCCGTGGCGAGTTAGTGCAAAGCAGGTGTCTGATGCGGTGAATGCAAGTCTCTCTAGGTTGGGGGTTGAGTTTATTGATCTGTACCAAATCCATCAACCGTTTAGTTTTCTGATGGGCCAGCAGACGTTGCTCAAGACCCTAGCCCGCGAAGTTGAGGCTGGACGCATTGGTGCATTGGGCGTGAGTAACTATTCTGAAAGCCAAATGCGTGAGGCTCATGGAACGCTGGCCAGTCTCGGCATTCCTTTAGCGGTTAATCAGATGCAATATTCGTTGCTCGATCGCAAAATTGAGAGTAATGGCGTTTTGGCCGCAGCTCGGGAGCTTGGGGTGACCATTTTGGCCTATAGTCCGATCGCCCAGGGGTTACTGACGGGAAAATATACCGCGAATGGCCCTGTGGTCGCGACCGGAGCGCGAAAAATGGATGCGCGATTTAAGCCTGAGGGATTAGAAAAAATTCAGCCTATTTTGACCAAACTCAAGGAAGTTGGTGAAAAACACGATCGGACTTGCGCTCAAGTTGCACTCAATTGGCTGATTTCTCAACCCGGTGTGATTCCGATTCCAGGTGCGAAAACGGCAGACCAAGCGGCTCAGAATGCAGGCGCGATCGGTTGGTCGTTGAATGATGAAGAAATAGGGGAAATCGACCGGGTTAGCCGTGCAAGTCGGTGAAGTTTAGATAAAGGTAACCATAACGGGCGGAATATTGGATCGTCAATGTGAAAAAGATAATGTAACAAGATAATTTGGATACCTTACATTCGGAGCATAATTTTATACAAGGGAAATGCAACTCGATCGATCTGAAAATAATCTGTGAACTATCTGCGAAAGACAATTTTTGCAGATAATCAAGAAACTGGGTTAGGAATTTTCTATGGGCGTGATTTTAGTGGTTGATGATAGTGCGCTGGCACGGGAAATGCTTTCCGGTGAATTGCGCCGATGGGGATTTACCGTGGAGACGGCGGTGGATGGTGCGGATGCGAAGGTTAAAATCGTAGCAAATCCGCCAATGTTAGTGGTGACGGACTTGATCATGCCTCAGATGAATGGCTATGAGTTGTGTCGTTGGGTTAAAAATAATCCGACCACGCTTAACGTTCCAGTGATTATGTGCAGTACGAAGGGCGAGGAGTTCGATCGGTATTGGGGTATGAAGCAGGGCGCGGATGCCTATATTACGAAGCCCTACCAGCCAAAAGATATGATCAATGCGGTGAAGTATTTGCTGGAAGAAGCAGGATCTTATCAAGAGGATTCCATTGGATCCTAAGCCCTGTTTTTAAGCCATGTTGGGGCTAGGTTCTTTGGGATTAGTATGAAGCGGACGATCGTTTGGTTTCGGCGAGATTTAAGAATTAGCGATCATGAGCCATTGTATCGGGCTGCTCAGCGCGGCGAAGTGATTCCGGTTTTCATTTTCGATCGGGCATTGCTCTATCACCCAGAAACGGCGGTGGCTCGGGTGGCATTTATGATTGATGCCTTGCATTCGTTAGATCAAGATTTGCGAAATTGCGGTGGGCGATTGATTATTCGCAGCGGAGATCCGGCGGAGGTGTTGCCAAAGCTAGTAGAAGAGACCCAATCCGAAGGGATTTACGCTTACATTGACTACGAGCGGATTTATGGCCGAGTTCGTGATGCGAAGGTGAATGCGGCTGTAGAAAAAGCAGGTCAGCGCCTTCGATGGTTTGAGCCGACGGCGGGTATGAGTGAATTGGTTTCCTATCCGCAATATCGGTTTCATTGGTTTAAGGAAATGTGTGCGCCTATTGTTCCCACACCAAAAACCATTCAAGTTCCGGACGATGTACGATCGGAGAATCTCCCGTCTTTGTTGAGTTTGGGGATGGTGCCCGATCGTAAAAAGATTCCAACGGCGAGTACTCATTATGCGCGGGAATTGCTTCAGACTTTCTTTACCGAAAAGAGCGATCGGTACTATTGGCAATTGTCGTTGCCGAGTGCTGAAGCAACAACAGGATTGAGTCCACATATTAAATTTGGCGTAATTTCAGTTCGGGAATGTTTTCAAACGGCTCAGGCACGACTGAAAGGTGAGAAAGATAAACGAGTGCAATTGAGTTTAAAACAATTGATTTCTCGATTGCGGTGGGGAACGGGCTTTACGCAACGGTTTCGGTATTTGCCACAGTTGGAATTACGATCGTTGTATACCGTGTTTGAGGAAGATGATTGGGAGTTTGATGAGGCGATGTATGTGGCGTGGCAAAATGGTGAAACGGGGTTTCCAATAATTGATGCGGCGGCGCGATGTCTTCAAGAAACAGGTGGCTGGCTGGCGATGAACTTTCGCACAAGGGCAATCTATTCTAGTTTTTTAAGCAATCTAATTGGTATGGATTGGCGGTATGGGGCATTGCATTTTATGCGACATTTGATTGATGGGGATTGTCCTATTGATCATTATCAATGGGCGATGCAAGCTGGTGTGACTCATTGTCTAGATAAGTCCTGGACACGCATTTACAATCCAGAACAGGCGGCGGTCGATCGGTGTGATCCAAAGGGAACATTCATTAAACGCTGGGTTCCTGAATTGAGAACGATCGCGCCTGTTCAATTGGGAATGCCGCCGAAAAGTGCAGGCTATACTACGCCTATTTTGGATTACAAACAAGCGCGTCATCGTCGGGTTAAACAATTAGAACAACAGCGTAAAGCATTCCGGCAGTCTGCCGATGTATTGCCATTTTTGACGCGAATGCCAGAGTCGTTGGTGCCGTTTGGGAGCGATCGGTTTGAGAGTGAGGTTCGATGGGCACAGGGTGAGGTGCGATCGTTGTTTCCGCCTGCACTAGACTTGGATAGTTTGGATTTGGCACAGTCCCAGGCATTACGATCGTGGTTGGTGGCGCATGTGAATATTACAGCCCGAAAATCTCCGCCCGGAAATGGTGAGAAACGCCAATCAAAACGGGTGACAAAACCAATTCTAGAATGCAATGGTGAGCAATTGGACTTCTTGGCGAGTTTGCTTGAATTGGATTGATTAGGAATTGTTGCACTATTAGTCCAATTGATTAACTCACTTTTTCGTTGCGATCGCAACCTTAACGCCATCAATCTTTTTCACTTGATCCAGTACAGCCACCACATTTCCATGATTAACAGCAGTATCTGCATTAATAATTACCACTGTTTGTTGTGTTGCAATCATAAGCGATCGGACATTAGCTTCCAGTTGATCCAATGGAATGATTTGTTTATTTAATGCCAGCGTTCCATCCGACATTACCGTCACATTCACACGAGTTTGTTGTTGTGATTGCGACTGTGCAGCCTTCGGTAAATTCACAATCAATCCTTCCGATTTCGTCAGATACAACGTAGACATAACAAAGAATGTCAAAATCGCAAACACCACATCCATCAATGGAACAAGGGTCGTCGAAACCTCAACTGGACGATCGAATTCTTGAGGAGTACGCATCATTAGACTTCCGCTCCAATACTTTCAAAACTACTATCAACAAAACTATTCTCTAACCGACAACGATGAATCAATTCCATCTGACCTCCACATTCTTCAATCAACGTCATTTGACTCTGATAAGCATTTCGGAAAACAGTCACCGTTACAAGCGCGATCGTTGCCACCACAATCCCCGCTGCTGTCGTAATCAAAGCCTCCGAAATCCCCGCTGACACCACGCCACTCTTCGTCCCGCCAACATCTCCAACATTCAAACCACTGAATGCTTGAATAAGTCCCATCACCGTCCCGAGCAATCCGAGCAGTGGCGCTAATCCCACAATCATTTCATACCAATTCATAAACTGTTTTAATCCCGGAATTTCCGATCGTAATTCCGCTTCCATTGCTAAACGAAAGGTATCTGTACTTGGATTTCGCAATTGTAATGCAGCCAACATAATACGAGATAATGGCAAATCTAAATTCCGTTGAGCCTTCTCCATCGCCAATTCTGGTTGCTGTTGATATAACGCAGTCAACTCTTTTGCAAACTTCGGTTGACGCGTTGTCAGTTTCAACCAAAACTTACCCCGTTCGATCGCCGATGCTATCACAAAAATAGAAAAACCTAATAATGGAAACAACACAATTCCGGCTGTTGTGAATAATAAACTAAACAATCCCATAGTGTCTTCAATATATTTACTACTGAAATGGATTATGCTACATTACGAGTGCTAAATGCAAGCACATCTCAATAAGACAAGCTGTCGTATTTCATTCCAAACTCGCTATGCCAACGTCATTAATTCCTGAAGTTCCTGTTCAGTCAGCGTTAGATCACCGCCAGCAAGAAACAAAGCAACAACAGAAATTTTTCAAGTTCACATTGCCGATCGCATTGATTTTGCATTTGGGTGCGATCGCTGGGTTTGCTAATATATCTCGCCACACTCCAACGGATCCCGCTCAAGACGAAGTGGAAATTATTGCAGATGACAAAATCGAACCCAAATTAGATTTGGCTCAATCGATTGATACAAATGGTCAAAGTGGTGATTTAGCGGGCGGCGGCGGTGGAAGCTCTCGGTTCTCACTTTTGCAAACTGCTGGCGGAACTACAGATGGAAATAGTATTGCAGCCTTGGGCAATCCATTTCCCGCAACATCTGCTGAGGCCGTTCCACAAGTACAGCCTGAAATGCCAACAATGCCCGTTGAAAGCACTCCAGAAGATGCGATCGAACCTGAGAAAAAGACATTGCCTGAAAAACCTGTTGAGAAAAAGGAAAAATCTACGTTAAATGTTTCTAAAACAGATGAGAAATCTACTCAGAAGACACCTTCCAAGCCAACTCAAACAAAGCCTGGGCAATTGAATGGAAACCCACAGGGGAGAGGAAACCAAGGAGATCAAAACGGTGGAAATCTAAATCCAAATGCAGCACCAGGTCCAGGAAAAAATGGTAGATCAGGAAATATAAGGGGAAATGAAAATGGTGGCGGAACCAATTCAAATGGAAATCGACCCGGAACTCCAAGAAGTCCGTCTACTGTAATAAAATCCCCAGAAAATCCCGTCATTGTCGTTCCTTCTGTTGCCCCGATCGTAGCCCCAAGCCAATCAAAACCCCAATCCAAAAAAGAAGCCCGTAAATGTATTGAGAACTGTGGTCTTGATACTTATCTAGGTTCTGAAGGCAGTTTGCGGATTAGACAAGAAATTGGTAAAGACGGTAAAGTAAATCCGGTTTTAGTTCAAACTAGCGGCGATCCAGAACTCGATCGTAAAGCGCTAGAAGCAATAAAAAATCGACGATATGAAACATCCGAGTCAGACTCGACTAGCAATATTCGAGTCACATCACAACAAGAAGGATCCGACTTTACTCGCCAACAAGACGATCGTCGTCAACGCAGACAATTAGAACGAGCAGAACAAGATGCGGCCCGAGATCGTGCCATCCAACAACAAGCCCCTAAACCTGAACCGATTGCTGAACCGATCGCACCGACCAAACCAGCGCCTGAACCTGTTGCACCTGAGCCAGTCGCAGCACCAATCGCTCCCGAGCCTGTTGAACCCGTTGCGCCAGCTCCTGAACCCGTTGCGCCACCAGATCCTGAACCGATCGTCGAACCAGCTCCCGTTACGCCAGCCCCCGTTCCTTAAGAGGGGGCTTTTGATACAAAGGAAAGGACTTTTCAAATATTCTCTTAGAATTCCGCATCCAATGCAACTCGGAATGTCGTGCTAGGTTCGTAAATACGATTTGTTTTTTCGTAAGTTCCACCAAATAGGTTTTGAACATAAAAAGTCATCCCAATTTGCGGAGTGAAGGGCACGCGGGCATTGACATCGACATTTAGCCAAGAAGGGGAATAACTATCAGCCCCATCGCCTATATTAAGAAAAATCGATCGGCGTGAACCGCTGTAGTAGTTGCTGAGTAAGTTGAATTGCCAACCTTTACGTTCATAGCCCACTCCTAATTGTGCGACAGAAAATGGAATTTGATTAAGTTGTCGTCCTGTATCAACTCCTGAGGCAATGCGGGCATCGGTGTAGGTATAGGTGAGGAAGGTCCGCCATTCAGAAGTGATTTTGTATTGCAATGCGAGTTCAAGACCATTTGTATTAACTAGGCCAATGTTTTGCCATTTACTAGGTCTGCCAACTCCGGTCGATCGGAGGCCAAGTCGATCGTTCAAATTACTCCCAAAATAGGTGAATTGTCCTGTGAATTTATCATTGAATTTGACATCGCTTCCAATGGTCCAAGAACTACCAAATTCGGGTTTGAGTTGATCATTTGCTAGCCAATTATGAACAGTATCGTAGGCGTAAAGTTGGTCAAGACCCGGTAAGCGCCGGACAGAAACCCAGCTTCCACGTACATTGAACGTATTGGTTGCTGCCCAATTTAATCCAAGACTCGGATTAAGTGAACTCCCGGCCCGATCGCTGAAATTTTGCCGTAGTCCTAATTCAGCTTGGATATTGTTACCCAGATCAAAGGTTCCGAGTGCAAACAATGATGGTAAAAATCGAGATTGATCAATTCTGCCATTGAAAACGGCGTTGATTGGATTGCTGCTATTTGCACTAGAACTCAATGATTCATTTTTAATATCCGTTCCCCACCGAAGTTTGATGCCTTTCGCAACTTGCCAATCATGGTCGAGCCGGAAGGTCAAGGCTTGAGAATCTAGGTCTCCAGTGCGATAAAACCGAGTTCCACTGGGTCCGTAAGTGTTGAAGTAGTCTCGGTTGTAGCCTAGTGTGACATTGAGAATTGAATCTTTGGCCAGTTCCGATCGCCAATTTAGCCCAATATTGTAAGCATCATGATCTAATCGATCGTTTTGAAGTGGAAAGCCAAAGTATATTAGTCCCTTTTGACTCATTGTCTTTGTGGCATCAAAGGTGAGAGTATTACGCGGATCAAGGGCTGCGTTAATGCGTGCATAGTAGGCATTGTTGGCGGTGTCGGCATTGAAGAGCTTGCCATCAGGTCCTCGGTTAGCCGCTCCCACAGGCACATCATAATTATTGTCAGCGCGGCCCTGCTCCCAACCAAATGCGTAATCAAATCCTTGGCTTGACCCGGCATAACCAGCGCGGTAATTCTGTTGTCCAAAGGAGCCAAGAGTTACGCCGAGAGTTAGTTTTGGTTTTTGGTTTCCTGGTTTTGTAATGATATTAACCACGCCACCAAAAGCTTCAGATCCATACAGTGTTGAGGCGCTGCCGCTGGAGAGTTCTATTCGATCGATCGTGCTTGTAGGAATGCTGTTGAGATCAATGTTGCCATGATAGGTATTAACATTGGTCCCGATCGGACGACCATTTAGAAGATAAATTGATTGATTAATACTGGCTCCACGATAGCTGCTACCTGTATGAATATCGGCGGCAAATCCGGTGTCATTAATGGCAAATCCAGGCTGATTTTTTAGGACTTCAGAGACGCTACGACTCCCTTGTTTTTTGATCTCGTCTTGATTGATCTTGTAAACGGGGGTTGATGTGGGCTTGTCTTTTTTGCCTGTGACGACGAGTTCTTCTTCTATGCTTTCAGCTGGCTGTGCTAAAAGTGCATCCGCTTGAGTGATTGCTTTCGGGAAGTCTTGGGTGCGGACGATCGCTGTTTCTGATAAAACTGGTGCGCTTAGGAGAAGGAGGCTACTGAAGCCGATCGTATGAATTGAGAGCTTTAGAGACATGGTTCTGTAAAAATGACACAGGGAGAATATTTTCATTCTGCCGAAAATACGTCATGTGTGTCAAAAGACAGGCTGTCAAACTTCTCAATGATGGCGCGTTATGGCTTCAGGTCTTCGATCGGCACGCCTGTAATTTCTGATATTTGTTCAGAGTTCATTCCGATCGCCTTTAGGTTATTAATGATTTGTTGAATTTTTTCGTTAGATTTTTCGATCGTTTCATTAGATTTTGCGATTGCTTCGTTGGCATAGACGATCGCTTCCTCTTTTAGCTCACGTTGGGTGGGAATTAAGTTGCCATCACGATCGGCCCATCGTAGCCAAATTGTAGACACGCCATAGTATTCGCCGTCCCATTTCACTAATTCGAGATCCAGCGTTTCACTAATCAAATTCCCTTGACTAGTTGCCTCAATTTCTTCATAGTGACCATTCTGGAGATGGAATCCTTTGAAATCATCGATATTGAATGGATTAAACCAATAA